>Ga0307928_10000150_pt1 | contig 44919 bp, 87 predicted proteins | sample AceLakmetagen232_FD_201815 | JGI IMG/M metagenome (GOLD analysis project Ga0307928, IMG submission 201815) | Saline water microbial communities from Ace Lake, Antarctica - #232 | ecosystem: Environmental > Aquatic > Non-marine Saline and Alkaline > Saline | place: Antarctica: Ace Lake...
TGGTATTATTTATAATACAACTGCAAATGTAGGAATAGGAACATCAACACCAAATGTTAAACTTGATGTTGTAGGTGGAGATATTAGATTTAATAATACATGGAACTTAGAATTTACAGAAAAGAAACTGAACTTCTCATTAATAACAGGTGGTGCATTTAATGATTTTTATACATATCCCCAAATAATAGTTAATTCTTCAAATAAAGCTCCTTTCTTACCTTCAAGATTTGGAATATTTAATGGTGTATTTAGTATTGACGATTCTGAATCAGATGTTTCAACCTTATCCTTTGTTGACACCATAGAAGGGGATTTATTAATTAGTGCCGCATCAATAGAAGTAAATAGTACAGCTTCAAATATGACAATCGAAGGTATAGATGATATAATATTAGAGGCTGCTGTAACAATAAGTGATTTAACTGGAAGTTATGTTGGTGGCTCTGCTTATGTGTGTGTTACCGATGGAGGGAAATTATTTACAGCAGAAGGTGGTTGTCCATGAGAAAAATAATATTAATAATTATTATGCTTTTACTTATGATTATACCAGTTATGGGACTTGGATATAACACAGGAACTATTGTACACATAAAAGTAATAGAAACTGATGAACAATTTATTTATCAATTAGATAAAAGTTTCTTTGGAAGAAAAGAAATTAGTATTGATAAAACATTAATTAAGGAAGATATTGATATTTTTAGAATTAATACCAAACTACGTCAAAAGAATAATTATGAAGACAAAAGAACAGAAATTGAAACATGGTATTGTAATTATAAAGACGAATATAAAGAAAAGTGTTCACCAGTAAATGATAATAGAAGATGTTATTATACGGAAAAGAATTATTACTATTGTAGAGTGGGGTGGATTAAAATATGAATTCCACACCTAAAGAGATTGAAGGGTTTATTAAAGAAGTAGGGTTATTAGATTTTATTATATCTGAACACTTTGCTAATCTGATTAAATTAAGAGAACCTGAAGAACAAAGGATATGTGAGTTGTATCTTAGTGAGATTAAAACATTGTGTTCAGATGAGTGTCATAGATTTTATCAACATGTTTATAAAAATATATTACAGATGAATCAAAATTATGAGGTGAATGAAGATGAAAGAATTGTTAGATAAGATACAAATAAAGTATGAGGAAATGATTGCTGAACGGGATAGTATTGCAAGAATATTAAATGAAGTTAAAGTACAACTTCAAGATAAGACAACACAATATAATGACCTTGAAGTAAAACATATAGAGTTGCAAAAAAGATGGGATGATATGAGTAAATTAGTCAAACCAAAACTATAGAGGTGAATGAAGATGTATGCATTGAACACAAAGAAAGGAACAACAATACAGAATGAAGATGTAGGTGAACTACAAGGAGGAATAGCTATACCAATAACAGATAAACAATCATTAATTGCAAAGCATTTGATTAATGTTGTAGTATTTGATAGAGTTGCTGGTGTCGTTAAACATAAAGAAGAACAAAAATTATATGGTATAAGTGAAGATACTATGCTTAAAGATAGTGATGAAGTAAAGAAGTACACTGAATTTGTAGCACAATATAAAAACTTAAAGATTGCTGCAGATAAGTGGAAAGAATATAAGAAAGCATTAAAAAGGTGATACTTATGACTAATCCAATAAATACAGATATTAAAGCTGACATAGGACAAGGATACATTTCGATTGAAGGTACAACAACAACTGTAATTAATAGTTTAATTACAAGGGCAGCAAATAAGATTAATCTTATTACTGGTACAACAACGGGAACATTACAAGATGTTGCTATTAGGAATTTGGCAGATGCTTATGCTATTACTCATGTTATGGCAGGACTTGGACCAGAGAGTGTAAACAATGATAAGTTTCTTGATATGCGAATAGGTTTCATTAAAGAAACTAAGGATGCTTTAATCTCTGGAGGATACACACCAGACGGAGTTACAATTAAGTTTGAGTCAGCTAACGATTAAACGAAAGATTTATATACTATCTTAAGAATATTTTTAGTATTGTACGATTGAAGCAATCAGTCGATACAAACCACAAGGTGATAAAATATGGCAGTATCTCTCACATCATTAAGGACTGATTCTTATACTACTATGTATAACCATTTACAAACAGGTACTTACGCACTTACTACTAATAATATACATCCTCATTATAATGACAAACAATTTAAAGAAGAAGGATTACCACAAGTTATAATTCTAGTTAATACTGTTAGAGAGAAACAAACCATTGGTAGAGATAATCATTTGTGGAATGCAATGGTTACTTATTCTATTGTAGTATATCATAATTCTGCAGCAAGTGCAAGAACATTAGCTGATGATGTTGTTAATAAAATAATAACAGGTAAAGCAGTATTCTATGCTGTTGGTTTAAAGAATCTTCAATGGGAAGAAGATGATTATGAAGTTCAATATTATGGTGCTAATAAATCAATGCATAAGTATACAATAGATTTATCCTTTAGAAAGATGGGTGTTCAATAATGGTACAAATAAGGATTGCCACAACTGGTTTAGGTGAATTAAGGGCATTTATTGGTAGAACAAGAATGGTTGCAAAAACATTTAAAAATAAAACACCAAGAATATTATCAGCTGCAATGTTAAAGAAAGCAAGAATGAATGTTGCTAAAGCTGGATTTGAATCACCAACAGGTACATTAGAAAGAAGCATAATTAGAACACATTTAACAACTACAAAGAATAGAAGTACATATGTTGTTGGTACAGATGCACAACATGCACAAGCATGGGAACTAGGATTTAAACCACATTGGATAGGACTAGGTGCAATAAGTTCAGATGGTTCTCCTGCTTGGACAAGAATGAGGGCATTTGAAACAGCAAATAGAGTATTTGTAGGAACAGGTCATTTAGCAAGGTCAGGTATTCATTTTATGACTAGGGCTTTTGGTGAAGTTAATAGAATGGCTGATAAAGAAATTATTAAAACTGCAAATTTAATCAGGTAGCTGAAGCACACTTTATTAAAAATAAAGGTGATAAACATGAAAAGAATTGTAAAAATTGGAAGGAAGATACAAAGCGTTGATAAGATACGTGAAGTTACTGATGGAAGTGTTGATGTGGAAGAAGGTAAAGTTACAAAATCAAAACAAAAGGTGAATAAGAATGGCACAAGAAGATAGTTTCCAGGGTGAAGATGTTATTATAACATTTGAGAAAGAGGATTCTGGTTCAATAAATAATTTTGAAGCTAGAATTACTAATATGAATTTAACAGGTGGAACAGCTGAAGTAGATACCATTAGAACATTTGGTGGTAATTCTATACAGGTACCAAAACCAACAAGTGATTATGAAGTGAAGATTGAATATGTTACAAGAGATAGTTTATTTAGATTCATGCAATTTAGCAATGATTCATCTGGTAATTTTGTAGCAGGTACAGAGTATAGAAGTGGTGATGAATCAAATGCTAAACGATTTAGAATAATTATTTGGTTTATAGGTGGTAATAATGCAGGAACAGCACAAAGTGGAACAGTGATTGTGCCTCTTAAAGTTGGTGAATTGATGAGATATATCTTTAAAGATTGTTTCGCAATTACAAATGAAGAAGATTTTTCAGCAGATGAATTTATGAAAGGAACATTAACCTTTAAGACATCTCCTACAGATGAAGTTGGTAAAGGGAATGTATTTACTGAATGGACAAGTGCAGAAACCACAACAGCATTAACTGTCTTAAATACTACAGCACATAAAGGACTAATGACTTGGAATACAACTACACCAGCTTGGACACCAGGAACAACATCTACTAGATATAGGGTGGACTAAGATGGGAGCAGGAGATGTAGTTGTCTATGGACCAACAACTCCAGATAAGTTAGATGCACTTATGACTGGAGGAGGAACAGTAGTGGCTGATGATATCTCTATGGCTTCATACGCAAATGGGATGGTAGTGGTACTTGTCATAAAGGCAGCTTAAAATAAGACGATATAAAGGACTTTTATTTTTTTCCTTATCCTTTTACCTTTTTTTATTTTTAATCGCTTATATCGGCTTATATCGGGCTAGAATCGAAAGATAAACGGATAATTAAGGAGTAAATTACAGGAAATTAAGAAAAACGGAATTGAAGGAAATGAAGACGCAAAATGAAAGATGGATATTCGTGCATGGTTATTTGAAGAATATGGTGCGAAATTTAATATCAACAGTAAGTTATGCAGGGATGAGTTTATACAAACCTATTGAAGATGTAAGTGAAATCAAATCAACTTCTTTAAGAGAGATATACAAATGTTTTCAAACAAGTTATACTAAATGGTATAATAAACATGATGACAGAAAAGAAGTAATAAAAGAAGTTGAAGACTTTATGAAGATTGGATTCACAATTGCTAATCATGATTGGGTTTATCAACAGTTAGCAATTGAATTATATAATACCATTGGTAAATCATATGTAAAGAATGTGTTGGGTATGCATAATCCAATAGAAATAAATCCAATGAGATTGAAGATAGAGGTGAATGAAAGTGGCTAAACTAAAGTATTTGAGTTGTTGTTTTAATTTAAATGAAGGTATGAAAGCAGCACTACAAGAGATACCAAGACGTGGTGGTTATTACAATTGGATACATTTATTCAAAGGTTCAATTAAACCATTTAAATATGTAGAAAACTTTGAAGACTATGATGTTGTATCTGTTAATATGTCACCAATGGACCAACATCTAATTAAAAGGGTAAGAGATAAAATACCAAAGAGTTCATCAACACTATTAGTATTGAATAATGATTATGTAACAGAGTGTTGGAGTAATTGGAGTCAACATCCATATAATTATATTGACTTACAAGATAAAGGTGATTGTGTATTTGGTACAGAAAAACACCAAACATCTTGTATGAAAGAAGGTGCTTACACTATACCTCATCCACATTGGATAGAGGGATATAAGAAGTACAAACCAGATTATGATAACGATGATATGGATGTAGCTGCATTATATCATTGGTGGCATCCTAAAACATATCACATGTCTTTAATATTTGATAAACTTAAAAAGAAGTTTCCAAAGTTATATACAAAACTATATGCTTTTCAACCAGGAACAAGTAAAGATAGTTGGTTAAGAACAGAGTTTGATGAGATTAAACCAATGATGCAATATCCTGATTTTATTAATGATGTAACAAAGAATAGATTCATGTTTGATAATTGTCCTTATCATACTTATGGTAGAGCATCTGTAGACAATGCAGCATTTGGTTTACCATCTGTTGGAACAAATAGAGTTGATAGTATGAGAAGATGTTTTCCATTTACAACACATGACCCATATGATGCTAAAGGTATTGTGGAATCAATGACAAAACTAATAGAAGATAAAGAGTTTACACAAAAGGTTAATGACTTTGCAAGAGATGCATGTGAGTATTACAATTATAAAAATTCAGAAGATAGATATATGGAGATGATAGAAAGTACACGTGATAGGTTAAAGAAATAGAGGTGAATGAGATGAGTGAAAAAGCAGACAGAGTTGTAAAAGAAATGAAAGAAATGGGTTGGGAAGATATATATGATAATGAAGCAATGAAGATTGAAACATATAATAAGAAATCAAGACTCAAATATTATACACAAGTTTGGTCAGCTAAATGGATAGATGAAAATGATATTGTACTTGATGTTGGTTGTGGTAATGGTGAACTATGTGGTTATGCAGAAGATAAAGGTTGTAAAAGAGTGGTTGCTTATGATGTTTCACAGGAAGCATTAAACAAAGCAAAAGAATATACTAATCCAAAGATAGTTGAATTCATTAAAGGATATGCAGAGAAGTTACCATTTGAAGATAAAACATTCACAGTAGTTACTTGTAACCAAGTATTAGAACATCTTAAAGATGATGACTTAGTAATAGGTGAGATGTTAAGGGTATTGAAAAAGAATGGTAAATTAATTATAACAGTTCCAATAGGTAATGAATTAGATGGTAAAGATAACAATTCAAAACATCTTAATAAATATGATTATAATAATGTATTAAGAAAGTTTCAAGTATTAGGTGATGACTTTACAATTTCAATGATACCAAAGTTTAAAGATAAGAATGTTCAAGGTGTACATAAATTAACGAATAGAATTAATTGTTTTGGTATAGTACATAACAAAAGGTAGTTAAAGGTGAATGAAATGGATGAAGAACAAAATATGAAAGATAGGGTGGATGAGATAACAACTACATCGTTTACAATTAGTGGTTGTCCTATAAAGACCTATAAGGAGTTTATAGAATTTTGTAAACATAATGCACAGGTAACAAAGATATTTCATGTTGCTGGTAGAAGAGAGATAAAGCATGAAGAGTGTTATTCAATTGGTTTGGGTATTTTGTTACAAGCAGTAAAAACAGATGCCAAGAATCAAATGTTATTTGATAGAGTTGTTGGTTTAGAGAATCAATTTAATGAAGTAATAGCAACCACAGAGAAACCAAAGAGAACAGGATTTGGTAACGCACCTACTAAAGAAAGAGTTGTTACTATAAAGGATGATAAGAATAAGGATGAGGTGAAGAAAGATGAGTAAGATTGGTAGATTTTTAGGAAACAGTGAAGAGTATAAAACAATAATAGATGATAAAGAAGTAATCATTAAGATAACTCCACTAAAAGTTAAGGATAGTGAGAAGTTAAAAACAGAGATAGGATTAAAAGAATTAATGGCTGATTTCTTTAAAACATCAGGACATGAAGTAACAGTAGAAGATATACAGAATATGTCTATGAAAGACTACAATGAAATGTTGGAAGTCTTTTGGAAAGTAAATGGTGTTGCTGAAGAAGTTAAAAATGCTAAAGAAAAATTCATTGCTGACCAGAGTAAACAAATTAGTAAGTGAAGATAAAAAACCAACAGGTAGTACATTATCAACTACCGTTGATTCTTTTTATTTTCTCATGACTAAGCCGTTTTCAATGAGTTACCAAGAAATATTAGAAATGCCTATTTGTGCTGTTAACGAACTTATGAAAAAACATAAAGAAGTTGTTAATGCAAGTAAAGAAGAAAGGGATAATAATAAAAACAAACGGAAATTAAAAGGATTAAAAGGGTTGAAGAAAAATGGTGTCTGACATAGAAAAAAGAATTATAATGCGTTTTGAAGCAATAGATAAAGCATCTTCGGAATTTGCTAAACAAACAAGAAATGCTGAAAAGTTTAATAATGAAATGAGGAAGAATGCTTTAAATAATGAAAGACAAACCAAACAAAAACTTAAAAATGATAGATTGACTTCACTTGCAAATAGGGAAAAATTATCAGCATTAAAGAAAAAAGGTAGAGTTGAACAGCTTGCAGCTAAACAAGAAAAAGATAGATTTGATTTGAGTAGAAGATTTCGTATGGAATTATTAGGTATTTTATTTGCGGGTATGGCATTACAAAGAGCAACAATGGGTTTCCTTAGAAGTGCAGTTACTGCATATAATAAAGCATTTACAGAAACAAATGCTTTCCAAGCAGCAACAAATAAACTTATAGCATCATGGACATTCTTTAAATTTAGACTTATAGATGTATTAGCACAGAATGAATTGTTTAGGAAGTTTGTAGATTTTTTAGTTGGTTTAGTTGATGCTTTAGCTGACTTAGACCCATCTGCATTATTACTTATTATAACATCAGTTGCCGCTGCAGGAGTGGTAGGTAGCACATTTATGGTGGCAGCATCTATATTATTAGGATTAGCTTCATTAAAGATTGCGTTTCCGGGTGCTGAATTAGCAATAGCTGGTTTTATTAAAAAGGTTGGACCTATTACTAATTTTGCAAAGTTACTATCTACAGGATTAGGAGTGTTCTTTATATATGAAGGATTTAAAGATGTACTTGCAGGTGATTTTTTAAATGGATTAATTAGTATTATAGGTGGTGCAGCATTTTTGATTGGGGGATTTAAATGGGGAATAACTATATGGGTAGCTTTAAAGTTTGTAGAACCAGCTATTAAAGAATTACAAAAGATAACCAATATGATTCAAGAAAAATTAGGAGTTGATTTAGGTAAAGCAACAGCAACTAGTTTTTCTGAAGCATTACAAAAAAAGATGAGGGCAACAGGTGTACCAGGTGTAATATCAAAAGTATTTGGATTTCTTTCTTCAAGTGCAAATAAAGGTAGGGAGGTAATATTGCCAGGAACAGGTATTGGATTTAATATGGCTAAAAAAATAGCAGATTTGACTTTAAGTTTCTTTGGTCTTAATTTTCAGTTTCTTAAAGCAAAGCAACAAATGGAAATTATAAATCCTCAGTTTAATACAATGAGTGCAAATTTAGAAAAGATAGATAAGAAATTAGTTAAAGAAAGTGTTGTACCTAGTATGGGGTTATTAAATATGGAATTTGGTAGACTTCTATTTCATTTAATAGAAGTGATAACAATAATCCCTTCATTAATATTACAACTTAATTTAGAAGAAGAAGCACACATAACAAACACAGATGCAATAAATGCTGAAGCAGATGCATTAGAAAGACTTGCTTCAATAAAAGGTATAAGTTCAGGTGGAGGGGGTACAGAACAAACAAGTGGTTCACGTGACCCATCAAGGAGAAGGCAATCTCCATAATAATATATAAGGTGAATGAACATGGCTAATGTAACAATACAAGATAAAGGTTTTTATGATGTATCAGGTAATTTTCCATCTAGCGGAATAGGTAGTGAGGAAATAGCATATGGTACTGAAGTAGGTGAACCACTAACATCTACAAAGGGAACAGTAATAAATATAAATGCAGTTAGTATAACTATGACTATGGAAACATCAAAGGATGATTCTGTACCGATACAAAAGAAAGATGATAATAATTCTAATAAACGATTTGAATTTGGAGAGATAGATAAAACAGGAATAGGTTTTCCTAAGTGGACTATAAGGGGAGCATTTAAAACAACAGACGTTATACAAGCAAGAAATTATGGTCGGTTAGTTCATTGTGTTAAAACAAAGGGATATAAACAAATAGCAATAACTGCAGTAGATAATGCAGAGATATTATCTTATTCAAAGTATGGTGAAAGGGAGTATGATGCAGAAGGCACAAAGACAATACTTAATTTTAATTGTAGGATAATAAACTTCACTGTTGACCAAGTTGTGAAGAAAGGTGAAAAGATAGAATATACTTTAGTTGTCATGGAGACAAAATAAGATGGGAATTTTATTTGTAAGATTAAGACATAAACCAGCAGGTAGTGTCTTTAGTGATGTTAATGCATTCAGTTCACTTACTATAAGACAATCTATGAAAGCAGAATCTAGTCAAATACAAATAGGATTGAGTAATAAGTTTGGAAGGTATAGTGGTTTATCTACTAATCCCTCTACATTAGCTAGTTTCAATGAGGATGATGAGATTGCTATTTACGCAGCTAATGATACTATTGTATTAGCAGACAATTTATTAATGACTGGTACAATTAAAGAATGGGGATTTGGTGAAGATGAACAGAAAGTAGTATTGGATATTACTGCAATGGATAGGACATATGAGTTGTTAAAAAATATTTTTATGCCTGGTAAGTTTGATTCAGTTGAAGGACTAACTGCACCAGAAGCAATAAAGAAAGTTGTTAGGTTTGCAACTTATGATGAAGATAGCAATTCTGGATTTAATACAGATAATGTAGAAACAACACCAACAGGAAAAAGTACAGACCCAGCAGGTGCTGTAGCGTTTAAAGAAATTAATGAAGCAATGATTCATAAGACTGGTTATGAATGGATACAAACATTATCAAAAGACCCACACACAAGATATACTGTTGCTGGTTCTGGTGATTATAATAGTGCAAGAGCATTTATTTTCTTTGTTGATGAGAACGAAAACTTCCATTGGAAATATCCTTCAAATGTTGTAGCAGATAATGGTACGATAAATTTAACTGACCCTTCACTTAATATATTAACAACTAAATTAAAGAAGTCAATATTTGATGTTGTTAATATGGTTATATATAATGCAGGTATTGGACCAAATGGTAAAGGAATACAATGGTATTTTTTTGATGAATCTTCAAAGATAACTGGACTTAATATAAGAGTACAACCTATGATTGATATAGCAAGAGATTTACAACAAAAAGAAAAGGCATTTTCAAAAGATAATGGTGAACCATTTGATGGAGAATATCCTGATTTTAGTTCATTTGGTAATTATACTACTAGTTGGGGTGAAACAGTTACTAACGATGGTGAATATCAGGGAAATAGGAAGAGTGGTTTTAAAGGTAAGTGTATAGAACTTGCAACATCAAGAGCAAGAAAAATAACTATTAATTCAGCTAACCTTAGATGGAAAGGAAGAATTGAAATGAAGGGTACAAAAACATTTGCAGTTGGAGATTTATTAAGTGTATCTGATGAGCGTTTTAATTTGAATAGTACAAAGATAAGATTGGTTGGTTTAAATCATTTAATAAAAGAAACTGGTTGGTTTACAACATTAGAAGTTGAAGAAGATGAAAATGAAGTGGTGATTAATTAATGGTAGAAGACATAGATGATATCTTTAATGATAATAAAGATGTTAAACAACAATTAGGGATACCTGATGATGCTAATGTTAGTATTAATAAATGGGAGATTGAAGATGTTAGTATCTACGATGCTAACTTTAAATTTGAATCCAACATAATGAATGATTCATTTCTATTAGGTGTACCAACACATGCTATTTTAGGTACAAGTAAATTAGGTGATAGGAGTGATGGTTATGTAATAGAAGAGGAACAAACTAATAATCAAAAGATAACAGATGATGGGGTAAATCAAATCATTGCATTCTTACGTGAAGAGACATCAGAGAATCCAACACATACAGCAATAGGTACAGGTACATCAACTTACTTTTCAACTCAAACAGAATTAGTAACTGAAGTTGATACTAGACGTGTACCTCTTGCTAATATAACATCAACAAAACAAATAAACTATACTGTTATTTATAGAGGGGAAACAATAACCGATGTAACTGAGTTTGGTTTATTTAATGCAAGTTCAACAGGTAAAATGTTTAATAGACGTGTGTTTTCAGCAACGAGTTTTAATAATACAACACAATATAGATTTACATCAATCTTATTACTAGGTGACTTATAATGGTGGTAACAGATTATGGATTGAATAAGATAAGGAATTGGTTAGGTGATAGTGCTATAACCCCACCAGTTACAATAGGGGTAGGATTAGGTACAACTGTACCAACTGGGGCAGATGTTGCTTTAAATAATGAGATATATCCAACAACAACTAGGAATACATCTACTAGGTCTATAGCAGATGGAGTAGTTAATTATCTTATGATAATGGAAACTACTCAAGGTTCAACAGCGAACTATAGTGAGATGGGTTTATTTGCAACGCATACAGGTGGTAGTTGTTGGACTAGGAAAATTCATCCAGATAATAGAAATGATGGTTCAATTATAATGAATTCATTTATTGGTCTAAGAGTAAGTACAACCAATTCAGAAATACTACAAAGTTTAACTGTAAGCTTTGCTAATGATGATGATAAGGATGGAGCAACAACCGCAGATTGGAACAATGGATTAAATAGATTAAGAATGAGTGACAATCCAAGTCATATGTTATTATATAATACCATTGGTATTACTTCATCTATATCAACTTTATTAATATCAAAGGTTACTGTATCAGCAACAGAAGTAAAGTATGGTAGTGATTCTATACAATACTTTGTATCAGGAGACGGTGGTTCTAATTGGACTGAATTTACAAATGGTGTTGAAGGAACAGTGCCTAGTGGTAATGATTTAAGAGTACGTGTGTTCTTTAGTGGTAATGGTGGTACAGATACTTATATAACAAACTTAACTATTCAGGTGGTAACATAATGGCAAGAAGATGGATTAAAATTGGAGCAGGTGCTGGTGCATCTATAGCAACAATTACGGGATTGTTTTATATTTTATCAATGTTATTTGGATTTCAGATAATAGACATAACAGGAGATATAAGTTGTATGGGTACATATGAACAACCATGTGTTTCCCATTTCTTAGTAAAGAATCCTACACGTTATGATGTAGATATTTACAACAAGAACCAGACACAATTAGACTTCTCACCAGATGTGAAGGACTATGCTTTATTTGTACCAGACGGTAGATGTAGTGCCACAGGTAAGTGTAGATGTGAGTTCAAAGATGGAACTAAGATTGGCTTCAAAGGTTGGAGATGTGTAGATTTCACTAACAAGACAAAACCTAGAATAGATAAGGTTTATACATTTAGATTTCCACGTTATAGCGAAACAGAGTTTAAGTTAGTTGGTATTAAACATAACCCTAGTGATTTTATTAAATGGGGATTCGGAACCAATGAGAAGTATCTTGACCCATTCTGGTCAGGTATAGTTGATAGTGGTAATGTTACTTTAGATATGCATTTTAATAATAGTATTAGGGATAGCAGTGGTTTTAATTCTGATAATGGTGTTAATGGTTATGAATTTACTAATGGTAACAGTAATGATATAGGGGGAAGTGGAACTGGTGTAGATACAACAATAACTTATTCAGATAAAGGTGCTGGGTTTAATGGTGGTACTAGTGAAATTAGGGTAGCAAAGGCAAACACTTTAAGGTCAAATAATAATTTTACAGTATCAGCAAGTTTTTATGGTGACATTATTGGATGGGGAAGTTTAGCAAATCAAGGAGGTTATTGGTCAGGAGTTGGTGGTGGAAATAAATTTGGTTGGGATTTCTATGGTACTTCAAATAGAATTAGATTTGATTTATATAATGGTACAAATGGTCAAACAGGTATATGTGTATTTGATAAATCTCCAACTTATGTTTCTGGAAAGAACACAGTTACAATTACTTATAGTGATTTAACAATATCAGGTTGGCATAATGGTGTTTCAATGGGAACAAGTGTTTGTACAATACCATTTTATCAAAATGAAGATGATTTAATTATTGGAACTACAAATCAAAGCCAAAATAATTTTAATGGAAATATAAGTGAGTATCATATTAAACAGATTAATAAAACTTTATGGTTATTTAATTTAACAAATAATGGTACTGCTCCAGGTAATGTAACTATTAGTATAGATAGAAATAGAACATTCTTTCAATGGAACTTATCAGGTAATATAATAAATACAACAGAATATAATATAACTGAGTTGGATATTAATGAAAGTATATTACTTAACAGTACACTCAATTTAATACAAGCTAATCAAACATATGTTAATTGGACAATAACTGTAGATAACTTTAATTGGACATTTAATTATACATTTACAATAAGTTAAACAATAGAGGTGAATAATATGAGTGTAAAAAATACAGATTTAGGTGGAACAGATTGGGTAGATGCAGAAGTATTAACCGATACAGATTTGAATGATACATTCGATGAATTATTCACAACGAATAATCCAACATTAAATACATCCACTGGACATGGACATGATGGGGTTGATAGTAAACTTCTTTCAAATATATTCAAGGGTTCTGAAAGTAATGCAACTGAATATACAAGTTCAGTTCACGGGTATGTTACAGTACGTACATATGGTTGGACTAATCAATTAGCAAGTGGTAATATATTTCAAGGACCAATTGTAATGAATATAAATTTGAAAACTACAGCTGGAGATGACCAGGTTAGATGTAAAATTATATTAACTGATGATGAAGATAATCTGTTAGCTACTAGTAATGAAGCAACTTCAACTAGTTCTGGTTATGCTGCAAAAGTTCTTACCATTTCTGAAGCAACATTATTAGCTGTACCAGTTGAAAATGAAGCAGGTTATAAGATTAAAACACAGGTAACAGTAGACACAGGCGTTAATGGTGTTGCAGTAAATAATCAAGTATTGAGTATTAAGAAAGTTCTTGATTCAATAAAAGAGTTGGATATAACACAATCATGAGGTGAATGACAATGGAAATAAAAATGAATGATGTATATTTAATATTAAGTGTTTGTGTCTTAGCTACAATAACATTCTTTATTGGAATGAGTTTAGGTACAACTACAATAGAACAAACAGAATGTGAAATAGGTAAACCAATACTATGTCAACAAATAGATGTATGTCAAGATTGTGATAAACTATTAGAACAACAGAAGAAGATGTTTGAAGATAGTTTGGATATAGTTAAAGGGCTTAATGATGATGAGGATATTAATTGCTTATATAAGCCAGGATTAGCTAATACTAGGATTGAACGAAGTAAGATACTTAATAGTAAGTGTCTACAAGATGCTATGTCTGATGTACCAGATAATACTTTATATGTTAAGTATACCTTATCTAAAGGTATTATACTTGAAAGAATATGTGGTTCAATAGTATATGGTGAACTAACAGTTGAAGTACAAAAGACAGAAGATGGTACAAGAACAAAAGAAAGTTTTACTACAAACTTTGAATTAGATGATGATACAGTAACATGTAAAGAACAGTTGAGGTGGAATTAATGAAGATTAAACTACCTGAGATGTTTGCTAAACGTAAAGAAGTACAAGAGTATGTACGTAGAAAATCTTTGTATAGAGTGTTAGTATCATATGTTTTAGATTGGAAATATAAAGGTAAGAAAAGAAACTTGGTTAAGTGGATGAATACTCATCTACATGATGAAAATGTAATTGAATTAGCACAACGTTTCAAAGGTAGTAATGATAAGAAAGTTATAGACATATTGAAGTATGTATATAATTATCTTACATATACACCTGATATAAACAAATGGAAAGTTGAAGAGTATTGGCAAACACCTGCTGAAACATTAAAGTTTGCTTCAGGTGATTGTGAAGATGGAACATTATTAATATATGCTTTATGTTATTATGCAGAAATACCAGACCATTTAATTAGAATAGTATGTGGAGATGTTAAAGGTGGTGGTCATTGTTATATTGCTTATTCAGCAGAGTTAGATGCAGTAGAAAGAAGTATAGATTGGTGTTATGATATTCAATTAAGTGATGTTAAATTTAGAAAAGTATATGGTGATAATGACTTATATTACTTTGGAGAAAGAGAATGGTTCTCATTTAATTCAACTACAAGTTATAAATTGAAAGTGAAGAGGTGAAATGGGGATGGCAGAGAAAACATTTTATAAGATAACAAACAAAGATATATATGAGAAGTTAGAAGATATTGAGAAACATGTAGAAAGAACTAATGGTAAAGTAAATGTTAATAGATGGGTTAGTACAACTGCATTATCACTTACAGTTATAATCTTAGTTTTTTTAATTCAACATAGTTTAAAATAGAGGTGAAACAAATGTCAAAAGTATTAAAGTTTGAAACAAAGAAAGCATATAGTATATTAATTGGGTTAACAAAGACAGCTAAGAATGCAGCAATCTTCTTACTACCTAGTTTGATAGCATATCAAACAACTATCCCTTTAAAATATGCTGGTATATTATCTATAGCAATATATATTATTAAAAATTACATTGAAAATAAATAAATAAATTAATTTATTTATACTAGTTTTTACAACTAGAACAAATAATATTAGTTTGGAGATTACTTGAGATAATGACGTAAAATAAGACGTTTTAAGCTATCTTTATTTTACCCTATAGCTAATACCTTTTTTCTTTTTTCTTTCTTTATTTAGGCTTATATTAAGCTAGAAATAGATAATAAGAACCTTATTCTATTGTTTTCTTTCAGCTCGTTTAACAAGATTCGATATCAAGTCTACATCGTTTTGTATATGTGTGTCTGGTTCATCTACTGCAAGTATAGTATTCTCAAAGAAAGCTATTAGTTCTTGCATATTCAATCTCTTTTTAGTTTTAATTCTATTATGTGCTTTATTCAATATTGTCTTTAAAAGAATAATAAACTGTTGCTCCCTAAGTTTACACTTCTCTATTTCTCTTTCCATTGCACGTAAACGTTCCTCTATAGATGCTTTGTAAGTGGGAGCAACAGGTTCATCAATCATTTCTTTTCAGCCTCTTGTTCTTTCTTCAATGCTTCATTCCTTTCCTTTAAAAATCCAGCTTGGAGTTTCTTAATAGATTCCAATGATGCTTGTTCAACCTTAGCATATATGTCTAGGTCTTTTGTTAATGTTTCAGCATTCTCTTTGTACTCTTTAATCTTTCTCTTCAATTCTTGTAAGTATCTATCAAATTCTATTGGTTCAAACTCATCAACCAATGTTCTTTTAATGTGTACTTTATCCTTACCATCAATTATTTTAAACTCAACACTTAATTCATTTACTACATTATCACATTCTACCATTCTATTTCACCTCTGTTTATATTAATGCTTGTTGTACTGGTTCTATTATTTCTGATTCAATCTCTACAACTTCTAACTCTGTTCTACACCATTCTTTATCATAGAACTTATATACATGTAGTTCAACTATCTGATTATCATCAACCCATAGAAGACCATTAAAAGCATCAAACAATACTTTATTATAGTTATCTATATCATGCTTATAATGTGTATCAAAGTATAATTTAACTGTTAGTTTAATAGTACCAGTTATTGTGTTTCCATGATAACTATGAATTGCTACTTCTTTAAACTCTTTGGCTCTAGCAGTTAAATAATACTTAGGGAATGCTCTACCACTTTTAGTTTGTATTACCCTCATACCTTTATAATGATTAACACTGGGTGGTGTTCCATCTATTATTATATTAATCATTTTTAAGTTCTCCAATCTTTCTATCTAAATGACTTTTTGGATTAAGTTTTCTTTCATATGTTCCATCTATTTCTTTTTCACTTGTTAAATATTTAACAGATGTACATACTGATGAGCCATGTTCTTTAGTCATTTTACATCATCTCATCTGGTATGGTAAACACTTCATCTAACATCATTTCATTTAGGTTATTAAAGTGAAAAGAAAATACACAACAAGTATCAAAGTCAGTTATTTTTTCAATAACAACATCACCTTTATAAATTCTAATAATTGTACCTATTGCCCAATCATCAAATACACTATCATGGAATAGATAAGTTTTACCAATTTCTAAGTCATTAACATTTAATCTTTCTAATCTCATATTATTCACCTCATAATATATTAAAAATAAAAAAATAAAATTAATTTAACATCTTTTCCATTGCGTCACAATGCCACTTAAGTCGCATTCTACTACAAAGCCTAGTATGCCATTCTAACTCTTTAGCAAATGCTTCTGCTTCTTTGTTAGCTTTCTTAAGTGTTGTCTTAGCTGCAACAGTCTTTAGTTCTTCTTTAGTAGGTGGTGCTATAGTAACCGATACACAATCTCTTAGTTCACTGTTACATTTATATCCATCTACCTTAACTGTCTTACCTGTTCTATCAGATGTTATTAATGCTACTTCAAACTTACTACTCTCTTCAGTCTTAGTTACTTTTAATAACTTTTCAATGTTTGCTTCAAGTACATCTATCCTATTTTCTAATTGAGCAATGGTATTATCATACTCTTCTATCTGTACAAAGAATCCTTTAAGCCAAGTGAAGTAACCTACACCCCTCTTAAATATCCATTCCATTTGTATCTCTCCAGTTAGATAATAAGATAATGTTCTCTTATCCATACCACTATTATCATATGACCATTTATCATTTGATTCAGATATGAAGTTACTTATCCTTGTATCTCTTTTGATAGAGTCATCTTCATTACCATCTATCTTAGTATTCAATCTCTTATCATTCTTATCAGAGTATTGTTGTACTGCTCTATCCCCTTTGATTCTATCATCTTCTTCATCATCTATATTATCTTGGAGTTCTCTATCTCTACTCTTAGATGTTTGGTCTACAATTACTAAACCAATAGCTAATCCCATATCTCTAATCTTTGAGCCTCTATCATTCCTATCAACTTCTCTTTCTAAGTCATTGATATCATCTTCATTGTCTTTAATATCTCCTTCATTTGTTTTAATTCTTTTCTTCAAATTTCTATCTCTTTGTTTACTATCAGATTCAACATCATCTATCTTATTATCAAGAACATTATCACCATTATCTACATAGTTCTTAATGTCACCCGATGTATAACCATTTAATGTATCTGCATCTATCTTTACATTATAGTCATCTACTTGTCTATTAAAGTCAAAAATAGTATTACTATCTTTATAGTCAAGGTCTTCAATACTACCAGCTGAAACTAAACTAACAGCTAAACATAAACTTACTAATAAAATACTAATTTTATTCCACATTCTATTTACCTCTATTGTTTATTATTTTATTTACATGTTCTATTACTTCTTCATCAATACCTTGTTTATAGTATGTATTACTAATATTATAAACAGTAGTGTGTTCTATAATTTGTGGTTCTATTACTCTTATAATTTCATGCGTTCTTATTTTTTCAATTGGTTGTATTGTTTCTTTATGGTTAACTAAGGTAATTGTACCATTACCTAAAGCTAATACAAATAAGGATAATACTACACATAAAAATATTATCCCACAAATTACACTATAATTTATATTCTTTCTCATTTCATCCACCTCTTTAATTTATCTTCATTACTCTCTTCAACAGCCATAAGTTTTTTTAATTTATCTGGTGCTTCTAATTCTCTATTACAAAGCACACATAACTTTAACTGTTTAAGTGGTAACAATATATGTTCTTGAATATAAGGACAACCAGGTATGCCTTCATAAGTATGATGATAATGTGACCTTAATGTTGAATTAGTATTACCAATACAATTATTTCTTTCACTCCATTCATTTAACATATCATTTACTAATTCAAACTTATATTGTTTCATTAAGTTAGTAACAAGTATATATGTTATCTTCTTTCTATGGTCTTTGAATATATTATTAAACATAAATCTCATACATGGTCTAATAGATGATATATGTCCACATTTAATATTTAATAATTTAGGTAATGATTCATCAGCTATTTTTAATATATGAGTTGGTAATAGATTATCATAATCACTATGAGCATCTATTACCATCTTCTTATCTTTACCTGTCTTTTGATGCATACTATATTCACATCTTATCATATGCTTACCTGCTAAACCAACATCTAATTGATTATCAGTTATCTTTTTATCATGTATACTTTTAACATCATATAACCAACAATAGAACTGTTCCTTCATCTTCTTTAATTGACTACCATTCTTAGCTTTAAGTAACTCATTAAATAATATATGAATATGAAATGATTTACCACCACTAAACCAAACACTATAACAATAACCATTCTCATTTAACTTTTTACAAGCCATCTCTGCTAAGTTATAATTATCCATAACAGATGGTAAGTCATTCTCTATTACTATCTCATTGTCTAGTATAGTTCTATCACCAATGTCATTCCTTTCTGCTAAATCATATGCATTAACACTAGGATAAATCATATACTTCCAATACTGTTTTTCTGGACCAAACCTTAGTGCAACTTTAAACCTACCATAAGTACTCCAAAGGTTATCTAATTTGATTCTTTGTTTGCTTTTCATTTTAAATAAAATGAGGGAGCACATCAATTAGATGCTTTACTGGAAAAGAGGTATCAAAACCAGTGCTCATTCCTCTTTATTGTAATGCTTCTTGATGTTCAGTATAAATAGATGGTTCATCCCTAAAGTCAAAGGTATGCATCATCTTAATAGTATCCCCTTCAGTAAACAAAGGTTTAAATCCATAGTCAAATAGTTTCTTTTGTTTTTCTATTTTAATCACCTCATTCATTCTCTATCATTGGAGCAACTAAGTATTTCATTTCAAATTTATCAGGTACATTAACTATAAATATAGATGGTGTATCTTTTTCTAAGTTCCATTTTAGTTTTGTTGCAATCCTAGAAATTTTCTGAATACTTTTCAAGTAGCTTATATTTAATTTGCATGCAACCAACTCTTCAACCTTATTAATCTTCACATCTGTTGCTTTCTTTATCTCTATACTCATCTTAGTAGTTATATCTGCATCATCTATAAACATTATTAGTTTGTCTTCTTCAAGTTTTATTTTAACTGCTGTTATCTTAGCATCAAAATCATTAACAGTATCATTAAAATCAACAATTGGTAGAGTAACACTATTCTTAGGTTGAAACTTACTTAGGTCTAATGGTTTAATCTCAACATCTTCAGATAACAATCCCATTCTAAATACCTTTTTTCTCTTACCCATAGTAACACAATAGAGTTGGTTATCCTTTACCATCATAGTAAATACATCAGTTGGTCCGACTTTAGATACTATCCCCTTAAGGTCTGTAAGGCTTATATCAACCTCTTCTTTCTCCCCCTCTAGTTCATACTTAGAAAACATTTTACGGCTTAATTTGAACTCTATAAAGGCTACATTAGTACTTATAGCATGTATAGTAATCTGTTCTTTCTCAAATACTAATTTAACATCTTTAGTGAACTCACCAAGTATTTCAATTATTGTTTTGAATATTACTGGCTTTTCTAATATTACTTTCATTCTTCCACCTCTTCATATGTTTCTTTGAAGATATCTGGTTTGCATGGATAAAATTCACCCTTAACTCCTTTAATTATCCAATCACCTAAATTAGCAATATGTTGTCCTTCTAATGTGGGTATAATTAAACAAGATACTTCATCTAAATTAATCACATTCATTTGTTTTGTAAGTGTATGACCAATAAATTTTTCTATTTTTTCTGTATTATACCCAGTCCATTGTGTAGCTTCAATCACAACTGGTTTCTTTCTATACTTCATTTCTTAACACCTCTTTCTAATTCAAATTTTCTTTTTATATGTTCTTCTGCTTTAACTACCATGAATTTTAAAAATTCAAAATAATCATCCCCCATCGGATAAATTTTTAATTTTTCTCTTGCCTCATCAAACATTGCTCCCATTTTTATTACCTCTTTTGGAGTGCTTTTGCTCTCTCTTTGTATATATATTCATTCTCATTAGTTAGTTCTACTTGATTAAAACCAACTCTAAACTTAGCTAACTTAATGAACTTATTATTTATCTCAAATCCAATAGCACTTTTACCTGATGCTTTAGCTGCAATTAAACTTGTACCACTACCTAAGAATGGGTCAAGTACTGTTTCTCCCTTCAAGCTATGTAAATCAAAAAATATCTTTGGTAATAGTATAGGAAATGGAGCTGGATGGTCTACATGATTTTCTGGATGTATCTTCCATATATCAAATTGGAATTCCTTATACTTTTCAGTGTTCATAACATTGTTATCTTTTTCTTCTTTAGTCATAGTATGTCTTGTACCTGGTTTCTTCATAACTATTATAGGTTCATATACATTATTTGGTCTATAATACAATGGATAAGGGTTTTGCATAAATAATCCATATCTCTTTTGAGTAGCCATACCATCTGGTTTCTTCCATTGTATAACATCACAATATATAAACCCTATATCTCTCATTAGATTAAACATATCAAATCTAATGGGTTGTTTAATAGTACCTAATTTATCTGTTTGGTATATATCAGCTATGTTAAGACCGATAACTCTACCTGGTTTTAATACTCTATAACATTCTCCAAGTACCATCTTCATTTTACCTAAATATTCTTGGTAAGCATTCATATCAGTACTACCACCAATGTCTTCTTCACCTGAACCATAGTCTTTAGCTAATGCATAAGGTGGTGAAGTAAAGACACAACCAATAGAATCATCTTCTATCTCCAACATACTCTCACAAGTTCCTTTTATAATTATATATTTCATTTTTCTACCCCAACAATATATCTTTCATTATCAATCCAGTTATATACAAAATCAATATGACAATTCTTACAGTAATAACATTCTAAGATATGGTCTACAAGTATATGTTTACTTTGACACTTTGGACATTCCATTCTCGGTTTCACCTTTGTATTCCATTCTCAACTCCGTTCTTTAATACTTTAATACCATGAATAATACCCATGGGGATAACATCGTATTCAGTTAAACCATTTGAATCTATATCATGTACTAACACTACTCCATCTTTATCTTCTTTAACAAGTATACCATAAGTATCTCTAGTAACTGTTAAATCATTTATTGATTTTTTATGTATATCATATAATGATTCTTCTGTACCTTTAGCTGCATCTTCCCATGTTACTTTTACAAATTTTTCCTTCATTTTTATTAACCTCTTTTGCGCTCTAAAATATATATGTTCGATATTGATTTTCACAAAAAAAAATACTAACTCAAACCATTGGTTTGTTTATTAGCAATGTCTGATTCTATCTCAGCAAGTATATCTTCATCTGATACAATTACTTCTTCTTCTATAATCATTTGTTTATCTTCATTCTTTTGAAATAATGGTTGTTCTATAGATTGTAATGGTTTTATTTTCTTCTCTGGTTTAATATCCCTCAAATTAACTTCTACACCAGTATAAGGATTAGTTACCATAATTATATCACCACAATGTTTCTCTATATACTCTTGAGAATGTACTGGATAATACTTAGTCATGTTATCTTTACATGTTTGAATTACTTTATCCCAATCTATAAGGAATTGAAACTCTTTAATTAATGTACCAATCCTATAGTTAGCAGGTTGAGAACCTATCTTCTCTGAATTAGTATATCCTAAGTCTGTTAGAATGTTTAAGTGCCTAGATACCATATGAGCAGATATATTAAGACCAGCACCTCTTAATTTATTTTGTATTTGTGTTCTATTAAGTACTTCATTTATTTGTACTATATCCAATATCTTTTTCTCTATGTTAGTACACCTTAAAGCACTATCCTTTAATATATTACCATAGATTATATGGTTATAATACATATCTTCAGGAGTTACTAAGTATGTTGTCTTATCTTCTTCAACATAGTTAATTCTCTTCTTCCAAAAGAATCTAGTAATACCATACGTATTTGATAAATACTTAGGAAAATCTCTTCTACAATCTGTAAATGTAGTTGGTATAGCTTCTACAAATACTTGAGCAGCAGGATGAATAAAATTACTCTTTGAGAATAAGGGTAATGTAGTTAAATGTAACCTTAAATCATCAACTGTTTGAGTATCAACTACTTTAATACTTTGAGGTAACATTGCTAACATTGCTTGTTTATTTAATACGTTTACATTCTGTGCTTCAGAATCATCACTTCTAATAACTGTTAGTCTACTTCTTAATTGGTCATCTATCTTCATCTCTTCTTCATCTGCTAAGCAAAAGATATATGGTCTTCTAGGTAATGTAAATTCTTGAGTTCTTCTTTGACCTGATTCAAATACAACTGTTTTATATACACTGTCTTTACCTTCTCCCCAATCCTTTAATATCTCCAACATACCTTTAGGAAGTTTGTTTAATTCTGATACTACAATATAAGTATGACCTTTTAATTTTTCTACTTGATACCATGCTGATTTCTCACTACCTGCTGATAAATTATACATACCATTCTTAACTGATAATAGTTTACACATATTATCAACCATAAATGTTTTACCAGAACTCCTTTGACCTGATATCATACAATTCTGTTGTCCTAATATCCAATTTGTAAATACAGCTAATCTACTCTCATGTTCTCCAACTATCCATTGTTCAAGAATTCTATGAACGTCGAATAAATTGGGTTTATAATTTGGATTAGTTATACAACTTAAATCTACATCAACCATCTTTCACCTCATTCTCAATTACTTGTACTACTGTTTTTTTATTATCACAATAAATTAAGTTTGAATGTATATGTCTTAATATTGGTGATTTATGAGATATAAACACCTCTTTATCACAATTAAGACATCTCATTCTTTTACCTTATGGGTTATACCATATGTTTCCTTAATTTCATAACCAAAGTCACCAATGGTTGTAAAGTAACACTTCTTATTTTGTTCAATAAAAGAATTAAATTGGTTAGTGATTTGTTTTAAATCACTAACACTTAACTCTAATGTATTTATGTTTAATTCAGTCATTCTAACTTAGGTAGTGATATACCTATAATCTCTGTTGCTCTGATTTCAGATATACCATTCTTAGTCATAATTAACATGGCTTTATCTTTACTCATAGCTGGTAGAGATTTAATAGCACTTACTACACTCTTCTCCAAGTCATTAAAACCTTTAGTTGTTTCATCTTCTTTTTCACTACCTTTAGATTCAGGTACTTTAGATGAATCAACCTTTTCAACATCACCAGGTACTATCTTAATACCATACATATCTGCTGGTTGTTTGGTTTTATCATAAGTAACTTCAAAGCACTTTGCTAAAGGGTCATTACCCATGTCTTTCATTAATTGTATGACTTCTTCTAATTTTCTATTAGATGTCAATTTAAATGCTTTGACATAGATTGCTCCATCTTTAACAATCTTTCTTTCGTATGATGGAGTTAAAGACATACCAGGATACAATGCTCTAAACACCTTACCTTTAAGTACTTTAATTTCTTCAAAATCTCTTTTCTCTCCATCAACTCCTTCAAGTAATCCTTCTTTCACTGGGAATTGAATAATAGCACCAGTACTATCTTTGATGTCATCATTCCTTTTATCCCATGACTTCCAAATACAAAATTTCTCTTCAACTTCTAAGTCTATTAGTTGGAACTTAAAAGCTTTATCTTTCAACCAATCCATTTATTACACCTCGTTTAAGTTGCCTTTATGGCATCTCATATTGCTGTTTTTATTTCTTTATTTAGTTTCGCTTCAATATTCTTTGCTCTAATGTTATTAAGGCAAAGGTCACACACTTCATCCATTTCGTATTTATTTTTAATCTTTGGTTTATCAAATCTATGTATTTGATTAAAGTATGTACCAACCAAACCACATTCACCACATACTTTAGATTTTGACATCTGTTTTACCTTTAAGTTTGTAGAAGATAAATCCTTCATATTTAGGAATGTTATCTCCATGAGGATTAGTAGTTTTAGTTTGAAATACTGTTGATGCTACTACTAATTGTAATGGATGGTCAGCCATCTCATTATACAATTCCTCAACTTCTTTACCTGTTTTAAAACTAAAGTGTTTGGTTTTATTATTCCAACCATCTGATTTAACTGTATCGTTAAATCCCATTAGATACCACCAGAGAAGTTATGTTCACTAATCTTAGTGTTTAACTTCTTACAATATTCTTCTGCTTTAATCCAAGCTTCTTCAATTGTTGGTGCATATACTTTAACTTTACCACTCATTTGGTTCTTAGCATTTACACTAATCTCAACACTATTAGGTTGTTCTATGTCTTTTTGTATTTCACTCATTTAATCCACCTCATTTATTTTATTTGTAAAATAGAAACTCTGCAATTAATTGCCATTTAATCTCATGATAATTCTCAATAAAATAAGCATCTAAAACTTCAAAGGATTCATATATCTGTGGTATATCCCCTTCAATTATATATATATCTTGATACTCTGATTCAATTGATTGTATATCTTCATTTACCATCTTTATACCTCTTTAAGAATGATTAAATATAAAAAGCAGTTTAAGTCATGCTTAGGACTTGGTTTATAGTCACTTAGAACAAACTTATTGTTCTAGTTCTTTCTGCATTTCTCTTAGCTGTGCTTTGTACTCTTCAGATTCACTACAAGCATTTATTCCTGCTTCAAGAATATCTCTGTTAGAAAACCCACCAATCTTTGTTACTCTGGTGTACTTCTTAATTACGTCATTATCTTCTTCAACGTCTAATGTAGTTGTTACATACTTCTTTGCTTTTACTTCTGGTACTGCTACTTCTTCACCCATTATCTTACACCTCTGTGTATATTTCATTCAAAATCTTTCTGGTTAAGATATTTAACCAGAACCCTACAATTACTTGAAATAAAGGTAAATCCCTTTATAAACTTATCTATTTTACTACTTTTATATCAGTCGGATAGCAACTCTGATAGTTCAGCTTTAGTCATCTCCTTCCAACTCTTAACTTTCTTCTTTTTAGCTGATGCAATTCTTTTCTTAGCTGGTCTAATATCATCGAATAACTTTTGAATTAAATCTGGTTCAGCTGCCTTTAATTCAATATAACATTTACTTGTTTTATGAAACATCATTCCTTTCCAAAAGATTGCTTCACCTGCTTCAACACGTTTAATAACCATGTTAACTGCTTTCATATTTATTACCATTTCTAATTTGTCCATTGTTTTATCACCTCATTTATTTAACCATTTAAATAATGTTTTATCATTATATTTATAACTTTGTCTATTGTGTTTTTTATAACTAATGGTTGCTTTTAATCTATGTTCATCACACAATCTAAAATGTTTCTTAGTTATTGGATTAAGACTAACATGTTGATTACATCCAGTATATACACAAATATGAAAATGATGTCTAATCCTTCTATCTTTGTCAAGTAATTCTTTTGCAGCTTGTTTTCCTTGTGCTTTAATTTCTTCATGAAACCTTCCAAGTAACTCACTAGCTTCAATTCCCATTCCCCTCATTCTTAAATCCCTTATAGTATCTTGAGTAATAGGTATTATAGCTTTATTCTTACTCTTATTCTCTACATTATCCATTGCTTCTTTAGCATATATCTTTCTTAATTCATTATATGTACCTTTTGGTATTCTTTTACTTTTATATATTACCATCTTACTTCAACCTTATAAATTTATGTTTATGTTCAATTATTATTTGTCTGTTAAGTAGATACTCAATCTTCTCATCACCAAATAACTTATATGCTTCATCAACATCAATACCTTTTTCAAATACAGATTCTTTCTTTATTTGACTTATGTTCTCAGACTTTAATTGAAAGAAAGCAGCAATCATATGTTTACATTTACCATTAACTTTCTTTTGTCTATGAAGATAATCAGGACAAGTACATGAATACATTGTCACATCATACCATCTACCTATAGTACTTGATTCTACATGTGCAAACTTATTATCTGTTGAGTATTCTATTTTCATTTGGAAGTACCTCAAACTTACTTACATCATTACCTTCATGAACAACATAATATGATGTTCCAAGTAAGGGTGGTTTAGATATTGGTATTGAACATTCTAATTTATTATTGTATATTAAATAATGTCCATTTTGACAAACTCTATGAAAACCATAATTAATCATGACCATTGAGAATTCTTCACAAAATTGACAATATGCTTTACCTTTTTTAAGTATTACATTACCACCTTTATCTACTTTATTAACAATCATATGTACTCCCATTAAATATCACCTATCTTTTTATATTTGAATAAAAAATAAAAAAATGTGGTTGATTAGACCACTTAAATTAAACCCTGTTCTTTAGCATCTTTAATTGCTTCAATGATTTCTTCTTTAGTTATTGGTGCACCTTTAAAGCCACCACCTCTACCAAAGTCACTTGGTGTTCTCTTACCAAAGTTATCATCTACATTGTCATGAGCTGATAGTACCATCTCTGCTATTAATTTCTTCATTCCTAATCTGGAATTCTTTGCTACTGCTATTGCTTTATCAGCAATTACTTTCTCTACAGGGTCAAGTAAATCAAACTTAGCTCCAATCCATTGTACGTCTGGATTAGAGTGTCTACCAGACCTCTTAACATCTCTTTTGTCTACTACTTCTTCAACATCACTATCTTCTTCTTCAGGTGAAGAATCATCTTCAACCAAATCTTCTCCCACTTCATTCTCTTCTGTCATGTTTTGTACCTCATATTTTATTCATCTTTATCCGATGATTGTAATGTTCTATCAAATGCCTCATTAAATACGTCTTCTAATTGGTCTATATCATCTATTGATTCATCTACACTCCTCAACAACATTCTTTTTCCTTTAGCTGTAAAAGGAAATAAAACTGTTGTTATAAGTATTGATGAATGCATCCTAATATCTTTGTGTTTTAACTTAGCTAAAAGCAACATAAAATCAAATATTATTTTAGTTAGATTCATACTTGCTTTTTTAATTGGGTCATCATTAGTATTCAACTTCAACTCTGTTAAATCTTTAGATACTTGTTCTTCAGTTCTCCCAGTTAAATCAGCTAATATTTTTCTACTATCTTTCATTAACTTCTCATCCATTTCTTTATTCAATTTCAATCCCCTTCCATTCATTATCACAATAATAATCAATTTCTCTTAGGTCAGCTATAAACTTAACAACATCCCCATTAACTTTCAAATAACTATAAACTAATACTTTAAGTGCTGTGTTGTTTTGTTCTCTGTTATCATCATTTCTACCCATAACACTCATAGCTAACCAATCAAATATTCTATATCTTGGTGCAGTTAAATCAAATTTGGTTTGTGCTAACCAAATATCTGTTGCTCCAAAATATTCCATTGTTGCTAATATAGTATTAACATCATCTTTATCTAATTTGTTAGCAATACTCTCTTCATCACCATCAATCTCTGGCTCTGATTTCCTACCAACTTCTAAAAGTTTGTTCCAAACTTTACTTGTTTTCTCATTCATTTTATTACCTCCATTAATTTTATTCTTATTATTTTTTATATTCTATTTCAAGTCAAAAAGGAATATTTTTAATATCGTGTTATTTTATTCTTCTATTCTCTTTCAAAATCGTTTTTAAGACGTAAATAAGACGAAATAAAGGAATATTATTAAATACTCAATAAAGTATATGCCTAAAAATAATATTCCCTTAAATCGCTTTATTTTACGTCATCTCTTCTTCCCTTCAAAAACCCTCCAAATTAATTAAAATACTGTTCAAGTAGCACACCCAAGTATAAACCCAAGTCTATCCAAAGATAGATGGAGAGGATAAATGACGTGGGAGAAAGCCAAATGGCAAGGGTAGCAAATTAACCTTTGTAAATGACAAAGAACCACTACTTGGATATCAGTTTAATCAACCCAAAGTTTAAGTATTCTACTTGACGTTCCAAATGTTACTGTAGTTATCTTGTCCTTGATACCCAATGCTCTTGCTAATTCATCATAACTCAAATCATAATGAGTTTCAGTTGTTTTCTTCATCGTATTCCTCCCTTGATTCAAATGATTTACAATCAATCTTACCTTCCCATGCTTCATCAGATTCATTAACTTTACATTCAGCAAAGTTAACATCTAATTCTTCATAGTAATGTTTACACATATGACAATCACTCATTTTATTCACCTTTATAATCAATTTCAATATAACCTTTACCATCCCATTCTTGAATATAAGCAGAATCAATACCCCCATGTAATAGATATTCTTTGTATTTATATCTAACCCAGTGTGGATTAAAATTACCACACATTCCCTTTGAAAAAGGTACTCTATATATTGATTTTAAATATTTATGTGTATATTTATTACATACACTAATCTCCATTTTGTCTTTCATTTTTAAAACCTATACATTCCAAATGCTTCATCATCACAATCAACCATTTGTCTAATTATCTTTTCACCAAATACTTTATCTCCATGTCTCCTAATATAATCTAAAGTCATTGTTGGTCTATTATAATATATTGTCCAATCATGATAGCCTAATCCTCTTACAGCTATCCATTTAATCTCACCCTTAACTATTTGAGGATAAGAACCAATACCAGATGCTATCTCAGCACCAGGTATCATATCCTTTAGTTTTTGTAATGTTAACAATGTTACCACTTCCTTTTACCATAATAAAAATTCAATAAGAAAGTAAAAAATATATCTTTCAATCCAATCTTTGTTACTCTTTTCATTGTCATCATTTCAATCACCCTTTATTTTTAATGATTCAATAAAGTTATATATGTCTGGTATATTTAATTTGTTATCTTCAATATACTCACTAACTTTATCATTATATTCAACATTTAATTCATCATGAGCCATATCCTTTAGATTCTCAATAGCATTTTCTTTAATACTATCAGGTAATCCATTAATTGCGTCAAGTTCTTCTTCAAATCCAGCATAAATTATATCCTTTTCTTCAATTGAATAATAACTATAATGCAAATCATCGTATTTAACACTTGCAATATAATTCAATTCTCTTTCAATCCTATACTTAATTGATTTCTTAATGCTTTTATCAAGAAGTTTTTTAAAGAATCCAATTGACATGTGTCTTCTTTCATATTCAACTTTATCATCTTCTTCAAAGTCAATTTTATTAGTTGAAGCAGATATTTTATACTCAAATACTGCTTTATCTTTTAAAAAGTTAAAAGAACTCATTTGTAGAGTTATTGTTACACAACCATAAGTATATATGGTGTATATTTTACCCCATTCTTGTTTAGACATATTCATATTAATTATTTGAGGTATGTCTAGTTTATTCTTTCTCAATGCTAATTTCATCTTAGTTACCCAACTTAACATTCTTATTTATTCTTTTAACACCATTCTTTAATTGATGTCTTAGATGTCCAATTGAACCAACTGCTCTTTTAATCTTTCTAGATATCTCTGTATTCTTCCAACCTTCCTCAATTAGTTTCTTTACATCTAATACTTCAGTCATTGTCCAAAAACCAACCTTAAATCCCCTCTTAATCTTTGGTTTACTCTTTACTGTTGTAGATACATTAACTGCACTCAAAGGAACTAACTGTTTAAACTCCTCTATTGTACATCTAACCAACTTACCTCTTATTCTCACTATCATTTTATTTCCTCCATTATATTATTTTAAATTGAACTAATAGCCAACCAATGACTACAATTAAAAATATGATTAAGAATATATCTTCACCATCTAAATCGTCGATACTCATTTTAATATAATATCCTCCAAGCAATTGTACAAAGAACACCTATAACAAATATACAACCAAATAGTATAACTATGTTAACAACCTTAGTTGCTGCTCTATAATATTTATTGTTCTTCATCTTCATCCTCACATTAACATTATACTAATCAAACCATGTAGTATTAATATTGTTGCTGCCATAGCACAAAGTAAATCAAAGAAACTCATATCATTAATCTTTTTCATTATCATCTTTAATCTCCAAAGAATCTTCCAATTCTTTTAATATTTTATCTTTCATTTTTAAATAATATTCTTCAGGTGGATAATTAGACAAATCAATTGGATTCTTATTCCTTTCAATTCTCTTTCTTTTTCTAGTTTTATTCAATTTACTCATATATCCCTGTCCCAATCTAATCACCTTATATATCTAGTTGTAAAAACTAGTTATTTATATGTCTATGAAATGTTCTTTTAATATCTAAATAATCCCAAATGTTATCTTGAGCATTTAATACTTCATTCAAACTAAGTAATCTCTTTGATTGTTTAGGTGTGAGATTAACTCTTATATCCCAATCATCTAATGTCTTCATCATATTAATCACCTTTTATTTTTCTTAAAACTCTTTATAATCATTTTACATTTACAATAGTCATGTTTAATTGGAGCATATGAATCATTCTTTATTTTCATATAGTTATCTCCAAGATTAACTTCTTTATTACATTTAATACATCTTATCATATAAATCACCCGTTTTATTTACCTCTTTAATTCATATACATATTAATTCAATTAATGTTGCAATAATAAGCAACATCATTAAACCAAATGTTATTTTCATACTATTTAATAAATATCTTTGAAATTTAGTTTTCATTTATATCACCTATATTTTTATAATCCATTTATGGTTGTAAAAACCAATGGTACTTAATGTTTAATTATGTACCTGTCGTATATAAGTCCAATCAATATGTTGGGTACTTTGAAATGTTCTAATAACTTAACTAATTGTACTGCTTTTGCTGATACCTCTAATTGTATCTTATCATATTTAGTGAGTTCTTTTTCATCATGAGAATTAATGTGTTGTCGTTTATATCCAGCCAATTCAAAAAAGCTAATTGGTTTCTTTTCAATCTTAATAGTGGGTGCTTTAATCAACCCTTCAAATGCCTTTAAATCTTGTTCATTAACCATATCTATCACCTTCTAAGGTGTGTGCCTTTATGGCTATCACCTATACCTATATACCAATTACTACACCATAAGGTAAAAAAAAATATATATGCCTAATGAGATAAGGCATATATAAGAATCTTGGTAAGCTTATCCTTACCAGAAAGACCTTCTATATCAAGCTTTGATATAACCTTATCGTATAAGTCTTGATATGTTGCTATTGTCTCTTTATTGTCTTCAGTGTTCTTAATTGTTATACCTAATGGTATAGCAAACCACTTATTTTCACTATTGACTTTCTTAGTAATTTTTACTAAGTTGTCAAATACTTCAATTTGTTCTTTTGTTTGTGTGGACGGTACGTCCATTTCTTTTGATGTCATTTTTTATTTTCTCCTTTAGTAGTACTACTGTTGTAGTATACTACTATTGTTGTACTATAATAGTATAATAACTTAGTACTATATAAATATATAGGTACTGTAAGACGTAATAGCTATTGGTATACTCCATTAGTAACAGGTATACAAATAGAAGTATTAGGATAGAGAATAGTATATTAGTATAGATAACATAAGGTATTAGATACCAATATACTAATTTCACTACTAGTTTCAATAGCCTAATTACTATACTAGTATGGACTACTACAATAGATATATTTCGAAGTAGATATCAAATGATACATAATATATACGACCAGTACACAAACAATTACTGATGTTATTCAACTAGTACCAATAAAATAATTACAATAACTATTCAACTTGTACTACTAAAATACACAAACAATTACTTGTAGTTGTGAATAACTTGTTATGAAAGTGTAACTTTGAAGTATAGTAGTAATATATCTACTGTAGTAAAAGGTAGATAAACGTAAGGTTTAAATAGACTACTCTTGATAGTAATTAGCCGTATAGAGCTTTTCGAGTTCAAGTCGATGAGGTGAAAGATGATGGAGAATATTGTAACACAATTCTATTGGTATTGTACTTACTTTCAATCTACTAATTATGATTTGTATGTAAATAAAAATTATTATAGTTGTAAAAACTAGATGAGTGAAATGATTATGGAGTGTGATGTAAGATGGGAAAGATGATTGATGGAAATGGTAATGTAATTGCTGAGTCACCAGATGGTAATGAAGATATTAAGAGAGTGATAAATAAAAGTAAGATGACTTTACAAGATAGGTCTGAAGAAGATGATAAGATGGATGTCACACGACCAACAGATGGTGAACTTAAAGATATTGCAACTGGTCCTTCAGACCATATTACTGAACCAGTTGGTGAATACTTTGGTAAAGTTGAATTCAGTCCAGCAAAGGAAATACAATTCCAGGAATACCAACGAAGACAATTCACACTTAAAGAAGAACTTGAAAAAATCAATGTGAAAAAACAAACTATGTTGGATAATATGAAAAAAATGAATACAACAGACTTTAAAAAGAAGTATGGTAATCCCACAAGAATATGGGCAATGTTAACATGGGACATAATAAAACTGAAGAAACAAATGGAGAGTTTATAAGATGGTTTCTATTGTTAAGAAAGGTGCTATTGAAATAGCAATGAAGAAGAAAGTTACATTCATTGAGAAACTTAAAGAAAAGAATTATGGTAGGCAGTTGTTAGGTTACATGGAACAAAGCTTACGTGAAGATGAACAAGGAATATATCTTGCCTTTGTTGAGTCAATTGCTAAGAAACATAATCTATCTAATCCTGAAGACATGATGATGCTTGACCTTGCTATCTATGACTTCATTAGGATAAAAAGACTACATGGATTACTAATGGAAGATGGTGACTTGATAAAGAAGACATGGATAGACAAAGATGGTAATGAACAGAGCACAAGTAGGAACAACCCCGCATCATATCTAGTTAATGCAGTTGAACAACAGTTTAGAAGTAATATGAAAGAACTACAGCTTACAGTAAGAGAGAAGAGAAAGAAGACACTTGGTGTTGATGCAAAGGACTTCTCTTCATTTTGTCAGGATGTGATTGATGTTGAAGAGATAAATGAGGATTAACATGTTAATCCTATTTAACTTAAATGAGGTGAATGAAGATTAGTTTAACTATGAAGGAACTTACAGAACAACATGGTGAGAACCTAAAGTTGAAATTATCTGACCCAGTATTTTTTATTAATGAGATTATTGGATTACCTTCAGATAAAGATGGAACTCCAGGTAAACTTACACCATACCAAAAAGAATGGTTAGACTTACTTGAACTTGGTGAAGCTAGATTGAATCTTATGGCGTTTAGGTCATCTGGTAAAACTGAATTGTTGTTTGTTGATTATCCAATATTTAAAGCATTCACACAGAAAGGTTGGCAAGGTATTATAACCTCAAAGACAGAGAAACAAGCTATATCTATATTGAGAAGAATAAGAGAAAAAATTACAATGAGTGATATTCTTAGAACAGCTATTCCAACAGGTAAGTCAATACTATGGAGTAAGACTGAATTACAATTAAAGAATGGTTCTATGATATGGAGTAGACCATCGAATGAGAACTTACCAGGAGAACACGTAGATTTTATAGGTGGAGATGAGATAGGTTATTGGGATAACATGGATATCATTACAAAGGTTATACCTCCAATGGTGTTGGCTAAAAGAGGAACAGTTGCATTTGTTGGAACACCAACATCTCAAACTGACGCAATACATCAACTACATAAGAATCCAGCATACACTTCTAAGATGTATCCTGCAACAATGAAATGGAATGATGGTAAAACTCTATGGGAACATAGATATCCTGATAATCCAATGGGTAGTGTTAGGAAACAATATGATGCTTTATCTTGGTCTAGGGAATTCTTATGTAAACCCTTATCTTCATCAACAAAGATATTCCCTTATGAGTTGGTATCAAAGTGTTTTGATTTCAATGCACCATTTACTGAAGGGGCAATAGATAGAAGAACATATTATATGGGAGCTGATTTTGCTTTGAGTGGTGAAGCACAATCAGATTACACAGTTATTACATTACTTGAAAAGAATGAAGAAACTGTTAGAGTTGTTAATATTGAAAGATATAAAGGAATGAGTTATCAAGCACAGAAAGCAAGGATAGTTCAGTTGTATAATAATTATAGATGTGTTAAGATAACTGCAGATGCAGGTTCATTTGGTAAAGCATTCATACAAGACCTTAGAAATGATTCATTGAATGTTCAGGAGTTTAGATTTACACAATTAAGTAAACAAGATATGATAACAAATTTAAGGAATTTCTTTGAACAAAAGAAAATAATTATAAATAAGAATGAAGATGATATTAGAACCAAACAAGTAACAGATATACTTGTAAAGGAATTAAGTTCTTTTGGTGTTATGTATGATGAAAAGAAGATGACTGTTAAGTTTCAAGGATTAGGTGAACATGATGATACAGTGATGTCTTTAGGCTTAGCATGTTATGGTGCTAGAGGATTTGGAGAAGTATGTTTGGAAGTAAGGCGTTCTAGTGTACGTGGAAGTAAAGGCATATTCTTAATTAGCTGATTTTTTCTTACGATAATAGATACTTTTAAATACTCAATCTCTGATATCTACCGATTGAGTACTATGAAGATTCCAAAAAAACTATTAGAGGTATGGAGAGGTTCTAAAACCAAAGAGGTTATTTCTGAAGCAGGAATAGGATTGGTGAGTAGGAATACTTTTCAAGATGTAGATTCGGATGCACCACCTGTTACATTAATAGAACAATATAAGAATGCCTATAGCAACTTTCCTATTGTATCATCATGTATAAATAATGCAGCAGGTCAGGTTGCTCAAAACTTCTATTTTACATCACGTGGTGAAAAAGCATTATCTAAGTTTTCAGATAAGTACAATTGGCAAGATTTCTTTTTTAGTTTGTCTAGAGAGTTATTGAAGATTGGTACTTGTTGGGTGGAATTACCACGTAATAGTTCTGGTATTATTGAATTTAAATTCATTGACCCAAAGACAATGGTTACTTATCGAAGTAAGACAGGTGACTTTATAGGTTATGCACAATTTTTAGATGGTAGAAAAATTGCGTTATGGGGAACAACAGGAAACATAAATACAGATAAAACATTTACTAAACGGAAATCAATTAAGGAGATTGAGATGTTCCGTTATAACGTACAACCTGGTGAGAAATATGGGACTTCACAGATTCATTCTAGTTTACCATCTTTGGGTTTAAAAGATAGTATAGAATCTGATTCTAGTACAATAGTACATCGTTATGCAGCACCACTAATTCATTTTAAATTAGGTAATGAAACTGTTTTACCAAATCCTAAGACATCTCAAGTTAATCAAGTAGAGGAAAAGGTTGTAGATATATATGCTGATACTGAGTTTGTAACATCTTGGTTAGTAGATGCAGAGGTATTACAATTTCAAGGAAAGGGATTTGAAGTTACCCCAATTACAGAACATACAGATGAACAAATATATCTTGGTCTTCAAACTCCAAAAGAACTTATATTAGGTGGTAATGCAGATGAAGTAACACTTAGAAATTATGTTAGATTTATTAAGAATTTACAAAGAACTATTAAAACACAATTTGAAGATAAAATTATAATTGGTCAAAAGTTAGGTAATAAAGAGAACAAACTAATGTGGGAACATACCGAAGAAAGAGAATGGGAAGTTTCAACAGATATCCTACGTGGTCTTGTTAAAGATGGTCTGGTAACTCCTCAGAAAGCTAATTCTCTTCTCCCCCCAAAATTCGCAGAGAAGTTGCCAGATATCCCAGTTATGGGTGAAGGGCCAATAGGTAGTCCAGGTAATCCTCAAGACCAATCAAAGTTCCAGAAAGGTTCTGATAAAGTTAAGTTTGGTAATAATCCAACCGACCCAACTAAAAAACAAAATACAGATGGTAAAAGAATGGATAAGAAGTTTGTAGCAAATCCAAAGGTGAAATAATGCCAATGATAAGAAATCCTTTTAAGAAAGGAACAATGTTACATATCGACCAATTTGACCAAGAAACTATTGTTGATAATCCAAGCAATGAACCAAGTAGGAATCATCAATTTCAAGATATGCTAAAGGTTAATCAACTTACACAGAACTCATGGAACTTCAGTCCTTATACTCGTGAAAATAATTATAACAAAATGACTATATTAAATCCAAGAAACCAAATAGTACCACGAGCTGCAAGATACAAGAAACAAATAGAATTAAGGAAATATAGACAACCAAGGTGATAATAATGGGAACTATAGATTTGAAGTGGCGTGTAGATATTAAAGAGAGTAAAGTTGAAGGTGAAGGAAAATCCAGAAAACTTATAATCGAAGGAACTGCATTAGCTGTAGGAAAATCAAAGAACAATAGGAATTATAGAGTTCAGAATCTTGAAGAGAATGATGGTAAACCTTTTAACTTTATTGTTGGACATCAAGAGGATTATGATAATCCCAACCATAATGTTGGAGAGGGAGCATATGCTTTAGATAGTGAAAGTCTTAATCTAAAAGGTTGGGTTAAGAACACAATTAAACACCCTGATATAATCGAACAAATTCAAGACGGATTAGTTGGACCATCCGTACAAGGTGGAGCAACAGTTGAACGTGTAGAAGAAGATAATGAAGTCACATTTAATATGGAAAAGCTCCATATTCCTTTAGTTGCTTTAGTTAATAAGCATACACGGGGAGTTGAAGCTGCATCTTTACAAGCAGCAGTTTCAGAATCATTTAAAGAAGTGGAAGAAAACGATAAACAAATCAAAACAAAAGGTGATAAGAAAATGTCAGAGATTAAAGAAGCTGATTATTTGAAGTTGAAAGAAGAGAATGAAAATCTGAAGAAGAAAGCAGAACTTGATAAAAAGAAAGCTGAAGAAGAAAAAATGAAGCTTGAACTTGAGAAGAAAAAGAAATTAGTTGAATCTATCTTGTTGATTAACAAAGGACTTGATAAGAATGAACTAATGGAAAAGTCTGACGTAGAACTCAATATAATTGAGAGCTATGAAAAGAAAATCAAGGAATCTGATGAGACAAACAAAGAAGAAGGCTCAACAGCAGAAGTTCCACCTGAAAAGGAAGCTGAAGCAGATAAGCCAGAAGAGAAAGTCGATGAGAGTATGAGAATTGACAAAAAAGATAAGACCATTGGATTTAATGATAAAGGTTATAAAGCTTTTAATAAATCCATTATGGAATCTGCATATAGATAAAAAGGTGACAAAACATGGCACAAGAAAACTTTTTGCATGATGACGATGGTAGAGTTGTTACAGGTTCAAATGGGAATACAACTTCTGTTATTTTAGCAGGGGATATATTATTCGCATCTGGTCCATCAACTTCTCCATTCGGCACAACAGTACCAAGTACAATAACCTATGACGACATACAAGTCGAACCACTAAAATATACTGCCTCTGCAGCAGTTAAAACAGTTGGTGGAAGAGTAGTGGGAATTGCGTTACATGACGCAGCAGCAGGAAGCCAAGTTGCATTCGTAACACGTGGTATATTCCTTAGTCCAGTTGTAGCAACAACTAGCGTATTATATCCAGGAGATTTAGTTATGGGTAACGGTAGTTCAACTACAGCAGGAGTAAACAAATGTGGAACAACTGTCGGAGCAACAGCAGCAGAAAGACTTACCTGTATAGGAAGAAGCCTAACAGGTGCAGCAACCAGTGGCGATTATGTCATGTGGTTACTTAATATAAGGTAGAGGTGAAGAAGAATGCCAACAAGCAATACATTATTACATACAGACAGTAAGGATTCGACTTCAACAACTGCAGGTTCATCTACAGGTTCTAGGTTAATTCCAAGAACTCTTTGGGGAACATTAGTTTCAGCTATTAGAAAGAAACTAATACTAAGAGCTTTGGTATCAAGAGTACTTGGTCCAGGTGACATCCCAGGGTCAAGTGTAGACATACCTTTACAGCAACCTGAAACAATGAATGTTTATAGGGTAGCAGAAGGAGCAGTTATACCATTGGATGCTGAAGAGTATTCAGGATTTAATCTTAAACCGATTAAATATGGTGTACGTGTTTTAATTACAAGAGAGATGGAAGAAGATTCACTCTTTGGAGTAATGGACATGAATGTTGAGACAGCAGGATATGAGATGGCTGATAACGAGGAAGCATTAATTGTAGCACAGTTAGATGCAGCAGCAACAGCATCTGGTAATACAGTAGCTAACTCAAACGCAACATTACCTATAAGTGATATCACTCAGGGAATGCAACAGATTGAAGCAGCTAATTTTACACCTTCACATATAATCGTAGGTGTTGAAGTAGCAAACGATTTAAGAAACATCGACTCATTTAACGAGGCTGATAAAACGGGTGGACCATCTGCAGCAAATGGGCAAAGATTGATTGGTAGTATCTTTGGTATGAAAGTACTTGTATCTAACAACGTTAGTTCAGTACTAGCATATATCATAGATGTAAACCATGCTTTGATTGGAGCAGAGAAAAGACCTGTAACAATTGAGAGATTCTTTGACGCAAGTAGAGATACAAACTTTGCAGCAGTAACACAAAGGATTGCGTACAGATATCTTAGGGACGAAGCAACTAGTGAAATAACAACAACCTAAAGGTGACTAAAAATGGTTTATAACTATGGGATGAAGAATGGTTTAAATGGAGGCTTAAGTGTCGACAAAGAAGTCATGCCTTCAAAAGTTGAAATAGGTGTAGGGACACCTGCTCATTCAGCACCCAAAGGAACAGTTTATGTTGACTTAAATGCGACATTGGGAACATCGTCACATTTTAGGAATGAAACAGGTGCTAGTGTCTGGAAACCTATGTCAGATGATTAAACCAATTTTTATTTTTTTTTATTTAATATATTAATGTGATTGAAATGCAAGAAGATAAAAAGAGATTCATGTTTACTAATGGTTTATTAAAATCAATGTTTAGTAATATATTTCGTTTTACTGCTAGGTTCTTTGATGTTGAGTGCCCAATTATAAATAAACCACATAAAGCAACTTCATATGAAATAGCAAAGTTTTTAATTGTATGGGAAAGAGCAAAAACTAAATGGTCAAACAAACATGATAAGACAATATGGACACAAGAACAATATAGAGATTATGAACATGGATTGTTTACGTTTTTAACAATGATTGATAATGATTGGATATATAAAGATTTACTTAAACATATAGCTGATGAATGGGATAAAACATCAACAAAGAATGTACAACAAATAATAGATGAGGCAATTAAAAATGAGAACAGTTGAACAAATTGAATTAGAAATAAAGATTTGGAAACCAATTGGTAACATTTATATATTGAAGAGATTGAAGAAAGAATTAGCAGATTTATTGGGAAAAGATTTAAAAAGTTACAAAGCTAAGAATAAGCTATCCTTAGAGCTAAAATTAGAGGAAATAAAGAAGAAAGAAGAGAAAAAAGTAATAGTAGCTCCCTCAAGAAGAAAGCTTCTTAAATCGCTTAATTCTAAGCTAGAAGAAGAAGGATTTTTTGAAACAGTGGGTAAAAAAGTGGATGTTGCTTTTAAAAAACAAAAGAAAAAAAGACGTGTTAAAATACAAAATAATGGTATGCTCAAATAGATTAATAAATAATAACGATGAGGTGTAAGACAATGGATGATGAAAATTTTGTAGATATAAATAAAAAAGTATTCTTGGCTCCAGAAACAAAAGATGAAGTTAAGGAAAATAAAGAGGCTTTGACTAAAGAAGGTATTGAAGTAAAATTAAAGAATTGGTTAAGGAGTAATAACAAATATATGATTAAAAAGTATGGTGATATGCTTAAAAATTGTAAAAATGTAAGACCAAGTGGTAAGACCATTGATGGTAGAGTTATATACTCAAGACCAACATCAGGTAGACAGTGGACATCGAAGAAAGGTGAATAATAAATGCCAACACAACTTAGTGGTTATTATGATAATGATGCTAGTAAGCAATCTGCATTGAAGGAAATAACAATCACTAATGTTGGTAATAAAGCATTTTTAGATACATTACCTTTTTTTTCTCAATTATCAAAACGATATGAGAATAATTCAAATGGACAACCAATTTATATTGGTTATGCTGACCCTGGAACCGCAGTAGATGCGGTTGGTTGGGCAATAACAAAAGCAACATATGATAGTAATGGTTTAGTAACATCTGAATTATGGGCAACAGGTAATACCCAATTTGATAAGACATGGGATAATAGGGGAACATATATTTATACTTGAAATGAAACAAACTAAATTATTAATGATTATATTAGCAATTATACTTCTTAGTACTTCAGTATTGGCAATTAGATTGATTAGTAGACCAGCATCTCCAAGGGATTATTATTGGTCAACAAATCAAAATACAACAAACATAACAGCTAATAATTTTTGTTTTCCAGAAGGAGATTGTACTGATGAAAGATATGTCAATATTGATGGAGATAATATGACTGGGAATTTAAATGTTTCTGCTAATGTAACAGTTGTTGGTATTTTAAAAGGTTCTGAAGGTTATCTTGATTTAGATTCTTTCTTACGCTATAGTGATGGTTCTCAAATAAGAGTTGGAGCAGATATGCCATTCAGTGGTTTAGATAGGGCAATAGTTATAGCCAATAATCAAACTGTGGGAGCAGGTGTAACAGAGTTTGCTTTTATTGACATTAATAGTAATAAAGTTTTAAGAACATTACAATCAGGAAAGAATTTTACATGGGCTTACATGAGAAACTCACAAGGTATCTTTGGTGATAATGGTTCAACTAATACAACAAGATTACAAGACCCAGGAATATCATGGAACAATATTGGAATACAACCATTCTTAGATTATAATACTGCTGATGAAGGAGCATCATTAGGAGTAGAATGGGGTATTGAAACACAGAAAGTAATAGTACATGATGATGCAAATAATGGGTTTAGTTTATTTGAAGGTTTATTTAAAGTTATTGGGAGAGAAGGTGATGATATTGATTTGTATAATGTTCCAGTACATTTAACACAAGACGTAATTATTGAAGTTGGAAAAGCTGATGGAGATAATATTATAAGGTTAGATGCTGATTTTGATTTAGTAGAATTATCTCCAATGGTTAATGAGAATACTCCTGATGATTGGGAAGTAAGCATTAATGGTTTATGTCCGGCTGTTCCATCAACTGTTGCTTGTGTAATAGCAGATGATAATTGTAAAGGTGGAGATTTATGTGTAATGAATAGTACATTTTCAACAGAACAATTAAGGGACACTTATATTACATTCTGGCTTAATACAGAACGAATGACCTCTGGTGGAGATTTTGAAGTAACAATAGCTAATTCAACAGACGAAGTTAGTATATATAGCTTGGTTGGTACAAATGTATTAGATACACAACTTACTTTTGCTTTACCTTCTGGAATGGATAATCAATCAGAAGTCACAACAAGGTTTTATTTTACAACAAGCCATCCAAATAAGGGGCAAGTTGGTGTAGATAATATAGTAGTTAATGGAACATTAAAAGAATCAAGTTTACAAAATGTTACAGTTGAAAATGCAAAGATAGAGTTTGGGGATGGAACTTGTTATATTGAAAAGACAACTGATGAAAACTTAACACAATTAATTAATATTGTTTGTAGCCAACTTAAATTTAATGGTGAAGAGATTAATGGTTCTGGTGGAGGAGGCGTTACTTCTCACGTAGCTTTGACAAATTTAGAGTTTGCAGATTCAGGACATACTTTTTTATTAGGTGGTGAAACATTAGATATTGGTAGTTATGATTTAACAACGACAGGAACAATTCAAAGGTTAGGGGTTAATGTATGTTTAGCTAATGGTACTGATTGTGGTTATGTTGATACCAACATAAATAATAATGCAACAGTAATAAGAGCAGAAATTGAAAGTAACGCAACACAGTATTATCCTAATGCCACTGTCGACGCTTTGATACTTGGCAATATTTCTACTGTTGAAGGGAATTATAATTCAACATCATGGGTTAGTAATGGTCCAACTACTGTCTTGAAAAATATAACAGGTAAGGTAGGAATAGGTACAAATACTCCTGGTGATACATTAGATGTTAGAGGGAGGATGAGATTAGGTGATGGAGTTTTTACGAGTTTTGGTGATGAATTTGAATTAGCAATATTTGATGATGAAGAAGGATATGATTCTGATTGGTCTTATGCAGTTGCAGGAAATGGTTATCCTGTAATTAATTTAGGTAATTCAGGTGGAAGTTTAGCAAGTCCATCTAATTCACCATCAGAAGATGGATATTGGGGAAGACGTAAACAAGGACACTTAACATTTTATGGTTATGCTAATGGTTGGAAACATAGTTCTGCAATTATGGCATTAACGGATGGTGTTGTAGATAATACACATATGCCAACTAAACTTGCATTTGTAACTTCAGAAACTTCAATTTCAGTTAGTTATAATGAACCAATGAAAACTCAAACAAGAATGATAATAATGGCTGATGGGAAAATAGGTATGGGTACAGTAACACCAACACATAAAGTAAATGTTGTTGGGGATATTAATGTTACTGCTGATTTAATAGTTGGAGATGATATAGAAGTAGCTGATGATTTAACAGTAGGTGATAGAATATATTTAAGTTTAAATTCTTATATGTATGCTGACACAGGGGGTAATATACATGTTTGGTAAAAAAACATTAATTTTTACAATAGTAATAATAATGATGATTTGTTTTAGTATTGTTGTGTTATCAGCTCCAGCAATTATTGATATAAAAGAAAAAGTAATAAAGAAAATGGATATTATATTTCAAATATCAGATGTTATAATTGAAGCAAAACCAATAATATCAATTAATAATGAAAATAAAGGTAATATCAATTTCAAATGTGATGGTAAGAATATGGTAGTATATTTAAACGAACCTAATTATGAGATTGCAGATGATTTTGAAAAAGAAGCTAGTAAAATATGTACTAAAGTTATTACTAATGTTATTGATTGGAAAGGAAACAAATTACAAGAAAATAAACATGGTTTAAAGAGTTTTAATATTAATGTATTAAAAGAAGATGAATGTATTTATAACCATTTATTATATGATAAAAAAGATAAAGATTGTTATATTGAAGAAGATAAAGAAAAAGAGGTCGCTTTAATATGAAAAAAGTAATAATGCTCACATTAATTTTTATATGTTTATCACAAGTAGGTTTATCTTTAGATTATAAATGGTATAATTTCCATAATTATTCAATTAATGTGTCAAATGATATATGTATTAATAATGATTGTATAAGTACTTGGGCTGATGTAAATCAAACATTATATTATACAAACGCTACAGTTGATGTTTTGATTACAGGCAATGTTTCAGATAGATTACAAAATGAAACAGTTATTAATGTAAGTTTTGATAGTAGGATTGGTGATGGTAATGTTTATTTAGAAACAAGCTTACTCCCCATTATTCATTGGGCAGTAGGTTATCTTGGTCATGCTGTTTTATTAAAGGGAATAAGTAATGGTAGTATCTCAGAAAGTATATTAATTAATGAATCATTAATAATTTTATCTGATGATGACCCAACTATTTCTTTCTTTAATAATAATTTATCAAAAGATGGTAGTATCTATCTAAACACAACTGGTGGTTTCTTACAAACTGACCAACATTTTAGTATTGGTTCTAAGGACTTATCTGATGATGGTAATGATTATAATTTAGGATTAAATGGAAGATGGATTGAAAGTTGGGATGATATTAATGTTAGTGAAGGAAGTGTTTGGACTGCAAGTTCTGGTATTATTTATAATACAACTGCAAATGTAGGAATAGGAACATCAACACCAAATGTTAAACTTGATGTTGTAGGTGGAGATATTAGATTTAATAATACAT
>Ga0307928_10000151_pt1 | contig 44875 bp, 18 predicted proteins | sample AceLakmetagen232_FD_201815 | JGI IMG/M metagenome (GOLD analysis project Ga0307928, IMG submission 201815) | Saline water microbial communities from Ace Lake, Antarctica - #232 | ecosystem: Environmental > Aquatic > Non-marine Saline and Alkaline > Saline | place: Antarctica: Ace Lake...
TAAATCAGCAAAGCTATTAAAAGAACTTTTAAAAGAAACTAATAGTGATGAAAAATGAATGAAGACGAAAAATATGTTCCAAGAAGATTAAGACGATTTCAAAGAGAAGAATTTACTCCCACTGAAGAAGAAGTAAAATCTAAAGGCACAGAAATTGCAATGAAAGAAGTAGATAAATTTAAAGACGTGCATGAGAGATACCCTCAAAAGGAAGAACTTAATGAAATAAGTAAAAATGTTTTTGAACAACTAAAAACAGATATTTCAGAAAATAAAAATGAAGACAAAAAAATAGTAGATTCAATTGAATTTGGATTCGAGGAAGAAGAACAAGCGAAAGAAGGAACTAAAAAAAGTTTTCTTGAAAAAAGAAAAGCAAAAAGAAAAATGAAAAATGCGCAAAGTGAAAAAGAACCATCTAAAAAGGAAATACTAAAATTAGAAAAATCACTCCCTAAAAAAGAAACTATTCAAACTCCCCCGGCTAAAGAAGTAACTAGTGGAATTAAAGACCTATTTGCAGAAGAAGCTAAAACTATTGAAAATACTAAAAATGTAAATCAACTTGCTGAAATTGATGAATTAGGCAACTTAGAATCAGAATTATCTGAAGAAAATGATTTTGATTTAATCGAAAAAGAAACTGAAGGAACTGTAAATAATTGTGCTTTTTGTAATAGTAAAGCAAAAGAGATTATTTATTGTCCTAAATGCGGACAAGCATTTTGTGACCATTGTGCAAAAACAATTGATGTACAAAAAGATTTTGTAAGATATACTTGTCCTAAATGCGAAAATGAATTCAAAAAAAGAAAAAGTAGTTAAAATAATTCTGCATCTTCACAACCCCAACCAGTATCAGGGTCAGTAGGGTCATCTTGATAAAATAATCCTGCAGGTCTGTCATCTGTTTCGCCAAGCCAAGTGGCATCCCAAATCATTAAATTTACTTCAGCATTAAAATTTTCTAAATCCCCATCATCAGTTTCTTTAACCAAAGTAATTGAGGAACTTGCTTCTGAAACAGACCCAATATTTGCACGCAATTTATCAAACCTAGCAATTAAATCAATATAATATTGCCCTTCAAAACTTAATGCAGAATCTCCTGTATTTGTTAAGCCACAAAAAAAATTATTATGAGAAGCAGTTTCATTAGCTGAATAAATGAAAAAATTTCTACCTAATCCTTCAGAAGGCACCGCCTCTTTTTCAAAATTAGTAGAATGAATAAAAAAATAAATCATTTTTTTATTTTCACTTTCGCTTAAAACATGAATATAAAAAATATAATCTTTAGTATCTTGAATTGGACTAAGAACTGATAAAATAGTTTTTCCAAAAACCTTTCTTTCAGCAAAATCTATTTGCAAATCATCAGAATAATCTTCTTTTATTAAAGCAAGAAGATAATCCACTTCAGAACTTGAATAAATAGTATCCATAGGATCACGAGGAGTTGAACTATACAAAATTGTTTTTAATGCATTAGTAGTAAAAGCAGTATTATATTCATCATTAACTTGTTCACGTACTAAATTACCATAACTATTTGCAAAACCAAATAAAAATACAGATAAAAAAGTAATTATTAATAAAAAATAAAGCGCATCAGTTACTGCTGCTTGCCCTTTTGAATTCATTTCCATGCCACCACAAATAAATGCATTGGTTTTACAACTTTATCATCTTCAACAGCTAAAGGAAAAATTTTTGAAATAACTGTTTCATCAATTGAATCATGGATGCTTAAAAAATTTGAAATTTTTGGAAGAGCATTCGGATCAATAGGGTCGACATTAGAACAATAAAATTGTCCATCACTATTCTCAAAAAACTCCACCTCAAAAATATTTGAAATATCTTCTTGTTTGGCGGCTTGACTTGACACTCCTGCTACATAATTTACGTTTACTAACCCGACATTATCACAAAGTTTTTGAAAATTATTATAATTATAAATATAGCTATTAGATTGAAGAGTTCTTGAAATCCTCATAACACTAACATCATAACCAAACTCTGTGTTTCTTGCATCAAATGAACTAAATGTCATAGTAAAAGTTGAAAAAAACATTACTAAACCAAAAAGAAGAGGAATAAGTGAAGGTAAATCATCACCAATTGGACCGATAAAACCTTTATTCAACATTTGAATCCCCCATCTTCAGTTCCTGGACTTGATGGATGTACTATTTCTCCCACCACTTGAGTTTTTTCTGCTTCGCAAAGCTCTTTGGTAGGACCACAACCAATTACATAAAGAAAAGACTCTCCATTAACAATTTCTTTTATAAACATCAAATAATTTCCTGGATTTATTGCTTGAGGATCAAGATAGATTACTTCCTTTTCAGTAGAGGCATTAGTATAATCATCATCAATATAATCTTTAGAATAAAGATTTAATTCTGCATTGGTTCTAAAGCTATCTGCAGCAATAACCTTAGGAACATATTCTCCACCCGTATCAAAATTCTTTGTAATTTCTGACCGCGGATAAATTGAAAAAATTAACAAATTAATTTCATCTCCGTCTTCAAGGCCAATTGTTCTTTTAGAAATCGCAAGAACATAATAAAACTCATTACCTGCAACCATTAATTCAGGGGGAAGAAGATAACTATCACTTAAACAATAACTTGGAGAACTAGTAAGTGCAAAAGATTTTTCGGTTAATCTCGAAGCAAGTTCTTTAGATTCAGTAACCTTAGTAATATCAGTTAACCCAATTGCAAAAAAACTTACTATTGCAAAAATTGCAGTAACAAGAATCAAAAGATTTATTTTGCTTAAAATATACCCAAGCATTTTACGACCTTTTATAAACACAAATTTTTGGAGAACTATTAACTAAATTACCTTGACGCATTAAAGTATATGCTCCGGGTGTTATTGGACTGCCTTCCTCACCCTCCCAATCGCCCCTTTTCCAATTAACTAATTCATATTCTTCAGTAAAAATACTAGTATCACAAGGGAGACCTATTGGAAATGAAGTTGCTGAAGAAATCCTTAAACACTTTGTTTCAGTATAACTTGGCCGGGTAGAACTAAATTGTAAAATTGTACATTGTGCAAGACTGCCCCCGCAAATCGCGGAACAATAGCTAATATCATTTCTTTCAATTATTCTTAATTTAGCATCAGATTCATTAAAACAACTTGGTAAATCATACCCAATATTTATTTTAGATTTATTTTTTGCAACCGATTCAATTGCGCTTTTAATTTGCTCAAGATTTTGATTCAAATTTCCTTCACATGTTTTTTTATTTAAAATATTAAGTGCATTAAACCCAACTACAATTACAAAAGTCATTACAATAACCGCAATCAATAATTCAAACGGAGCAGATTCTTGGCCTTTTTGAGAAAACATGAAATCAACATAGGGAAAAGAAGTATATAAATAATACGAAAACAAGTTTTGTAAAAATAATTTAATCGTTAAGCAATGGTTGAGATTTTACAATATCTTGACTTTGTTTAAACATTGGTTTAATAAGTGCAATAATTAAAATTGCTGCAATAACAAAAACAATTAATAAGTAAACCGAGTTCCATTCGCTTTGAGCACGCTCTTCTAAAAACAATTTTTTTATCATGAAAAAATAATGAAAAAAGAAGTATTTAAACTAACTCATTAAAAAAAAAACTATTTCCTTTAAAAAAAATAAAAAATAGCCGTTGCTAAAAAGCAACGGAAAAAATTAATTTACTTATTCGCCAACTACTACAACGACACAACACTTGTTTGAAATGCTGTCAAAGTCAGTACAACCAGTTACATCGAAGTCATACGAATCAGTATCACCATAACCATAATCATCTATGCTAAATTCTAATTCGTCACCTTTATCACACATGACCATTAACCTCGTTTTAACTGAATATGACCCAGTATATTGAACTACTAAATGCTTATTATTCATATCCTCAAAGGCATCATAATTTGGAGCACTTTCACTAACCAATACACAAACTCTTTCTTTATCAATAACCTTTGATTGCGATGCAATAGTTTTTGAATTTAAACTATTATCTTTACTAAAAGTAACGTCAACAAAAGCAGGCATTCCTGAACTATTAATATTACTTTTAACAAGATTAATTGCAGCACTATTTGGATCTTCTCCTCCAATAGAAGGAATAAAATTTAGAGTATTCATTAAAATCATTAAAATTGCGCCTGCAACAACCGCAGCAATCAAAATTTTAAAAACACTATTAGCTTGACCTTTAGAATTCATAAATAAATCACCTTGAAAATAAAAGAATTAACCAATATATAAAACTACTTCATTAGTTAGTATTTGTAAATTTCCATTAATCATCAAAACTTTCGCCAAAAGAAATTTCACAAAAAATTTCACAATCAGATTCGTTTGCTTTACACCTAAAAAAAACATCTGTAATAAGTGCAGATTTAATTTTTGCAACCGAATCAGTTACTTCAAAAGCTGAACCAGAATCAACAAATTCAATACACTCCCCATCCAAACCAACTACTTTTCCAAGCCCATTTGAAGAAAAAGCTATACCTTCAGAAAATTGTAAATCTCTAACTAAAAGAACCTGATTATTAGGTTGTTTTACTGCGCCTCCAAGCCCATCATAAAATCGTTGAGTACTAATATCTGCCCTAAGAGTTTGAAAATAATTAACTGACCCAATAATTATTACTAAAATAAGCATTGCAAAAATTGCACCAATCATCATTTTAAAAGGTTCAAATGCTTGTGCTTTTTCAGAAAGATTCATTCTAAATTCCGCCTAAAAACATGTTTGAAACAATCATGCTCAAAACAAACATTGTTACTGCAATAGGCATATACTTTGCAATATTTATTTTTACAAGCAAATCATTATCTTCTTCGATTTTAGTAGTAAAATAAGTCATTATCATTACTAATTCAATAATATAAATTGCAACAATAATAATGAATTCAGTAGGAGACGCAATTGATGCTGTTGCTTCTTGGGAAATAAAACCCGAAACACTAAACGTAGACAGACTTCCAACATCAGCATTTGCTGCACCTTCAAGAGAACTTGAAGCTGCAAGAGAAGAAATAGTAACTATCACAATTCTTTGAAGACTAGTGGTTATACCCAGAACAATTGGCGCAATAAACAAGGTCATTGTTTTTAGAGTAGTAGTAATGTCCGTAACAAGAATTTTCAAAGTGTTATTAACTTTTTCAGAATTTTGAAGTTGAATTGAAAGGGAAATCATTGTTCTTGCTGCAACATTTACTCCAAGGTTTACTGAATCAACAAGCATTTTCATAGAACTGTGAATTAATTTAGAAGGAATTTTTGTTATTGAACCAACTTGCTTGTCAAAAACTGCTTGACTAAGAGGCAATCCAAGAAGATTAATATTATCAAGAGTTTTTGCAAAAACTGTTTTTGAAATTTTTAAATCAGGTAAAAATTCTTGTACATGTTTCATTGCATCTTCAATGGGTTTATTTTCGCCCATTCTTGAAGCAATAATATAAAGCGTGTCTTTGAATTCTTTTTCCATTTCTTGAACCTCAAGTTGAATTTTTCTCTTATAAATATTTGCATAATAAAGCCACACAAATAAAGCAATAGAAAAACTAATCAATGAACCAAATACTAAATTATAGGGTGCAATATCATTATCGCTTTGAGAAAAGAAAAGTTTTTCTTCAGATTTAACACCTGCAATAGCATTATCAACTGCTTCTTTTCTTTCTTCAGGAGTTTCTGTATCTTTAAGTCCAGCAGTAAGAAGTTCAGTATACAATTTACCTGGATTAGCAGGATCTACGGAAAAATAACCTTTTGGTTTTCCGGCAGAATCAATTACTTCTTCTGCAGCCCTGTCTGCGCCAATTAAAAAATATTGATCTTTTTCATTAACATTCATTGAATCATAAGCAAATTGAGGCGGGAACCCCTGAGTTGAAAGAACAAATGAACCAGCTAAACCAAAAACAAGAACCATAATTGCAACAAATTTAACATTAATTTTTACTCCTCCAATTTTTGCAGTTCCTTTTTTTGGCAACCCGGAATAATCATCAGGAATGGTTGGAGATGAGTAAGTAGGTGGACGATTTTGAATTAAATTATAAGCAAATGCAAAAGTAATCAAAGGAATAAGTATATTGTAAATCAAAGAAAGCACAATTGGATTAGCTAATGGGGCTCCAGAAAAAGAACTACCCACAGGAAGAATAATAATTAAAAGCAAAGGTAAAAGAACACCAATGTAAAAAAGCATTGTGCTTGGCTGAGATAATTCCCGCGCATATTGCTCCATTTTAGTTCTAACACTTTCAAGAACTTCATCCATTGTTTGATCAAGCAAAGCATATCTTTTTGCTTCAGTATTTTCAATAACTGAAGCTCTTACCCTCATTAATGCACGTTTAAATTCTTCACTAAATTTTCCCCAACGATAAGCAAGAGTATCAAGTCCTTCATAAAGTGAATTATAAACTCCCACTTGAGTTCCCCAAATTAATTCTCTAAAATCATCAGCAATTTTTCCCTTACCATTAACTGCTGCAAACTCAACAGCTTTTTCAAGATTAGGTACAAGCTTTATTGACATTATCATATACCCCATTATTTCAGGAACATATGTGAGTGCTTTAGTTTGTTCTTTTTTAGCAGCAATTGAAGGATAGGATTGAAAATAATAAACAATTCCTAATGCTCCTAAAATAAAAGGAAAATATGTAAAAAGAATTTGACTCATAAAATCAGAAGCAAGAAGAACAATAACTTCATTTAAAGGAGAAAATAAAATAATTGAACCCAAAATTCCAGCTACTATTAAAGAAATAATCGTTACAATTAAAGTTGCCGCAGTAAAATCCTCAGCAGTTAATTTCCAACCTAAAAATTTAATTGCTTTATCATTATCTTCACTAAACACCCCGCCTTTACCCATAGAAGGAGAAAATTTAGCAATTTTTTTACACAACGCAACAAATTTAGGGTCTTTTGCTTTTACTAATTTTTTTTCACCTTTAGAAAAATCTGTTCCGGTAACTGCAATTTTTCCATAAAGTTCCCCTATACTTCGGGCAGGTTTTTTTCTTCGTATAGCCATGGGGAATTAAGACCTCTGTTTTACTCTTTTTACTAAATCTTTTCTTACCCAATTTTTCCATTTACCAATAAGTTCATTATAATCAATAGAACCGAATTCTTCTAATTGATCTTCTTTAAGAATAACGAGTTTATTATTTGCAAGAATAGTATTTTCTGCTTCAAGTAAAGAAGGAATATTAAATTCGTTTTTTAAATCAACCAAAAAAGACTTTGATTCAGCGACCATGCGAATATTTTTCCAAATTTTTTCATGGCTTAGACCAGATAAATTACTAATTTTAGAAAACAAATCACTTTCTTTAAGGTTGTCTTCAACAAGTTCAAGTTTGTCTTTTTTTGCATCGTAATTCATTAAATCAAGCAACCCGCCTTCTTCTGATGGGTCACCAGTCCAGTGTTTTTTTACTTCAGTAATTTGAACAACTCTTCTGTGCTTTTCAAGACTTCCTTTAAAACGAATTGGTCGAGCAACACAAACAATATCGGTTGCCTTAAACGAAGTGGTAGGAACACCCAAATCATTAACTACTCTATCCCAAACACTATACGCACTATCTCCGTGAATTGTGCCCATTACAACATTACCTGCAGCACCAACACGCATTGCTTCATAGAGAACTTTTGCTTCCTTACTTCTTACTTCTCCAACTACTAAAGCAGAATCTCCAAGCCTCAACGCAGTTCTTAAAGCATCTTCAGGAGAAACTTCGTTATTATTTTCTTGTACTCCTATTGGAGACCTTGTTTTTAATCTTTGAATATTAAAACCAATATTTTTCAAATACTCTACAGGTAACTCAAGTGTATCCTCTTGAACAATAATCCTTGAATTTTGAAGAATCTCAAGCATCAATCCCCCCATTAAAGAAGTCTTACCTGAACCACGACTTCCAGTAACAATGGTAGTTGCCTGTGAATCAATAAAAAAAGACATTAATCCTGCGCCAAGAGGAGAAATATAATCAACATCAATAAATTGAGCAAGAGTCCAAGGAGTTACTTTGTGTAATCTAAATGCAAAAGCAGTACCATCAGGAGAAAGCGGAGGAGTAATAGCCGCTATTCTTGTATCCATTCCAGGTAAATCAAAATCAAGAACAGGATGAGCTTCATCAAAAGGTCTGCCTGACATAGCTCTTAATTTTGAAACAAAAGAATCTGCTTCATCTTGAGTATAAATAATATTAGTTTGACATTGTCCAAATTCAGAATGAACAATGTAAATTAATTTATTACCAATCGGAGCATCGATATAAATATCAGTAATTTTTCTATCTGAAAGAAGAACTTCAAGAACTCCATAACCAACAGTGTAACGCGCAACAACTTTACTTAATTCAATAATGTCTTCATTAGAAACATTAATTCGTTCTTTTTTAGCAATTTCTTTAATAGTGGATTGATAAATTCTTTCAAAATATTTTCTACTTTTCACTAAATCAGATAATGATGCTCTGCCTGGTTTGTAAGATGCAACAGTTTCCTTAGTTTTGCTTAATAAAAAATATTTTTCTGGAGGCAAAGAATATTCTGGCAAATTTAAAAAATAAAGTTTTTCAGTTTTAGTCGGGTGTTTAAAAATTTGAACAGTAGCTTCCTTAACAGAATATTCATCAAGCAATTCAAGTTTTTCATCCTCTCCAAAAATAAGTCTTGAACCAATAAAACTTGGTTTAACTTGTGCTTCAAAAAAACTACGATAAAGAGCATTAGTATCAGGAACATTATCAAGTTTTGAAATCAAAACTTTTGCTTGAGCAATTAATTGAGTTGATTCAAAATATTTTTTTATTAACAACAAAGTTTGCAAATAAATCTTGCTTTGTTTTTCTTCAGGCAAAGTAACTATTCTTGCTTTTTCAGTAGAAAGTTCTTGTAAAAGCAAAAGATAAGAATTAACTGGATCATACAAAAGTTCATCATGTGTAATTTGAACAATTGCATTATGCCTACTTCCAAATATTTTTTCTTCTTCAATCTTTGGATCCCCAAGATGAGAATAACTCCAAATACTTTCAACTTCAAAACGAGAATAAAGAGAAGCAATTTCAGAAAGCATGAGTGTTTGAGGTTCATCATAAACTCGCTCATAAACCTCGGCTAAAACAACTAAATCAGCTTCTGCTTCAGAAAGAATTTTTAAAACATGAAAACGAGCATTTCTATCATCAGCAATTGAAGGAATGTAAACAGAATTACGACAATCAATAACAAGAACTCTTTTTCCGCCCTCATCTTTTATTACATAAGGACCTGTTTCAAAACCACCAATCTTCATAAAACACACTTATCAATAAGCAAATGAAATACATAGAAATTTGTTATTATTATACTTTTAGTTATCAATAAAGAAGCTTTTTATTATTCAAAAACTTAATAGTAATTGGTTTAACATGGCTATTGCAATTGACGTTATTAGTAAAAGTATTGATCAAACAACTAATTTTTTTAAAGGCCCTGATTTATTAAAAAAATGGGCTGTATTTGCAGTGCTTATTTTTATTTTTTCAATCGGAACAGGAGAAGGAATTGGAGGCGGTAGTAGTGGAAATTTTAATTCCTCGGATTTTTCAAGTATCTTTGAAAACAATAACGCGCTTGACAAAATTGGAGAAACCAGAACAACAACTCCTAACATTGAAAAAATTGATAATCCCTTAACTGGATTAGCAACACTACCAAACATTGATTTTGACTTTGAAAAAATGATTCCTATAATTATTGTAATAATTTTAGTTTTGTTTGTAATTGGTTTTTTATTAAGAATTGTCGGAGACGCAAGTTTTTTTGCAATACTTGATTCAATAAAAACAAACAAAGTAAGTTTATCTCTAATAAGTAAAAATATTTCAGCAGGATTAAATCTTGCAATACTTGAAACAATACTTGGAGTGCTTTCAATTCCATTTTTATTATTATTTTTTACTTCAATAATTGGATTTTTCTTAAACTTCTTTAAAGGAATTCCTGTATTAACTGAACAATTAACTCCAATAATTGAACAATTCCCCTTACTCGGAGACACAAACGCGTTGCTTTTATTTGGAATAATTGGTTTTTTTGGAATGCTATTTTTTGGATTAGTTGAATATTTTTTGAAACAATTTGGAATATACCTAATGCACAAGGAAAAAATTGGTTCCTTTGAATCACTTAGACGAGGAATAGGAATTGCGTTTGGAAACATTGCAGAATTACTTATTTTAATTCTGGTTCAAATCGGATTAGGCATAGCAATAGGAATACTTGCCGCAATTATAGGATTAATTCTTTTAATTCCATTAATAATTATTGGAGTAATATTTGTAATTGCTTTTTTAGGAGCAAATGGGAACATTATTCTTCTTATAATACTCGGAGTACTTGCACTTGCTTTTTTAGTATTATTTTGTTATGCAAGTGCGTTTTTATTTTCTCCAATTTATGTTTTCATTTTCAATTACAATATGAATGTACTTGAAGGATTCACAAAAAAATAAATTAAAAAAAAGAGTTTTTTTCATTGAAAAATTTTATGAATAATAAAGAGTTACTTTCCGCAGGAAAATTTATTGCAGGAATAGCAGTATTTTTCATACTGTTTTATTTCCTATTTTTATTTATCCCACTTGAATGGATTGAATTTTTTTATGCAAAAGTTAGTTTGGAAATTTTAAAATTATTTGGTTTTACTGGAGAAATTATTTTTCAAGAACCCGCATTAATTATTTTGAAAGATTTTTCAGGAATAATAAAAATTAGTTTTCTATGCACAGGCCTACTTGAACTTTGGTTTATCTGGTCCACAACTCTTGCAAGTTTTGGAATTGAACTAAAAAAAAGAATACAAGGAGTAGTTGCAGGAACAATTGTTCTTGTTTGTTTTAATTTTATTAGAATACTTTCAACAATTATTATCATTGCTTTGTTTGGCCTTGAAGCAGGAGACCTTTCACATGAATTTTTATTCAAATTGTTTTTGTTTTTGACGATAGCGGGATTTTATTATTTTTGGTTTAATTGGGCTACTAAGAAAAAGTAATCTCCTTTTGGGCAGCACAACTGTAGAATGGAGGAGGTTATCGCAAATGAGTAAGTCCTACCGAGTCCAAACACCCTTACGGATACATGCAAAGTGGACGCGTACCCCACCGCCTGTACTCATGACCAAAGGAAACCCTCAAAAGAAAGAATGACGCAACTGTGAAAACAGTCCTATCGAATCCAAATGAGGTGGACGCGTACCCCACAGCCGCAACGGCGGATATACATTAATATATTAGTAATTTCTTAGAATACATTACACTTATATTTAAGAGTGAAGCTTAATCTTATTACTAAAATCGGTGTTAATCGTGAGTTTGTCTGAACAAATCGGGGAAGTATATTCGTCAATAGAAAATAAATTTTATTCGGGAATGGATTTTTTACACGACCACGGCGTTCCGGTTTATTCAATTATTGATCCACTTGAAGAAAGAGGAATTCCTGCTTTTCCAACAAGCATTGCTTTGGTTATTGGACTTGCGTTTTTACTTTACGGATTACTTTTTTTATCAATTGCCGAAACAAACATTACTTTTTCAATTAAGGATAATTATGGTGCAAGCCTTAGTGGAGTTTCAGTAAACTTGTTTAATGAAGCTGGCGGTAAAATTGATTTGGGTTCAACAAGTTTTCAAAATAATCAAACAATAAAAGTTCCAACTTCTATTGGTTCAACTATTAAAATTGAAGCTAAAAAAACAGGGTATGAAGAAACAACTAAAGATATTTCTATTTCAAAAGAAAACCAAAGGGTTTCCCTGCAACTTACAAAAATCATTGCATATATGCAAGGGGGAATAAGGTTAATTGATTCAGAAACTGACGACCTTATTGAAGGCGCAAAAGTGACTGCAATTCTTAGTTCAGAATCAGTAGTTGATTGTTATGAAGAAACAAAGGGGATTTATACTTGCAATGGAGTTGTTCTTGATGAAGAAACTCAACTTATTATTGAACATCCTAATTATGAACAAAAACAATTTACCACTACTTTTGCTTCGACGGATATGGCTGAAATTTCATTAGTTCCAAAAGCTGAAGCAATGCAAGGAAAAACAAATTTTATTGTAAGAACCTATAATAGAGAAACTAATGAAAGAATTGGAAATTTTACTTTAAAAATTTTTGATTCAAAAACTAATGAATTAATAACTGAAATAACTGAAACTGATGGCGATGGAGAACACGTAGAAAAAATTTCAAAAGGAACTTCAATTAGATTTGTAATAAAAAAAGAAGATTACATTACTTATGATTCAAGCACTGTTGAAGAAAACTTGACTTTAAGAGATGAAGAAGTATTAAAAGAAATTTATTTAAAAGAAGGAACAAATGCTTTAACTGTAGGGGTTATTGATGTTTCAGGTACGCCATTAACCGAAATTCCAGTATACCTTTTCAATTCACTTGGAGAAATTATTGACGAAAAAACAACTAGTTTAGCCGGAGAAGTAATTTTTGAGAATCTCAATACTGATGAACTTTATTATGTTAGTGCTTGGCAAGATAAGTTTATTCCCGTAAGAGAAGAAATTAATTTAGCTGAAAAAAATAATATTAATCTTGTTTTTAAAAGAGCAACTGCTTCAAATTCAGGCTCTTTAATGGTATATACTGTTGATGAAGACAGTAGTGCAATGAATGATGTTACTCTTAATTTTTTTGAAGAAAAAGAAGGCAAGGAATCAATTCCTTTGGGAATTCCTCCTCAAAAAACAGATATTACTGGAAAATACTCTACTCTTGCGCCATTAAATTCAACTGTTGTGGTTAATGCAACAAAAGACCTTCTTGTGGGAGAAGCAAAAGTACAAATTATTGAAACTTTCAAAAATGAAGCATTCATTACTCTAATGCCTCCCTTTTCCCAAGTAACATTAAAAATAGTAGATGAAAATGGAGAAGAAATTTCAAGTAATGATTTTGTAACAATTATTGCAGGAGAGAACCTTCTTTTTGAAGGGGAATATGCTGAAGGAGGAATAATCTTTAATCCAGAAGGAAACAAATATGTGAGTGTTTCAGTTACAGACGCTGAAGGCGAAGTATTTGAAGAAGAAGTTTATATTGAAGGACTTGAAGAAGTAACTGTTTCTCCAAAAGGAAAAACAACTGTTTCCACTAGCCCTGAAGTAGAATTTATGGGTATTTTTGATGTTGAAGGAAAAGAAGCAAATGGAATAGCAAAAGGAATTGATTATTTTTTAAAATTTAGAATAGTTTATCCTGAAGGAAACAATCAAAATGGATTACATGTAAGATTAGGCGAAAATAGTGTTAGATTTGTTGATTCTCAAGACGCGGGAATAATTGGTTTTTCTGCAACAGGCGCAAGCGTGTTTTATGGGAGAAGTTATTCTCCTGAGCCAAGCCCTGGATTTGAAGCACTTGATTTTGATAATAAAGGAGAAGAAGGAAAATACAATAAATTTACAGAATTATACTTTGATTCAGGCGGAGAAAAAATAATAAAAATTAGAGTAAAAGCAAAAGAAACTGCAGATGCTCCAGACGTATTATTGAATTATCGTGCATGGAGTAAAATTGGCAATACTATTTATCGAACTCCGATAGATGAAGAGCTTACTACTGAAGAATATTCAAATAATAAAACTTCACTTTATGCTAAAACTAATGTTGAAAGAATAAAAATACTTGAAGCAAGTGCAACTTGTAAAAATGATTTATGTGCATCTTATAAATTTATAAGAAGTGATGGCTCTGAATACCAAGTGGATAATTTTGAAGCAATTGTAGGAGAATTATATGCACTTGAAGTTAATTTGTCTCCTCCAGAAAATACTACTGCAACAGTAAAAGCTTCCACTTCAAAAGTTAAACCTAAATTAGGTTTTCAAGGATTTACAATAAATGATTACACAAACTTCCCTGATACAAACAGCCAAGATACTTCTATTCAAGTGGAAAATATTTCTGCAATAGAAGGAGAAAGCACAAGTGTAAGATTATTCTTTAAAGCAAATACAAAAGAAAATAGCGGAATTACCTTACAAATTGTTTCAGGCGACAAAATAATTAATGAACAATTTTATTTTGATATTTATAATGAACAAATAATTTCAATGAAAACAATTCCTGAAATTGTTTCACTTGGAGAAGATTTTATCATGGTTCTTACTACTGACTCAGGAGAACCACTAGAAGAAGCTGAAATAATTCTTGAAAATACTTCTGGAGAACACCTTGAAACAATAACTGGAAACAAAACAGTGAATAAAGGAGGAAATGGAAGATATTCAATTAAAAATTCTTTTACAATAGGAACGCTTCAATACGAAATTAAAGCAAATAGATTTAAACCATTAAAAGGAACAATTGAACTTACAAAAAATGATGTACTTTCTTGGGCAGAAAAAGAAACATTCCTTGCAATAAAAAAAGATCAACAATCAGCAGAAAAATATTTAGAATTAATTAATAATTCAAAACAAAACCTTCAAGACTTAATCTTTGAAATTGAGCCAATTGGAAACATGCCAAGTGGACTTGAAATTAGTGTTACTCCTCTTTCAGGATTAGCGCCTAATGCAAAACAAAGAGTAGTTTTAGTAGCAGAGTATACTGGTGAAAGAGAAACCGAACATGGAGAAGCAAGGATAATTGCAAAAGCAAGAACCGAAACTGGTTTTAGTGTTATTGCTGAAACAAAAGTAACAATTGATTATAATCCATTACTTAGTGCAGACTGCGTAGAGTTCAGTAAAAACAAATTAGCAGTTTATGTTGCAAGCGGACTTGAAGACAGAGATTATTATGATGCAACTTACGGCGGACTTTCTGCAAAAGAACCAACAAAATATTATAATTACTCTGATTTTTCAACTACTACAAGTACAAGTTTTACTGCAAAACTTTCAGACCGTGCAGAATGTCACGGATTTGAAATTGAACTTATCCCAGAAGCAATAATGCGAGGAACTAAAGATGCAGGTTTAGAAGTGGAAGCAGAAACAATTAGACTTTCTCCACAATTAACCGAAACAGAAGGTCGAAGAACTGATACTGATGAGATAACAATTACAGTTACAAATAAAATTATTAGAAATTATGCAGGAAAACAAAAATTCAAATTCGATGTTCTCTTCAAAGGAGACGGATTTGAAAAAAGCCTCCCATTAGAAGTTTATGTTTGGAATCCAAGATATGCTTTACAAGTAAATAGAAATATTGAATTGTATTTAGGCCCAAATGATAAAGGCGAATACTCTGCACAAGTCCCTATATTTGTAAGAAATATAGGAGAAGCAGATATTGAAGATGTTAAAATTAGAGTTTCAAGTGCAACAAGCAGAGGGAATGTTAACCTTACAATAGTTCCTAATATTTCAATCCAGTTCCTAAAAAAAGGACAAGAAATATTGCCTCCAAAAACACTTGTGGCACAATTATTACGAAATGAAAAAACTACGCTTAATGAAGTAAAAGAACTTGATATTACAGGAGTAATTGACGGACATACTTTTTCTTTCGGGCCAATTATAGTTACTGTTCATGCTTCAGGTGACCAATGTTTAATTGCGGTTCCAGGAAATGTTAATTTTACAAGCACAAAAAGTAATGAAGGCGCAATTTCAAAAGAAATAAGATTAAGAAACACTTGTGCAGAAGAAGTAAGATTACTTAATTTAACAGAAGCTCCACTTGGAAACAATAGACTTTCACTTAGTTCTGGAAATTCAATTATTCCTCCGGGAAGCGAAGCCACGGTTAATTTAGTGCTTGAAAAAAGAGAAAATTATACTGGAAGCCCAGTGCCAGTTTATGTTAATGCTTTCTTACCACGAAGCGGAACACCAATACAATCATCACCAATAATTGTTGATGTTAAACTTGGAAAAGAAGTAGCAATAGGAAAAGCTGCAACAGAAACCCAAGAAATTGATATTTGTGGAAAAGAAGATACAAAAACAGTAAGATTTCCAATAATAGCTACAGGAACTTCCCCAAGTTGTGATAATGCTTATTGTGATGCAGAACAATTAGCAGAATATTTAATGGAAAGAGTATCAATCAAAATCAAAGAAGCAGAAAAACAAATTAATAATTATGGTTCAGTCGTACAACCATCTAATTGCTCCGAGGAAAATATGGTAAAAGGGTTTTGTACTTTTGAAGGTCTGGGATTAACTCAAGAAACATTTTATGTTTACATGCAAAATGATAGCCTAACCCCTGGATTAATGCAAAAAAAACTTGAAGGAAAAACTACCTCTGCAAAGAACTATACCGTAGATTATTTAGAAACTGAAAATGCAGGAGAATACCTTGGAGGATATAGTAAACAAGTATTCGTAAATAGTAATATTAGAGGGTGTGGAAGATATTCAGTAACATTAAATGGTTCTGTAAGAGTACAAAACGGAAGATTGCTTCCAGACTTAATGAATATTGCAATGGATGTTACTCCTCCTAAAGAAGATAATTCTCCAGTAAGACAAATAACTGAACAATGCGAAGCAAAAATACAAAACATTGGAAACTTCTTACCAATAGACAAAGGGCTTACTTCAAAACAAAAAATGGGTTCATGGTTAGGCGTAGTTGAAACAAAAGAAAAAGGACTTGAAGCTTTAGCAAAAGATGTTGCAAAGAATTTATTTGGAAACGAAGATAGAGCAACGACTTCAGCAGGAGTAAGCAAAGTTAAACTTGCATTTGGAAACGAAGAAGGATATATTGTAAAAGTAGACATGGATAAAGTTGATTCAGAATCCCCAAAAACAATTACTGCATACATAAAAGAATTAATAGGAACGGATGAAGAAGTACAAAAAGCAATAGTAAAAGAAGCAAGTCAAGCAATAGCTGATTTAAGAGAAAATGTAATTGATGGATGTATAGCAGAAGATGAAAGTTATTTCTTATTAAAAAGTGCAAAAGATATTGGAAAAATACAATTAACTGCGAAACCAACAATAAATGTTTTATTTGATAGTTACAGTTGTGCAGATATTAATATTTCAAGTAACATTAAAGACAAAATTTTACTTGAAGCAAGAAAAGAAGGAGAAACAAAAGAAGGCGAACCATATGACGGAATCGAAGACAACATTATTTTTAGAAACGAAACAAATGAAGAAATAACTGAATTAAACCTAGAAAAAATTGATGAAAAATCAAAACTATATGTTGCAAAAGCACAAGTGTGTGTAAAAGGAAATTCTAATTTTGCTCAACTTGGAGAAGACAGGAAAATAATTGTAACTGCCCAAAGAAGTGAAGGCGAAGGTAAAAAACCAAAAGAAGCAATAATTACTTTAAAAGTATGCGGAATACACCCATTAACATTTTTAGAAAAAACAGCAGACATGAAAAATAAAGGAACTTATTATGCTACCTTTATTTGGAAAGGCGACCCAGAAGAAATAAAGTTATCAGAATTAATGAAAATAAATAACGTACAAACTGCATTGAATAATGCTGAAGACATTATTTCAGGAAAAAGAGAAATAACCCCACAGGATACTCAAGAAGAAGTAGATGCAAAAACAAAAGCAGGGTATGCTTATCTTGGAACATGCGCAGGAGTAAGCACACTAACATCAGCAGTAAGACCAACAATGGGAATTCCCGGATGGCTTTTTAATGTTGTAATGGATTGCGGATTGCCTTACGCAACACTAATGGGCAAAACAATTCCAGGGCTGGAAAAAGGAGTAGAATTTGTTCAAGAATTTATAAGCAGCACTATTCTTAAACCAATAATGGATGGAATAAAATGGGTAGCAAAGGGACTTGGAACCATTGGAAAATGGTTATTTAAATTAACAGGAGTTCAATCACTCAATGAAGACTCTCCACTTGTAGCGAAAGCAGGAAATGTAGATATTACTTCAAATGCGGAAAAATTAACAGAAGCATTTGCAGTAACTTCACTTCTAAAAGATGCAAGTTATGCAAAAATTCTTTCGTTTGGAAAAGAAGGAAAATTATACAAAGCAATGACCACTTCAAAAGCAACAATGATTGGAGAAAGTTTAATTGATGATATTGTAAGTGATATTCACAAAAATGCATTTAATAATTCGAAAGCACCCGAAGTTGATATATTTAAAAAAGCATACAAAGATAGTTTAAAGAAAAATTGGAAAGAAATAATTAAAAAAGTTTCAAAAGAAGAAGGAAAAAGAGGAATACTTTCAATAGAACAAATTGAATCTGCTCTTCAATCTACGGTAGACAAAACAGTAACTGAAACTGATGTTCTTACAAAGTTTGGAAAATCAAGAATACGCATAGTTCCATCATCAGCATTATCTGCATTTGATAAAGATAAATTTGCAGCAGAATTAGTTGATGAGATAAGAGGAAAAGCAGGAATTAGTGCTACTGCAACACCAGAAGTTACTCGTTCAGCAAGCTTAGTAAATGCTCCAACCCCAGCAAATGCAGCTAAAAGAGTGAAAGATGTTTCAGATGGACTTATTGATGACGCAATTAGAAAGATACAAAAAGAAACAGGAGCAACACTAGACCCCGCATTTGTAAATCGCTTAAGAGCTAATTACAAATTAGCTCCTACAGTTACCGAAGTACCAGGACAATTTCCTACTTACGGCACAACAAAAAAGACTTGGAACATTGTTGCTTCAGAAGCAACTCAGAAAAAAATGCTTGGTGAAATAGAAGAAGAAATAATGGAAAGAATTGAAAAATCTGCACTTGGAACTGCTAATGAATTTAGTACTTTAACAACCAAAAAATTCGCAGAAAAAGCAGCAGACACAATAGGCGGTGCAGCAAAAGCAAAAATTAAACCAAATGCAGTAAAGATGCTTACATGGGGAAATTCAATAAGGTTTATTGGAAATCTTTTAAAAGAAGGAGCAATTGGACTTGCAGCACACTACACCGGACTAAAAGCATATGATTTCTTTTTAGAAAAGAACCTTGCAATACAAAAAAATACCCCTAAGATAGATAGTACAGTAGAACCTGAAACCAGAGGGATAATGAACTTACCAGAACTTATTATTGAAAATGGAAACACAGAAATTTTGAAATACCGAACATACGAAATACATAATACTATTGAAACAGAAGGACTTCAAAGATTGAGTTTTGAAAGAATAGAACAAGTTCCAAAAGGAATTGACAAATCCCTTGTAATTGAAGATTGTAAAAATCCAGGATTTGAAGAAGAACTCGCAGGGTTACCAGGATTAATTCCAAAACTTGAAAACGAAAATGATTTTCCTAAAATATTTAAAGAAAGCAAAGTAAAGAATTTACAACATATTAATATTGCAAAGAATTATCTTGGAAAACAAGAAATCACGAACGAAAGATATGGTGGACTAATACACAAAGCAATTAAAGAAACAAAATCTGATACAACAGAATTCAATAAAACAACATTAAATTTAGAAGCACTTGTAACAACAATTGGAATTGTTAAAAGTGGACTTGGAACAGATAAAGAACACGGCGCAAGTTTTATGTTTAGTTGCGATACTAAAAATGCAATAAAACAAGGCGTTCAAGCTAATGCGATTTGTGCTACAGACAAACTTGTTACTTACGCAGGCAAGTGTAAAGCTGAACCTTATTGTTACTTACAAGAATATAATAAAGATTTAGAAAATGACCCCGGTAATTTAATTAAAGTAACTCAAGAACAATATCTTGACCTTTATGGCAAATGGGCAAGTTATGCATGGGAAACTGCATAAGAGAATTTATATAAAACCAATTCTATTATTTTAAAATGAATTCAAAAGGATTTACTCTTTTCACTGCATTAATCGCATTCATTCTAATTGTTCTTTCTTTATTACTTGTTCAATCAATGGTTTCAACCGAAAGAAGTTCATCAGACATTATTAGTGATATTTCAGAACAAGAAGAAATGCAAGCACTTGCAGACCTTGCAAGAGCAGATTCATTACAAGTTTTCAATTTTTTTGTTAGATCGGATATTGAAAAACTTTCAACAAGAACCACTGCAGGCGGATCAGACAGTTCAGTTAGTTATACTATTTTTCCGTCAACAATTAGCAGTTGGGAAAATTTAAAAGAAGAATTTGTAAAAGAAAGATTTGGAGTAAGTGCATATAATACGGATGATGATGGACAAAACCAGTTTGCGAATCGTGTTGCAAGACACTTAATTTCATTGCTAGAAAAAACACCAAACACCAGAGGATTTTCATTTGACTTGGAAAAACCATCTCAAAATGAAATGACTCAAATTATGTCTACTGCATTTGAGGAACAAGTAACAGCTGCACAATTAACTAATTTTTTTGAAGTTATTGATTGTGATGATACTTATAATTCCTGCATAGGAACATTCTACATAACAATTGATTTGAGTGAAGAAATAATGGATGATATCGATTATGAAAAATTTCCACTTATAGAAGTAACTAAAGAACAAACAGGAAGAACTTTAAAAGAACCAATTTTACCAAGAGGAAAATTTAGAATTTATGTTCCAATAAGATTATTCAAAGCATTAAAAGCAGCAGAAGAAATCGGAACTCAAATTTTTCCACTTACGGGAATTCCAAATGGAACAGAAGCTGCAAAAAATTATATAAAACCTCGGGTAAGAACAATAATTGATGCCGAAGGATATGAAACTCCTCAAGACGAATTTGTTTTAGATTATTGGGAGATAAGTGTATTGGCTCCAACAGAACTTGATGCAGAGGGAAATCCTATCCCCTCTTCTAGGCCTATAACATCATACACCATAAATCTTTTTTTTAAAGACACAAATGAAAAATATCAAGTAAGTACAAAAAGCGATAATATTTATGGAGTATCTTTAAAAAGCGCTTAATTAACAGTTATCTTTAAATGCAACAAAGGAATACAATATAGTATATTCATTATTCAACTATAATTAGTAAGATAATTAGTAAGTGATTGTATGGCTGTACTTGATTCTTTAAAAGAAATTTATGGAAAAATAGAAGACAAGTATTATTCTTTTCTTGATTGGGTTGAAGAAAAAGGATTGCCAGTTTACAAAGTTGTTGATGCAATAGAAGCAAGCAACATTCCTTCTTTTCCAATTGCAATTATTTTTGCTCTACTTATTTTAGGATTAATTTTCATTGGAATTTCGAGCATGTTTGGTGGCGGAGTTCTTGAAATTACTGTAAGTAATACTTCAGATACACTTATTTCAGGCGCAACAATAACAGTTTACGCTGAAGGAAAACTTATTACTGAAGGCGAAACAGAAAATGGAATTGTTTCATTACAAATTCCACTTAACACGGAAATTGAAATCACTGTAATCAAAACAGGGTTTAATGAAAAAACAATTAATTATTTAGCAGAAGAATCAAACGAATCTGTTAACATTCTAATTTCTGAAGAAATCACTGAACAATATAAAACTATTAATCTTTTAACTGCAGGAACAAACAGAGTATTAGAAGAAGAAATAGAAGTTGAATTTTATTGTACGGGAAGCTCTTTTTCAGAAACAAAACAAACAAGCACTGGAAAAATTGAACTTATTGTTCCAAGCGATTGTGATTCTCTTGTTGCAAGAGCTTACGGAGACTATTCAATAACAGATGAGACTATTTACCTTTCTTCAGAAACAAGATTTGATTTGTACCTTGAAAAAAATGAAGTTGCAACTGGAAGCGTTATTGTAACAATCAGTAATAATCAAGGAGAAACAATTCCAGGAATTGATATTTCTCTTTACACAGTAACTTCAGATAATACTTCAGGAAGTGCATTTGAATCAAAACAAACAAGTTCAGCAGGAACGGCAATGTTTAGTGGAGTTCCTTCAGGAAGATATTATGTAATTGCATTTGATAGAAGTGGAAATTATGGAGAATATGACGGCATTGAAGACGGAGTTATTCAAGAAGTTTATTCTGAAGGAGTAACTGATTTTTCAGCAGTTCTTAATGATAAAATCGTGGGAAAAATTAAACTTCTTATTAAAAATAAAATAACTGAAGAACCAATTTCAAACGCACTTGTTTCACTTTCAAAAAATCAAACAAAATTAATTGAATTGTTCACTAATGAGCAAGGGCAAATTGAATTTAGTATTGCAGAAGATATTGAATATGATATTTCAATAGACAAAACAGGATTTATACTTAAATCATTAAAAACCACTCCGAGCAACGATTACAAACAAGTACTTCTTGAAGAAGCTACTCTTGAAAATAGTCAAAGTTTATTAGTTACTGTTGTTGATGCACAAACAAAACCAATTGAAAATGTACGAGTAAAACTTAAACAAAATTCTGACGGAACTCAAATTGGAGCAGAATTAGTAACTGGATTAGATGGAAAAGTAATTTTTGAAAGACTTGAAGACGGAGCATATTATGCTTACGCATTAAAACCAGGGTATGGAGATAAAGTAAGCGATACAGTAAATGTTAATTCAAGAGAAGTTAATACTGTACAAATAAAATTGCCTATTGGTTCAGGAAAACTTAGTGCGAGTGTTGTTGATGACCAAGGAAATATTATTACTGGTGCAACAATTAAAGCAGTTGATTTTTATTCAAAACAAACACTAAAAGAAGAAGTAACTGATGCCGATGGAAAAAAAGATATTACTTTAAGAGCGGATAAAAAAGTATTCTTAATAGTTAGCTCCGCAGAGTATGTTTCAACAATAACCACTCCAATCCAAATACAAAAAGATGTTTCCCTTGAAAAATCAATTGTTCTTACAAAAAACATTCAATCTTTCGGAGTAGAATTAGAAGGATTATTTGTTAACGGTGAAAAAGTTTCTAATTCACTTAGCGCAGGAACAAATTATACTGCAAAATTAAAATTACTTTTACCAAACAATGCAAGTTTTGAAGAAGCAGGAATTCATATTAGAACAGGAAAAGAAGAAAATGATTTATTAGAAAAAGATAATTTATACATTAGTGAAGTTAGAAGCGCATATAATTCGCTTTTACAAGGAACAACTTATACTCCACCCGTGGGGCAAGCAACTGATTTCCAACATTTAACTACTGGAAATGCAAAATGGAGCAATATTATTTTCACTAATGTTACCGCAGGAGTTTATGAAATTGAAGCAGATATTCAAGTTAAAGCCGAGGCAAGAATTGGTTCACCTATTGATATTTGGTACCGGGGCTATGGAAAAAGCGGGGGATATTTAAGAGCGCCAAATGATGCAGTTCTTGGAACCACTTCAGGAAAATCTGAAAAAGAAGGACTTTATGCTAATGCGTTAAAAAGAAGTTATAGCGTTGGACCATCAAGTCTTTGTAATGATGAGTTTTGCACAAGCTTTTCAATAACTAATTTAAGAGAAGGGCTTAGTTCAAATATAATTGAAGAATATTCTGCTGAAATTGGAAATAATTACAAACTTTCTTTTGAATTAGCAAGTGTTTCAAAATCTCCATTTAGTGCAACTCAATTAATGGTGAAAGATAAAACAAGCGGAATTTCGATTGAAAATTATAAAATTACAACCGCGCTTGGAGAAACAAGAGAAGGCCAAGCAACTGGTTCAGAACTTTCTGTTGCAGTTGGAGATATTTCAGAAGATTCAGTAATTAAAGGGGAACTTGTTTTTGAAACTAAAAAAACAGGAATTATTCCGCTTGAATTTTCTATTGTTTCAGGCACAGGAACAACCACTGAAGTTTACAAAAAAACAATTAGAGTAAATGTTCTTCCTGCAGAAAAGTTATCATTTGATGTTTTACCAAAAATAATTGTTCCATTCATCAACAATAATCTTTTAGTAAAAGTAAGTGATGATAATGGTTCAGTAAGTATTTCTAATGCTTTCGTGAGCATCATAAAAGACGGAATAATAGTTGCATCTGGAGAAACAGACAGTGAGGGAATATTCGCTTATCAATTACTTGCTCCAACAGATGGAAGTACAATAGGAATAAAGGTTGAAAAAATAGGTTATCAACCAATTGAAAAAGAACTAAAGGTTACTCCAAATGTATTATTGACTCAACCTGCAGAAATTAAACTCACTATGACGGTTGGAGGAGCAGAATTCAAAAACATTGATGCAGAATTACTTAATTATTCACAAATTAATTTTGCTGTTGAAAACATGGAGATTAGTAGTGATTTCCAAGATTTCGCAACTTTTAATTTTAGTTCCCCTTTAGAAGGCGCAACTATTACACCTGATGGAAATGCAAGTATCACAGGAACAATAAGGCTTGGAGAAAGAGGACAACTTATTTCTGAACCATTAAAACTTAAAGGCGCAATACAATTAACGGTTTCAAATCCAATATTTGATAAAACTTGGCTTGCTTTAATTCCAATTGAATTAACAATTGGCTTTGGCGATGAAGTTGATGATACTGAATGTTTTAATGTGTTCCCTGCAGAATGGAAAATTTTTGGTTCAACAACCGACACACAAAAACTAAATGTTACCCTTTCAAATTCATGTAAAGTAGATGGACAAAAAATAACACTTAGAAATGTTTCTGCAAGAGTTATTTCAGGAAATGATAATTTACTTGGAACAATACGAGCAAACACTACGCCTATTGATGGAGTATTTAGAGAAATAATGAATTTACTTGAAAAAGATTCTGATGAAACAATAGCATTTGAATTTAAACCACAAAATATCGTTAGTGGAGCAGGAGAAGCAAAAATTGAATTAGAAGCAATTCATTTAACTGCTTCAGGAGAACAAAAATTAACTAAAAAAATCGATGTTTCAATTAATATAAACAATTTGAATGAATGTGTAGAAATACTTTCAAATAGAGATATTGTAATTGAAAGTTGTCCTTACAATACAGGATATGGCAATTATTCTAATGGAAGTTATTTTGATAATTATAGTAATTCAAGATATGCCTCATCTGACCCTTATGCTTCACAATATGGGTACGGAACAGGAAACCCAAGTTACATTGGAACCGAGTACCAACAAAATTCGATTTACGGAGATAGTTATTATGATTATCAAGGAAGCAATTATCCAAATACTTACTACCAACAACCATATTTAAATAATGGATATGGAGCACAAGGAAACACGGGTTACTCTGGATATCAGGGTAACACAGGATATTCAGGATACCCAAGTAATACAGGTTACTCAGGATACCAAGGCAACACAGGATACCCAAATAACACTGGAGTTTCAGGAATGAATTCCCAATGGAACAACTCTTGGAAATGCGGAGAAGGCGGATTTAGTGTTAGAAATAATTGTGCTTCAACAGTAGACCTTTCTTTTGACCCTCAACCAGGAATAACTGTGGCAGAAAAAACTGTTTCAATTGAACCAGGCGAAGAAACAGAAGTAATTGTCGAACCAACAAATTTCTTTGGAATGTACGAATTAATTGTAAAAGCAAAAGCAAGCGAAAGTACTGAAAAAGCAATTGGTTTAGCAACTTTAAAAGTAAACATTACTAATGAAGCTACAAAAAATTATAGAGATTGTATTTCAGTTTCTCCTTCTAGTACACTTAGTTTTAATAATTTCTTTGGAAAACCAGTTGAACTAAAAGTAATTAATAGTTGTTATGCTGAAGGCGTAGTTCTTGAATTTAGTAACAATACAATAATGTTTTCAGGAACAAGCGTTGCTTCTCCAACTGATGCAGGTTCTGGTTTTAGAGAAATGATTGAAAGCCACTCACTTTTAGATGAACAATTTGTAACTGGTTCGGATGGAAAAGTTGCACAAGTATTAACTTTTGAATTAGTTAAAGCATTAAAAGAATATCAAAATAAAGCGCCAGAAGCAAAATTCTTTGAAACTAATAAATTTGCAAATATTGGAAATTTAAGATACTTTGCATCATCAGGATACTACTCAGTAATGGGCAGAACAAATCTTAGAGTTAACCTAAGACCTCCACATGGAGGAAGTAAAACAATAAGCTTCCCAATGACAATCAAAGATTATTGGCCAATGCTTGAATATGCAGATAGATTAACGGATGAATTACAAACCCAAGGGGACCCTAAACTTAATCCCTGTGATTGTTTGAATCTTAATTCACTTGATTTTAGTAAATTCAATTATATTGAACCAACTACAGGATATAAAACAAGAGAAAATGGAGTACTTTTCAAACTTGGAGATAAAGGCGGATGTGCTACTGCAGACAAATTACAAGGAATTAATCCAATGAGTTTCAAGTCAGAAAATGGATTAATACTTAATATCTCAGCAGACCCACTTGGCCCAACACATGAACTTGTACTAAGCTTTGATACTACCCAATGGAATGGAACAAAAACAGAGTTTAATGTACAACCAACAGGAAAAGTAACACGGATTAATCCTACCGGAACTGCAATGTGCACTTTACCAATTAAAATTAATGTTAAAGGAACAGATGGAATTATTGAACCAGATACCCCAGGGCCAAGTACCGATCCTCAAGGCGTTGGATTAACAACTGCTTGCGGAGACGATGCAGAAACTGGAACTGAAGCATTCAAGAAATATGGTTTACAACACATCCACTATGAATGGAATTTGAATACAGGAGGAGAACTTGCAATAAAAGAGAATGCTTGTGATGCTCAAAAAGTAACAGGAGAAGAAATGGAAGACCTCGGCTTAATGGTTGATTATGATACCGCTCCATGGTTCTGTGATGCAGTACAACTAACAACTGAAATTGAAAAGAAAACCGAAAGAATTCAAAAAGTGACGGATAAGATTTCAGGAATTGGAACTTGTTCAAACGGATTTGATTGTGCTAATCCTGAAAGTAAAACTTCATTAGAATTATTTAGATATGTTTTAACTCAACATAAAGAAACTGGTTATTTTACTGGCACAGACGGAAAAGTATTGAGTATTGTTGATTCAATTGATACTGATAAACACGCATTTTCAGCTTCGGTTGAAAAATTGATTACCCAACTTAAAGATAAAAGCACAGAAGATAATGCACAAAATAAAAAAATAATTAGCGAAACAGTCAAAGTTAGTAGTGACTTATTGAGGTTAATGGAATCGGAAAAAGAACTTGAAGGAATGGATGTTGTACTTGAACTTGATAATCTTCCAGAAGCAGTTGCTAAAGTTGGAGCAAAAGAAATTAAAGCTAATTACTTTGTTTTGCCTTTGAGAGAATTTAGGGACTTTGACAAAGCACTAAATGAAAATGAAATCTGTATGGCTGAAAATGCAGTTAACTGTACAATTAATGGACAAGAAATCACTGTTGACTTTTTACAAAAACTCTTAGAAGGAACTTGGAAAATTACTGCAAAGAATACTGAAATGAGTGATTATGTAAAAGAACTTGTGATGAAAGAAGGAAATTGGACTATTGGACCACAAACAGGTTATGATAACTTCTGGGTTTTCTACAAACACAATATTGTTCCAAGTGTTTATTTAATGGAAGAAACATTTTCAGCAAAATTAGGGGATACATTTGCTCCTGCAGAAAAATTAGACTTCAAAACAAATAATGTTGAAGCTGGACAAAGTACAGTAAAAATCAAAAAATACTTTGGAACTAAGGAAAACGAAAAAACAGAGATTACAATTGATAAAACAAAAGACCTTAGCGCAATTGATGAAACAAATTCAGGAAGTACAAAATATGCGGAGAATGTTTTATTCAAGATGCCAATAGATGGTTCTACTAAATGGGGAACTGGTTTCACCGGAACAGATAAAGCAGTTCCAATGCTGTACTTTAATTATGCTAACCTTGAGGTTAATTATCAAGCACAAGCAAATGGAAATACTAACCGTGCTTTGACTTACCAATCAACATTTGCAAATACACAAGCAGGAAAAGTTGTTACAGTTACCAATACAGCATTTACATTTGCTCCAAGCGAACCAATAAAACTCACAGCAGAATTTAATAAAAATAGTGAAAACAAATCAGCAGGGTTCTTATTCCAATTACATAAAACAGGAAGCACTACAGAATTCTTACCTACAACTTGGGAAGTAACTAAATCAATTTTATCAAGTAGACCTGTAGGAACAACTCTTACTGCAGGAACTCATTCACTTTCACTTCTTTGCCCAGAATTAGTAGCAAATAGAGGAGATAATTATTCCGGATTTATTACAGCAGATAAAGTTTCAGGAAAAACAGAAATGAAAACTGTTTTATTTATCCCTGCTAAAACAAGTAGCAATAAAACACACGAATTAAATTTAGTGTGCTTAAAAGATACTGGAAGCGTAAAAGCCGAGTACTTAATTAATAATGCTAAAAAAACACTTGGAAATTTAACTGCAAGAGGAATTATTAATTTAACAAATAAAATTAGCGATAGTACTCAAAACACTTACAAAACACAATACAATCTTGCAAACTTATTAGACTTAATTAATGAAGAAAAAATTTGTATTGCTTCAAAAAGTAGTAAACTTGATTTACTATGGAATGACAAAGAATTCTGGGAGTAGTGTTCTGCAATGCCTGGAAAAACGGTTACAGTAATACTCGGAGTAATTTTTTATATTCTTGGAATAATTAGCATTAATATTTTTCTTGATTCTGCAGAAATTACTCTTTTTTTTCATCCCGCAATTGAATTAGCAATAATTGCAGTAGGAATATTTTTTCTTTCAAGTTTATTTTATGGAAAATTTTCTTTCACCTTCTTATTTTTTGCAGGTGCTTTTTTGGGAAAAAGTTTTTCAACAAAACCCGTGTTTGTTATTCTTGCATTAATGCCTCTTTTATTTGCAATATTAGGCGGAGCAATAATTGGAAAAAATGCTATAATGGATTTGCAAGGAAAAAAGAATTTTTTTGAAGAAAAAGAATCGTATTATTCAAGCTTGGTATTAGTTTTGATTACTTCACTTATTATTGGATTTATGTTTGGAGCAGATATGATACTAACTGTTCCTGAATGGTTGCCAATATAAATGTTTATAAAGCAAGAGAAAGATATATAAGTTTAGAAAACACATTTATTATATTATAGTTAACTGGTGATTTATTGGGTTTTATTGAAGGGATTAAAGGATTTTATTCTAATTTAGAAGAAGAATATTATAAAGTTCTTGATGAAGTTAATGAACACATCCCAATATATGGAATCATTGACCCAATAGATAAAATTGTTCCCAGCTTTGCGCTTTTTGGAATACTTGGATTAATTTTTTTAACACTTATTGCTTTTGCAATAACTGGTTCTGTTTTTCCTAATGAAAGTAATTCTCTTGCAATTTCTGTACAAGGAACAAATCTTAGTGCAATTGAAAATGCAAGTGTTACATTTAAACAAAATGGAGAACTTTTATCCACTACTGAAACTGATGAATTTGGAGTAGCAAAACAATTGGATTTAAAGTTAGATGATGAAATTGAAATAATAGTTGAAAAAGAAGAATACTTGACATTTACTAAAACAGTTATTATTTTTGAATTACCTCAAGGGGAAGAAGTTATTCTACAAAAAGAAAGTGAAGCATATTCATTCAAAACAATAAGATTACTTGATGACCTTGGACAACCAATAAGAGGAAATTTTACATTAAAATTTAGGTGTTCTAATCCTTATGCCGCTGGAATTTCCGAAGTAACTCTTACTCCAAGTGATAATGGAACAACCACTGTAAAGGTTCAAAATGATTGTGAAAAATTAAGTGTTGATGTTACCGATACAGTAAATTTTTCAGAAATAATTGGAAAAGTAGTTATTTCGGATGATTTTGAAATTTATTTAAGTGATGTAAGCACTGAAGATGGAACCTTAATAATTAATGTTGAAGATTTACAAGGAAGTCCTCTTGACGGAATTAGAGTTGAATTATATAAATATTCGGAAATACTTGATAATCCTAATGTTGGACCAATTACTGTAGATTATACTTACTCAGGACAAGCTAATTTTAGTATTTATCCAGGAGAATACCTTGCCAAAACTTATGATGAAGGAGGAAATTATGGAGAAGCAACATCTGAAAGAATTTCTGTTATGTCAGAGGGCATTCAAACAACAACTATTTTATTAAGAGAAGACGTTAAAGGACAAATCAAAATTAAAGTTACTAATAAAAAAAGCGAAGAAACAATAGAAGATGCTAAAGTAAAACTTTATTATTCTGATTCAGATGCAGAAATAACTTCTATTGAAACAAATGAAGATGGAGAAGTGGAATTTAATATTAGCAAAGATGTTGAATACAAAGCAATTGTTACTGCTGACTCTTATCAAATTGGAAGAACTTCAGGTTTAACAATTGGAGAAAGTTTCAATAATGTAAAATTGAACAAATGTACTCCAACTACTTGCGGAAGTTTAAAAGTAAAAGTTATTGATCAAGATAATTCAGTAATGCGAAATGCTACTGTTGCGCTTTATAATGCTTCAACAAATTTTGTAGCAGGATATGATACTAAAATAACTGATTTGAATGGAGTAGCTGAATTTTTTGGAGTTAGTTCAGGAAATTATTATGCTTTTGCATTCAAAGAAGGATTTTCAGGAAGAAGCGACGCGTCTTATTTTAGTAGTTCCTCAAGTGAAAACAATGAAGCAAATTTAGAAGTTACTATGGAAGTAGGAGAAGGGATAGTAAGAGTTAATGTACTTAACGAAAAAAATAAACCAATGGCGTTTGCAAGCATTGGTTTGTTTGATGCAAGAACAAATGAAAAAATTGGAAATGATTTTACAAATGCTGAAGGAGTAAAAGAATTTACTTTAAAGGCAGACACAAAAGTTTATGTTATTGTAAGCAAACCAGATGATTCCGATTATGCTAAATTTATTTCAATAAAAAAACCAATTTTACCTTCAGAAGTTCAAGTGTTTACTGTTAAACTTGAAAAAAAGGTTTTGAAAGATAATGTTGAATTAGTATTCCTTGGACTTTTCAAAGAAAATCAAAGAATCCAAAATGCAAAAGCAGGAGAAACTTATAATGCAAAGTTTGTATTAAAAGTTCCTGAAGAAAAAGAATACCAAGAAGTCGGGGTACACATTAGAACTGGACAAGACGTTTTAATGGAAAAAGACAAAATTTTAATTGAACAAGTTAATGCTCCAAGAACATCACAAATAAGAGCCAGTCGATACGAAGAAAAAAGCGAACTTGAAGAAGAAGATTATGATTTTACTGTTGGAGATGCTAAATGGGTTAATCTTGAATGGCGTGACCCTGAAAAAGTAATGTCCGGCGTGTTTGAAATAGAGGCAGAAATAACAATTAAAGAATCAGCTTCGTTGGGAGACAAAATGTTCTTGTATTATAGAGCATGGGGAGAAGAAGATAATGATAGAGATAGGTTCCCTGAAGACGATTCTGTTTCAATTGAATTGTATAGTAATACTAAACAAGAAATTATTCAAGCAGGAATAGTTACTTTATGCGACGAAGACTTTTGTTTTACAGCAACAATAACTGATTTAAAAGAAGACCTGATTGATTCAGTTACAGAAACTTACAATACAAAAATATTCAACCAATATACAATAAATTTTATTATTACAAATAATTCAGAAACAAAAATTCATAACAATGCAAATCTAAGGATAAATAATGCAGACGAGAGTTTGAAATTCTTTAATTATTCAATTATTAATGCAGAATCAAAAGAAACCGAAGGAATAGTTAATGGATATGAATTTGAAAGATTACCCGTGGGTAATTTACAACCAAAGAACTCAATTAGAGTTACTGCCGACTTTACCCCTCAAAAATCAGTGAATGGAATACTTGAAATTCAACTTGTGTCAGACCAGTCAATCGTATTCAATAAAGCATTAACGATTATTACTGGTGCTCCAAAAGAATTAGATTTAGAAGTTGACCCTAGTTTTTACTTATCAGGAGTACAAAACGATATTAGTGTTCTTGTAACTGACAAATCAAATTTACTTGAAATAGAAAAAGCAATTGTGCGGCTCAAAGACAAACACGGCAATATTCTCGATTATGATGTTTCTGGAAAAGATGGTTTGGTTAATTTGACTTTACCTGCTCAGGCACCAGGAACAAAACTAAAAATTGAAGCAGAAAAAGAAAATTATAATGTTAAAATAGTTAAAGTAGAAGTCAGTGAAGACTTACTTGAAATAACTCCTGCAAGCATAGGAGTTAGTCTTAATACTAAAAATAAATTAAAATCAGAAGAAACCATTGCATTAAGAAATATTGTTCCTTATTCACTTAAAATCAAGAGCATTGCATTACAAGGAAATTTCAAAAACTTAATTGATAAACAACAAGTAAAAAATTGGTTAGAAAGTTCTTACACTGGAATGGTTATTGATTCAGAAGAAAAAGCAGAAATCATTTTGAAAACATTCTTAACAGAGGAAGCAAAAACGCTTAACAACAGAATAGATTTAGAAGGCGAACTTGTAATAATAATGGAAAACTTTGGAAATGAATGGTTATTCAAAACACCAGTAAAAATTGCTATTGGTCTTGGTGACGAAGTTGATGACCCAACTTGTTTGGTTGTTACAAGAAGCGAATGGATAACAAGCACTTCAGGAACACCTAAAAAAACAGAATTCCAAATTCAAAATAATTGTACAATTGGCGGACGACCTGTTGCATTACAAGACCTAGAAGCTAAAATTAATTGGAATACTAATCAACTTGGAGAATTTGCCCTAACATTTGGAACCGATGAAATAATTTTACGACCAGGATATTTTAGATTAATGCTTGGAACAATTAAAGCAGAACAAACACTAACCGCGATTCTTACTTTCACTCCATTTGGAGGAGTAAATGGATTAGCTGATGCTGACATTATTATACAAGGAACAAATCCATTAGACAAGGAAAATCAAGTAATGCAAAACACAATGAATGCTAAAATAACTTCGATTAATATTGCACAATGTGTTTCTTATGATAAAGAAACTCTTGTTCTTAATCAAGGAGAAGTTGGAACAATTACTGTTACTGCAGATGAATCTTGTGGAGAACCAGTAAACTTTGATCTTGAAAGTGATTTAAGCACTTCTCCAGCAAACAACTTTACTTTACAACCTGGACAAAGTCAAACAATAGAAATATTTTCAGAACAAAATTATCCTGGACAATACCCAGTACTTTTATCACCTAAATTTAGTTCGAATAAAAAAGAACAATTATTGAAAAACTTACGAGTAATAATTAATTCTCAAGGTTGTTGGCAATTAAGCAAATATGAATTTGATATTTATGATGATGCTGAAAATGAATTTGATGGCTTCGATGTTGCAAACTTAAGCAATACTTGTATTGAAAAACCAGTACAAGTAAGAGTTGAAGTAAAAGATTTCCAAGATGCACTTGAAGACGGAATGTTTTGGGGACTTGCATCAATGGCCGCAGTAATGCTTTCAAATTGGAGTGACCCAGATACAACATTAATGGGACATGACCAAGAAGCAAAAGATGCAGAAGAAGCAAAAACTCAAGCTGAAAAGGAAGCATTAGAAGCAGAGCAAAAAGCTGAAGAAGAAAGAACAAGACAAGAATTAGAAGCTAATGCAATTCCTACTACTGTTGATGAATATGGAACTGCAATTACTACTAAGTATACCTCTCCAAGCGAAAGATTATATGGAAAAACCGCACTGGGAACAACTTATCTTTATAATTCTCAAGCAAAACAATGGCAAGCAATTGGAGATGATTATGCATTTACAGAGGATTTAGTTGGATGGGATCAAAATCCATTTGCTACAATAGCGGTTCCTGAAACTATACCTGAACCTTCTCCAACACCTACAGCACCCCCTACACCAGAAGAAGAACCTTACGCACCAGAACCACCAAAGGAATTAGAAGCGCCAGGAATACTTATTTCCCCTCCAATTAGTGAAATAATTGGTTTACCTCCTATTCAAGGACTTGCAGTATCTGCAGGAAGTTATGGTGGAGGAATGACCGGAGGACTTCTTGGAGGAGCCAGCGGATTAGTTCAAGGAGTAATGGGAACAAACCCTTTAACCGCAGGAATAATGGGAACAATGGCAGGAACAACTCAAGCATACATGCAACAAGAAAAAGAAATTACTTTTACAGTATTACAAAAAGATACTGAAATAACTGACATGGTTCTTGTTCAAGGAACAAAAGAAGCAGAACAAATTGATGAAGAAATAGGTGTAAGTGCAGAAGGAATAACTACAGGCACTTCTAACGATAGTTCAGTTAATCCTCAACCATTACAAGCAAATACTGATTTGATTTCACAAGGAATTGAAAACTTTAGAACAATGTTTACAAATTTAACTGGTTTTATAACAGAAGCGCCACGACCAAAATACTCAAATTTAGTTATCACTGGAGAAAGGCACAAGTATAAGGATAAAACTTATGAAAAAGACGATTTCATAGATGAAGAAGATGGTTTCCTTGGCGCATTTGATGATGATATCCTTGACAAGGAAAAAACACAGTTAGAAGAAGAAGACCCAGAACAACTCGAACAAAGATTCCATTTAGAATTCAATAGTATTCCTCCAGAAATTGATACTGTAGAACCTACAGAATTATTAAATTGTCAAAGTGGAACAAGAATAGGTTCAACTGGATATGATGCACTTCCTAAAGTTAAATTTGCTTGGACGTGGAATGACATTGCAGAAGATGAATGTAATGAAGATAACGAAAACGGAATTTATTGTGACGGAACTCAATTTAGTATTGCATTACTAAAAAAGATTAATGCGATTGATGAATTTGTACTATCTAATGGTTCAAGTTTTTCATGTCCTTCCCCAAGAGAAGATGAAGAAGCAACAAACGAAATTGATTCTTATGATATTGGAGTTAGCAGTGTTAGTGTTGCAAAGAAAGGAGTAGAAACTCAAATAATTGCAGAAATTGAAAACACTAACCCAGGAATCATTACAACTGCTGTAACAATCAAAGCAATAGGCCTTGCAGAACAAGGAGAAGTAAATTGTGCAGATGGGACACAAGAAATAACTGTTTCCGCAGGAGGAAAAGAAATTGTTACTTGTGACTTTGGTGATTTAAGTGATGGTTTTTATAAAGCAGAAGTTGAAATTAATCCAAGTATTTCTTGTGAAAATTGTGAAGATATTGTTGCAACAAATAAATTAAGCAGAACTTTCTTTGCAGGAACAAGCGGTTTAGAACAATGTGAACCTTATAACACTTCAAGACTTGATTTGTTCTTACAAGCAACAGGAATAACTAATGATGAACTTGTTGCAATGACAAAATTCAATGCAAGATTAATGGTTGATGGGTATAGTACTGATTTCCAAGAAGACTTTGATTTAGCACAAGGCCAAGCATTCTTTTCAACTCCTGATTTTTATGCAAATAATACAGACGGACTTGGAATTTATTTTAAAGATTCAGAATTATTTTCATTTGATTCTTATAGTCAACCAGATTATTCATTACCTGGACCAGGACTTTATAATGTAATTATAGATATTGAATATGAAGATAATTCTTGGAGTTTATTTGATTCTGCAGGAAATCCTAAAGCAAAAATAACGATTAAACTTGAAAAACTTAAAGGCCCTGAACCAGATAGTCCATTCTATTACATGCCATTTGATGGATTAGTAGGAGAAGAAAATGGAAGAGTAGGTTATGGAATTAATTATCAAGGAGACTCAACAATAATTGATAATAGTACAGAACCAATTAGAACAGTAGAAATAAGTGGTTCTTCATCTATTCCAAATGGAATTTTAACAGTAAATAAAAGTGAAAGTTTCAAAAAAATGCAAGTTGATGAAAAAGGACTTGTCGCAAAAGTTTCAAGAGAAGAAGGAGGACTATCATTATTAATGCAACCTTCAAATGCAACGCCAGTAATTTTACAAATAAATAAAAATTCAACAGGAGATGCTTATGCGATTTATCAAATAGGAGTAGATGGAGACGCAATAGATGTTGGACCAACTCTTAGCTTGTGGAATGGAATAGGCGCGAGTTGTAGAGCATTTGATGATTCAGTAATGTCACAACAACAATTTGTTCCAGATACTCATGGAATTAGTACTCGTTGTGCATTAGTTGGCGAAAACGAAAGAAGTAAATATGCACTTGAGTTTTGTGAAAACCCAATCAATTTCGGAAGCGTTTTTTACAAAACAGTATTTTATACTCCTCAAAACTCAGATAGTTATTTACAATTAACAGATGTATCTTCAGATAGTGCAATTCTTATTGGAAGTGGAGTTGAAGGTAAAAAGGTTCAATTAAATGGAACAACAAATACAAAAAATATTAGTACTTTAGAAGATGTATTTGATCTTGTTGAATCAAATTACTTATGCGTTTCAAAAACTAGTCTTAATGCAGAGTTCTTTTGGAACCCTAAAAAGGTAATGGATTCTATTCAAAGTAAAGAAGAAGACGCAATTAATTCTTGTATTAGTTCATAAAACATTACTTTTATTAATCAGATTCACGTATTAATAGCATGAGCCTTGAAGATCTTAAAGATAGTCTTGTTGAAACATATGGTTCACTTAACGAATCAATTCCTTATTTTCCATATATTTTAGGTTTAATTGTTCTTGTCATAATTAGCGGAGGATTATTTTTAGTACTTGGAGGCGGAGAAGAAGGAGCAACAACTGTTTCTTTTGAAGTTAAAAATCAATCAGGAATTGGTTTAAGAGGAGCAAAAATTAATCTTGTCGGTCCAGATAAAGAATTAACTCTTTTAACTGACAAGGAAGGAAAAATATCCGCTCAACTTTTAATTGATTCAGATTATGAAGCAACTATTTCTAAAGATAATTATCTTGAAGAAAAAAAGTTTTTTGTTGTAACTGAAGGAGAAAAATTATCAATTATTTTAAATCGTCCAATTACTATTTCTAAAGAACGTGTAATTACTTTTGTTGGAAAAGATAATAAAAAAATAAGTGGAAAAACAATTACTGCTCAACTTAGTTGTTCAGGTTCAGGAGTTTTTGAACAAACAACTTATATTACCACAACTGGAGAATTAATTATTGAACCTCCCCAAAATTGTGGAACTGTACAAGTAACTGCTAGTGCAGATGGTTTTGGAACAATAAAATCAACTATTACTGGAAAAGAACAAGTTTTATTACTTCAAAGTTTATCTTCGCCAACAGGACAAGTTGAAATAACTATAAAGGATGTTGAAACTCAACGATTCATAGAAGGGATAAAAGTAAAATTACTTGATTCTTTTGACATGCTTCATTCAGAAATGTTTACTTCATTTGGAGAAGTAAGATTCAATAATGTTGAAGCAGGAGAATATAGCGCGATTATTGAGGATACTCAAGGCGATTATGGAATTAAAAGAATTGAATTAAGTTTAAGTGGAACTGAAATAGTTAAAAAAACTGTTTTGCTTTCAAAAGACGTTAAAATTAATGCTGAAATAATTGTTTCTGATAAACTGTCAAATACAGAAATAAGTAATGCTACTGTAACTTTATATGATTCCTCTGAACAAATACTTGCACAAAAAGAAACTAATCCAGAAGGAGAAGTAATTTTTACTATAACTGAAAATGGAACTTATTCTTATTTGGCATCAAAAGAAGAATACTTACCATCAGAAAGAAATATTTTTAATACTGAAGATTATTCTAAAGGAAGCACTCAAACTTTTGAAACCGAACTTGAAAAATGTACTCCTGAAACTTGCGGAGCATTAATTATTCAAGTAGTAGATGAAGAAGAAGTTGCTATTGAAAATGCAAAAGTAGTGCTTGTTGATGAAGATGGTTTTATTGAAACTGCATACGGGTATAGGTTTACTGATTCTGAAGGATTTACTCCTCCAGTTAGTAATGTTGCCGAAGGAACTTATTCTGCGCTTGCACAAAAATATCCCGGAGAAGGAAAATCTGAATCTTTTGAAATTGACCCAAATAAACCAACTACTGTAAAAATGATTATGGAAATTGGAGCAGGAATAATTTCTATTAATGTAAAAAATGCTGAAGGGGATTCAATTGAATTTGCAGAAGCAGAAATATTCACTGATTATGGTGCATCACTTGGAACGGTTTCTATTGGCGCAAACGGAGAAGGAGAACTTGAGAATGTAAAAGCGGATAAAAAAGTTTATGCAGTAGTAAAAAAGGATGATTATACTACTTATTTTACTTCTTCAAGACAAGTTTTTAAAAATGAAAAAATAGAATTTGATGTTGTTCTTGAAAAGGAAATTCTTGGAACAAAACCAAAAATTAAACTATTAGGGGTTTATTCAAAATTTGATAGAGATGTTTCTCAATTGGAAGCAGGTTCAGTATACCTTGCTAAATTTTTGATTACGGTTCCAACAGACGCGGATTTGGATGAACTTGGTGCTTTTTTAAGAATTGGAGAAGAAAACAAACTTGAAAAAGATCGTATTTGGTTTTCTGAAATAAACACTCAAAATGCATCAGAAATAAGAGGGAAAACTTATAATCCTCCCATCGGAGAAGCTAAAATAACAAATAATAATGCTAAATGGGTTTCATTAAAATGGAATGACCCTGAACCAGGAATTTATGAATTAGAAGCAGAAATACGAGTGCACCAAGGAACGATTACAGAAACTTATTTACCATTACATTATAGAGTATGGGGAAGAGATGGTTCAAGTTATTTAAGAGACCCAGTAGATAAAGAACTTAATGAAGCAGAAGAAACCCCCAATAAATTAGCGATTTATGCAGAGCCATACACAAAACCATTTTATGAAGGAATGGATGAACTTTGTTATGACGATTTTTGTTTTGGAGAAAGATTACTTGATGAAACCGAAGGAATTTTTATTGAGTACCCTTACGATGTAAAAACCTTTTCGCCTTATGCTCTTTCTTTTTCTATTACTAATAATTCAAAAATATTGCATGATAATGCAGAATTAAAAATATTTAATTCATCTGATGGAACTGGAATTTCAGAAGAAGTAAGTATTACATCTTATACTATTACTAATGCAGATTCTCAAGAATTTTCTTCAGGAACGCCTTTATTTGAAATAGATGATATTCCGCTTGGAGAATTTAGACAAAACAAAACTATTTCAGGAGAATTATTACTTGAACCAAAAACAATAAATTCATCAGAATTAATTTTTAAAATAATTTCAGACCAACAAATTGTATTTGAAGAAAACTTATTTTTCTTCCCTTTCTTCGTGAAAAACATTGAATTAAATGTTGAACCAGAATTAATCATTTCAAATGTTCCAACTGACTTAATAGTTAATGTTACTTATTTAACTGGGGATAAAGCAGGATTTGGAATAAATGAAGCTAAAGTAATTGTAACAAGTTTATCCTCTTTAGGAGAAGAAACTGAATTTGTTGCCACAACCGATTTTAATGGAACTGCAAAAATACAATTACCCTCATACAACTCAGGAACAAAACTTTTTATTAGTGCAGAAAAAGCAGGACTAGGAGCAAAAACAATAGAAAAAGAAATTAGTTACCAAGCAGTTATTTTTTCACCAGAAAAAATAAATAATACTGTAAGTAAAACTAATGAAGATTCAACAAGTATGCTTTCAATAACAAATCAATCAGGAACTGATTTAACAATTAAAAAAATAAAAACCACCGGAAGATTTATTGGATTACTTAACGAAGAAAAAATGGATAATTTTTTAGCAGGGTATATTGGAATAACAATCCCTCAAAATGAAAAAGCAGCAGTAGAAGTACTGAGTTCATTTGGCGAAGAAGCAAATTATTTAGAAACAGAAAAAACAGTAGAACTTGATTTACTTATAGAAGTTTCTCCAAAAAGCAATCCAGAAGTAACTTGGGTTTTTGAAGTTCCATTTGATACAAAAATACAATTAGGCGAACTACCATCAAATGATTCTTGTTTAGTTATTTCTCAAACCAATTGGGAAGAATCAACAATTAATAGCCAAGTATCAATTGAATTTGAATTACAAAACAATTGTACTACTGGATCAGGTGAATTTATTGAATTTGATTATTTAGTAGGAACAATGAATTGGGTAGGCGTAGATGGAATAATTGGAAATGTAGAATTAACAATTACTAATCCTGAAACAGGAGAAACATCAAGCGAAATACTTCAACAGGGAATATGGAGCAAACTTTTATCTAATATTGAACACGGAACAAACTACGTAGGTAGACTAAACTTTATTGCAAAGCCATTATCCGAAGGAAAAAGAGCAGAATTTAGTATTAATATTGACGGAGAAATAAAAACAAGTGCAGGATTAACTCTTGCAGGAAGTGGAGGAACAATAAACGGAGATATTCTTATTGTTAATCTTGAAAATTGTATACAATCAAGTATTGGAGAAGGTGGACCTCCATCACTCGACCTCGGAATTGAAAACTCAGGTGTGTTTACTCTGGATGCTACTGAATGTGGAAACTTAAAAGTAAATGTTAGATTATGTCATGATGACTCAGGATGTAAAGGCGGTTCTGAAGAAGGAGGAATAATAGTAAATCCTTTAACTTTTGAATTTAAACAAGGAAGAACCACACAAGAAATAACTGTTAATCGAGAAACAATTCCTGGAATTTATGGAATTGGAATAGAAGCAAAACCTGAAGGCGGTTCATGGAGAGGAATCGGAGAAGTATTAGTAACACTTGCACCAGAAGGAAGTGCAGGAGGATATGCTAATCCATTCGGAACAGGAACTGGAGGATATACTCAAAGCTTATTTTCAGATGCTGGAAGTTATGGACACAGCGGAGAACCATTTACACTTAGTAAATATGATTTTGTAGTAAAAGGAATTGGAGCAAAAGATATTGCAACACTAACTAATAGACTATTAAGTGAAACAGTTCCAGTAGACGCATCTGCTTGTGATTGGGGAACTGCATCAGAATTAGAAGAAGAAGGCGCATTTGACATGGGAACTGCAGGACTTGGAGCAGCTGCCGGAGGACTAATGGGAGCAAAACCTGCATTAGCCGCAGCAAAAAATGCAACAATGGAAGCAGGAAAAAAAGCAGGAAAAGCAATTAAACAAGGATTAAATCAATCAGAAGAAGTTCTTGACAAGGGAAAAGCTGCTGTGGACAAAGTAGATGATTTGGAAAAAGCAAGAGATACAATGAATAAGACAAAAGAGGCTACTGATAAAACATTAGAATCATTGGATACTGCGGTAAGTGGCACGGTAATGACTGGAGCAAACGCTGTTCAAACAGCATGCGTAGGCCCTGGCGCAACACCATGTACAGCATCAACAGCAGCAAGTGGAGTTACCGCCGCAAACAAAGCACTAGGAAAATCTAAAGACAAAGCATTTGAACAAATTTCAGATATTTCAGATACCGTAAATAAAGCAAATGAGTTAGGAGATAATGCGCTTAAGTTATCAGAACAAGCAGATGGAACTCTTGGAACCGCAAGTGAAACTGCAATGCCTAAAACTGGAGGTAGTATTCCTACTGGTTGTGCTGATGCACAAGAAGGATTAAGTACCTCTTTGGATACTGCTAAAGATTCACTCAAGGATTCAAAAGAACTTACAAAAGAATTAACTGACGCAAAGGACGTTGCAAAAAAAGGAGCTAAAAAAGCAGTAAAAAAAGTATCTACCGACCTTACTGCAACTAAAGCTAAAGTAAAAGCAGTACAAACTGCAATTGCTGGTTGTAAGGTGATTCCTCTTCCCCACGGGGCTAATAGCGCCGCAGTAGCAGCTTGTAATTTGGCTAAAAAAGCAGTAGGTCCCGCAATAGAAGGAGTCGTTAATAGCGAAATTGCAGAAGCTGCAGATAGTATTTCAGAACTTAAAGATACTGTAAGTGAAGTTGGAAATGCCGCAAAAACAGCAGGAAACGCTTCGGACAAATTAATTGATAATCAAGACAAGCTTAATAGTAATATTGACTCAATGCAAAGCGAGTGTGCCGAATTTACTGATGTTAGTGCAGCTACCGGAGAAGCAGCAGACTTTAGTTGGGGAAAATTCGGAGGAATAATGGCACTTTACCCAGGACTTGGTTTTGTTGGAGGCGGATTTATAGGGCAATTATTTGATGGCCAAGAAAATAATCCATGTGATCAAAGAGTAACACAAGATGTACAAGACTGGGTTATTAATTTAGCACCAGGAATAAACGAAAATGTTTCAGATGGTGGACTAGGCGGATTAGGAAACATTATGGATATTCTACAAAACCCACAAAATTTACTAAGTACTTTAACATCTAGTGTTAATTCAGGAGACGCACTTCCTGTTTCAAGTGACAATTCAGGAATAAAAGGAAAATGGGATTTTAGTGATGTTAAATCTCTTGGACAATTTGACCAACAACAAGTAGGAGTAATATTTGAAAACATTGGAATTGATGATAATTCTAGTCAAGTTTATTCAGTAATTAATTTTCCAGCATTAAAACACACTCATGCAAAACCAACAACAATACCTGAAGGAAATGGAAACTTTGGACAATTTAATGTTCCTGATATGATGGTTGTTCCAGTTAATCAAAAGTTTCATTTAAGATTCCAAACAGGAGAAAATAAAGAAACAATAACTAATGTTGAATTTGATGCAGAATCATGTATAGTTGGAAACAGAATAGGTTATACTGGTAAAGATGTAACTCCAAAAGTATTGCTTAAATGGGATTGGGATAATTTCAAAAATTACCCTTGTGACGATACAACAGAAGACTATGTTTATTGTGATGCTACTCAATTTAACATGGAAATAAATTACAAATTAAATATTCTTAGAAAATTCTTAGAATTAAATCATTTACAATTAACTTGTCCAGCAAATCCTGCAGAAGACATCCTTAATGATCTTACAAGTGAACTAAATGCATTAGATCTTTATGATTTGGCTTTTACAAATGAAGCTTGTTGGTTACCTTATTCAACCGTAATGGTTGATGGGCGGCCATCACTTGATTATTTCATTGAAGGAAAAGAAAGTTCTATTCAATGGTTGCCTGAAGAGGGAATTAGTAATAGAGAAGACTTACAAAATCTTTTAACATTTAATTCTTACTTAATCAAAGATGGTTTTAGTGAAGATTTCATTACTGACTTTGAAGATTATTATTCTACTAAAGCATTCTTTAATACTCCTGCTTTGTTCAATAGTCTTTTTAATTCAAATTCTGAAAAAACAGGGTTTAATTCGTATTATACAGACAAAAGAATAATTTTCCATAAAAAATATAATGTAGATGATTATTCTCTTTCTTCACCTGGACTTTACAGAGTACATTTAAAATTAGATTTAGATGGAGGAAATTGGCAATTATTTTCTCAAGATGGAGACCCAACTGCGAATATTTATGTACAACTTTCTTTACTTGAAGAACCAAAGTTTAATAGTCCTTTTTACAATATTCCATTTGATGGTTTAGTTGGAATTGAAAATAGAATATATCACCGAAATGGATATGGTTCAGCATATGAAAATGAAAGCACATTTTTAACAATTAATGATTCTGCTGATGCAGTTAAAAGTTATCCTGATTCAGGAAGTAATGCAATTGCAAAAATTAATGTAAATATTAATAAAGATATTTACAATCTTAATACTTCACCAGAAACAAGAGGAATGCTTCTTAAACTTGATAATTCAAGAGTTCAAACTAAAGAAATTATTTTCCAACCAATTCAAGCAACACCAATAATAATGAAAATCCCTTATTCAGAAAATGAAGAAGAACTAAGCGTTTATTATTCACTTCTTGAAGAAGACGTTCCTGCAGATGTAGGAAATACATTAAATTATTGGAGCGGAGCAGGAAATTGTTATGATTTTAGTAATGAACTTGTTACAGAAGCATTTAATGAAACTCCAGATAGAGCATCAACAGAAAAAGATAGTCTTCTTGATTGGCAGAATCTTTATGCACTTGATTGGAGTAACATTAATGAAAAAGGGGAAGTTTATTTGAGAACAATAATTTATACTGACCCATTAAGAAATAGTACAATTGTTGCAAAAAATGGACCAAGCGGATTTAGTTTTATAAGTTCGGATTCACACGGAGAAAAAATTAATCTAAAAGGAGTTTCGGGAATGCCATACAATAATAATGCAGATGGAAGTTTAGGAACAATTGATAGCATTAGAGATGTGTTTAAACTAGTTAAATCAAGCGATGTTTGTATAACTAATAGTGGAACAACTACAAAATTCTGGTGGAATCCTAAATCAATTTATACCTCCCAAGGAACAGAAATAAGCGTTTCAGACTTTACAACTGAATTAGAAGCCGGAACAACTTGCATAGGATAATTAGTTTTTTTTCAGTGTAAGAAACGTTTATTAAAAACTAAAACCTTATTATTTTGATTTCTTATGGAATTACCCTTGATACTTGAAGACTTTTGGTACTCTGAAAACAGGAACACTATCCTTTTGGGAATTATTGTTTTAATCGCTGTTATAATCGGATTGTTTTTTATTTTACAACCCCAAGGCGAGGGAAAATTAACTGTTTTAGTTACAAATCCAGAAAATCAAGGGCTTTGGAAAGCAACAGTAAAAGTAACTAATTTTGATGAAACGTTTATTGAAAAAACGGATAGAACAGGAAATGCATTGTTCACTATTCCAATTGGAAAAGAAATTGACATAGAACTTTCAGGAAATCAATTCAAAACAAATTCGCAAAAATTTATTTTAACTAAAGAAAAAGATTCATTAACAATGATTCTTGAACCAGAAATTGAAAATGTTGTTCAAACAAAAACCATTACTTTTGTGAACCCTAACGGAGTAAAAGTAGATGGAAAATTGATTACCGTAGAACTTAGTTGTTCAACAGGAATTCTTATTGATTCTCCAATACAACAAATTTCAAACGGATTACTTGAAGTAACAGCTCCAAGTGGCTGTGGTTC
>Ga0307928_10000152_pt1 | contig 44850 bp, 53 predicted proteins | sample AceLakmetagen232_FD_201815 | JGI IMG/M metagenome (GOLD analysis project Ga0307928, IMG submission 201815) | Saline water microbial communities from Ace Lake, Antarctica - #232 | ecosystem: Environmental > Aquatic > Non-marine Saline and Alkaline > Saline | place: Antarctica: Ace Lake...
ATATCAGAAGAATCTAAAGTCACATCTTATAATAATAGAAAAGATTGGGAGTACTTCTGGTTGGTTGATCCGCTTGATGGTACTAAAGAATTTATCCATAAAAGAGATGAGTTTACTGTAAATATTGCGCTTATGTATAAAGCGCGTCCAATATTATCAGTTATTTATGCTCCAGCACTTGGTGAATTATATTATGCTCTTATTGATGGTGGTACTTATAAATCTATAGATGATGATGCTCCTATTAGAATTTATAGCTGTAAAGAACAACGTAAGGATTTAAAAGTAGTAGCTAGTAGATCACATCACAGTGATAGTTTATATAATTATATAGATAATATTCGTAATCATTATAATTCTATAGAATGTGTTTCTGCTGGTAGTTCACTTAAATTTTGTATGGTAGCGGATGGCAGGGCTGATGTTTATCCTAGGTTTGGACCCACTATGGAATGGGACATTGCTGCTGGCGATTTAATTGTTATGGAAGCTGGTGGCATTGTAAGTGATTTAATACATAATAGACAACCAATGCAGTATAATAAACTTAGTTTGCTTAATCCACATTTTGTTGCTATGGCTAAATATTTATGTGAGGCGAATCATTTAGATATATAATTATGTCACAGTAAAATCAATACTATAATGATATATAAGGAGAATGAATATGAAAACTTATTGGTTCACAGGCTTGCCATGTAGTGGAAAAACAACAATTGCAGATTGGGTAGTAGAAGAATTAAAGCGCCATTCGACTCCGACTGTCGTTCGTTTGGATGGTGATGTTGTGCGCAAAGGTTTGTGCAAAGATCTTGTTTTTTCTAAAGAAGATCGTCGAACTAATCTTGAACGCATTGGTCATGTTTGTAAACTTTTAAATGATAACAACATAATTGTGCTTGCTACTTTTGTTTCTCCTTATAAAGAAATTCGTCAATGGCTCAGAGACACAATTGGGAACGAACGTTTTGTTGAAGTTTTCTGTAAGTGTTCTGTCGAAGAATGTATTCGTAGGGATGTAAAAGGAATGTATGCAAAAGCTCTTAAAGGAGAGATTAAAAATTTTACAGGTGTTAGTGATCCTTTCGAAGAACCTGAAAACCCTGAAATTGTACTTGATACACAACTAAATACAGTAACTAAATGTGGGGATAATATTCTAGAAAGAATCCTTTTGATAAATAAGGAGAAGTAGATTATGTCATATTTATTATTAGTACCATTAGCATTTTTTTGTGAATTAATTGACTCAGGTTTAGGTATGGGTTATGGTACAAGTCTAACACCAATTTTATTATTAATGGGATTTGAACCATTACAAGTTGTCCCGGCTGTTTTATTATCTGAGTTTACTACTGGAGCATTGGCAGCATATTGTCATCATAATGCGAATAATGTTCAATTTACAAAACATTCTCCAGATACAAAAGTCGCTTTAGTTCTTGGAGCGCTATCAGTTATCGGTGCTGTCGCTGCTGTTTTAATTGCAGTTAAATTACCAGGAGATATCGCAAAACTTTGGATTGGTGGTATTGTTGTACTAATGGGTATTCTTCTTTTAGTTAAACGTAAATTTAAAAAATTATCATGGACTGGTATTTGTATTCTTGGTACGGTAGCTTCTTTTAATAAAGGATTAAGTGGTGGTGGATACGGTCCATTAGTTATGGGTGGTCAACTTCTTTCTGGTATTTCTACTAAGAATGCGATTGGTATTACTTCACTTGCTGAGAGTATGACTTGTGTTGTTGGTGTTTTTATGTATTTAATAACACAACAATTTATTGATTGGTCATTGGCCCCATGGTTAATGTGTGGTGCTGTTCTTTCTGTACCATTTGCAGCTACATTCTTAAAGAAGATCCCAGAAAGAACAGCTCACTATGCTGTCGCTATAAGTGTTCTTATTTTAGGATGTTTAACTTTATTAAAAGTCATTTTATAACAAGGAGAAAAAATATGAGTAGAAGCATGTTTATTGGAAGATATCAACCCTTTCATAAAGGGCATCTCACATTGATTAATAAAGTATTAATTGAAGAGAAAGGTAAAGTTGTTATTGCTCTTCGTGATACTCCAATCCAAGAATCAGATCCATATTCTATAGAGCAACGAATTGAAATGATCAAAAAATTCTATCCAGAAGCAGCTTTTTATCCTATAGATAAAGATTGGGATAAAGCAGACGTAGTTATTGTTGCTATTCCTGACATCGCCGAAGTTGTTTATGGTAGAAAAGTTGGATGGGGCGTACGTCAGTTAGTACTTGACCCAGAGATCGAGGCTATCTCAGCGACTAAAATCCGTGAATCTATGAAAAATTCATAAATATATTGATAATTTATTGTTAATTGATGTAAAATTCAGTCAATTGTGGTTGAATTTTCTTAATCAGAGAGGAGATTATAGTATGAAGAAATTTCTAGCAGTTTGTTTAGCAGTCGGGATGCTAATGGTGGCGTCTAAAGCGTGGGCAACTCGTCCATTTATTACTGATAACGCATCTGTTATCCCAGGTCATGCTTTAAAGCTTGAACCATCTTTTAAGTATAATAAGAATACTGTAAAGCAAAAGAACAACATTGGATTTGGCATTACTAATTGGTTGGAAGCTTCAGGTAGTTTTGCTTGGGGTCGTACAATTAAAGACAATGTAGTTAATCATTGGGGACTTATTGGTCCTACTCTTAAACTAAAGGGTTTGATTGCTGCGCCTGTTGTTGATGGTATGCCTGGTCTAGCTGTAGCAATTGGTACTAAGATGCCATATGCTAGTGATAAATCTATGGAATCAGCAATCTGGATGCAGTATGCATATGTAGCTACTACCGCTAAAGTATTGGGCGGTGATTTGCAGATTCATGCTAATGCTGGTGCTCTTATGAAAGAGCCACGTTCTATGGATGACATACATACTGTTGAACTTTGGGGTGTTGGTGCTCAGTATAAACTTATTGGTGGTCTTAATGTTATCGGTGAAGTTTTTTCTGGTAATCGTCAGACAGGCAATGAGGGTGGTGCATGGCAGGCTGGTCTTCGTTATTTATTTAATGATGCAGTCGCTCTCGATACCACAGTTGGTAGGGGTCTTTGGAGTCGTAATGGTATGGCTAAAGAACCACTTTGGATTGGATGTGGATTACGTATCGTAACAGCACAATTATGGTAAAAATATAGTATCATCATTACTTTCGAGGGCGTTCTAGTTTAGGCTAGAATGCCCTCATCTTTATTAATAGGAATGACTTATGTTTAAACGTAAGAAAAAAGACTTAACACTGAGGTATCTATTATTTAGAGATGCTAGTAGACCAAACAAATATTCTCAAGGAGAAATAGATTGGCAAAAATTAGAAGAAACCATCCATAATCAAACAAAAGAATGGATTGTATATAATATTGATACTAATAGATATGAAAGTAAGAATTATCATTTTGAAATATTAGAGAAGAAAATTTTGGATGAGTTTGTAGCACAACAGAGATTTGATTTAAGTTATCATGTCAGGGGGGTTGCTTTTCCAGATTATGCTAAATTAGCACAAACGCAGGGGATAACACAATTGCAATATAATGGAATACCTGTAATAACATACCCTAGGAGGTAAATATGAAGAGATGGCATCTAGTAGTTAGTATGTGTTGTATTATAGCAATAACCTTAATAGCATGTGCAAAAGTACAATCTAAAATTTCACAAGATCAGATTGCTGCCCAAATAATTGAGGAAGAATCTTGGAGTTACGATAATTCTAGTTGGTATGCTTATGAAGCACCTAATAATACCACTGCTAATGGAGAGAAATGGATTGCTGATAATATTTCTACTGCTCATAAAACTATGAAATTTGGTACTATATTAGAGATCGAGAATCCAGAAACAGATCAAATGCTTGATGTACGAGTTACAGATCGTGGCCCATTCTGTGGGGATCGTGTACTCGACTTATCCCGTGGGGCCGCCAAAAGACTTGGGACATATAAATCGGGTGTTGGTATTCTTAAATATAGAATTATAGGTAATTTGTCGTATAAACAGTGGGTAATATATAATAAACAAATAAACGATATAACTAAAACCAAGGAGGAACGAAATGTCATACGAAACAAACGGTTCGGGGACAGCATCGACCAGTAGTACATATATGGCGACTAATTCTGCACATTATCTTACTGTAACTAGTGCGCTGGATTATCGTAATGATAATATATCTGTTGGTGCTACAGAAATTAAAGATCAACATGGTATTCATCCAATGTTGTACTTTAAATATATAAAGAAAAATTTTGGGATAATTGAACGAGCAAAACTTGATAGACGTTTGAAAATGCTTGAAAATGCTTGTAATAAAGCGATGGAATCGGGACAAGTACGTTTAAGTGAAAAAATCTTTGCAGATATGGTAAGGTCTGCTCGTGAAAGTGCTATGTATGCTAAAGGTATTAAACATTTTGTAGAGCATAACGTTTTAAATAAGTATAAATATAACATACGTGGTGGTCATATTTCTGATACAATGTTTAAAGAATTTACACGCGTTATCCCAGAGAAGGTACTAAAACGTAAAAAAGAAGTTGAATGCGTGTTTGATGATTTTGTAATTTATCATTATTATAATCCAAATGCTGAAAGCACTAAAAAGATGAGCAGAGCAGAGAAATTTAAAATGGAAGATCCAGTACTTTTTGGCATCATCACTGAAACTGATAGGCTGTATTATATAGCAGATTGGGTTGATGAATTTTGTGATTTATCTTTTGACGAAATGGTTAGTAAGATTGGTAAGAAAAGAGTACAAAAATTTAATGGAAGAACAATAGATATTAATCTCAAAGGAGAGAAAAATGGCAAATGTAAAAAGAATTAGTGAGAATCTTTATCAGATCACTGATAAGAACGGCAATGATTGTACGGTCAACAAGGACCAGCTTAGTGTCATGGTCCCCACTACAACCAAAGATGGAACTTATAATATCTTCCAAAAGGGTCTAGCTAGCGAGCCTGTGAACGTGACCAAAGAGACCTATCGTGAGTTTGTTAAAGACCTACACGACAAGGAAGACGAAAAGTTGCAGAAATGACTTTTGAAGAACTAGGCATACTAGTATTAGAAGATGATAAAGCCATACCAGCCCTTGTGGTGCAGCATGTGATCGATCATGGTGATTATGAAAAGAATTTTAAAGATATTATATGGTATAATAAATCTAAACGAACAATACAGATATTAATAAACAAAAAGATAGTTACGCTACCCCGTAACATCGTATATAATAAGTTAAAGGAAACATAAATGGCAAGTATAAAACAAGAATTAATAGAAACAACTGACTGGCTTCATACAAGTGAACCTTATAATATTATGACAAATGATAATTTATATTTAGATCCATCCACTATGTCAATGAATAATGTTAAAATGGCATTAGAGTCAGCTAATATGCAGATAACTTCATTGACACATACCGTAATACAAATGCATAGACATTTAAAGGCTTTATTAAAGATACAAGATTTAATGAACATAGATTAGGAGACACTATGACTAAGGTTGGATGGCAGATATATTACCAACAGAAAGTAGAACGAGAAACTGGTATTAAAATTCCAAATGAAAGTGAAATCCTAATAAAAATTGTAGAAAAAGCTTTAAATTTTTTGCGTAAAATTGAATTACCTAGAAGTCCTAATCTAGCTTCAGGTTATTGGAAATGGGAGAATCCCATTCCATAAAAAGGTATATAATATGACTGAAGAGACGAAAAAGAGCCCCTATAAAAAAGTTAAAATTTCTAAAGAAGAACTTCTAAAAAGGATGAGAAATAGAGCTGATAATGGTCGTAAGATTAAAATTGATGAAAATGAATATATGACGGTACCCCGTCGTTCAAGAGCGCGTCCTATCGGAAGGAAATAATATGGAGAGTCAAACATTATCATTGTTAGGAGTATTGCAACTTATACTTGGTTACGAAGGAAGAGTAGTATCACAATCTAAATCATGCGGTCCTCCAATGGCTGTATATAATTCAAATTTAGTTGTTGAACATTTTGGTAATCCAGAACAATACTCTGTTGTTTGGTATGGTGATATTAACTTAACAAAACAAACAACAGAATTACTTACTTCTGTTGCTGATGCATTTCAATGTACTTTATATGTTTTTAGAGAGCATCCAATACGAACTTTTATTTTTAATAAAAGAGATCAAGATAAAATTTTATATCGGCAACAACGCGACATTAAAAATCGTATTGGATTAGTATGGACATCAAAAGAACCTGAAATTTTTGATAATAAATCTTATAATGAAATGTTTAAGGTCATGTCTGATGTTCGTAATACAGCAATTCGTCAAAAAATGATAACACATGAAGAGGTTACACCACGTGGTACAGAATGGACATGGTACAATGAATGGTTTTATAAAAGCATCTATAAAGCATACATTTTATTGCATTTATAGATGCTTAAATTTAAAATATCTTCGTAAGACTATTACAACAATTTTATAAGTACGAAACATAAGGAGGAACACATGCCCCATGTCTTAAATGATTTTGCCCAATCCATCTTTTCTGATCGTTATACACTATACCCTGGGGAGACATGGGAAGAAGCTTGTAAACGACTCGCTACTCATATGGCCATAGCTGAACGAAGCGAAGATATTAAACAAACTAAAGATGATTTTTATGACATCTTAGTAGACAATCTATTTATGCCAGCTGGACGCATCTGGGCTGGTGCTGGTCGCCCTCGTGCAAATCTTCTTAATTGTTTTGTATTACCAACTACCAATGATTCTCGAGAAGGTTGGGGGCAAGCAATTAAAGAAACAATTATTATTGCTGGTATGGGTGGTGGTGTGGGCATTAATTGTTCAGCTATTCGTCCTCATGGTGATCCGATTAAAGGTACTGGTGGTAAAGCTGGTGGACCTTTAGCTTTTATGGAAATTCTTAATTCTATGGGACAAGTTATTAGGGCTTCTGGGGGCCGCCGCATGGCTTTATTGTTAGGAATGAGTTTAAATCATCCCAATATTGAAGATTTTATTAAAGCCAAAGCAGATGAAAATAAATTAAATAACGCTAATGTATCTGTAATTATCCCTCCTAATGGTGGCGGCCTTGAATTCTATAAAGCTCTTAAAAAAGATAAAGACTATGATTTAGTTTGGGGCGATAGAACACGTAAAACTGTTAAGGCTCGTGAACTCTGGAATATGATTGTTCATAATGCTATTACTATGGCAGAGCCTGGTATTCTTAATCTTCATCATATGAATGAAATGAATAATACTTATTATCATAAACCCATTGTATGTACTAACCCTTGTGGAGAGCAAGCTTTAGAAGCATACGGTGCATGCGACCTTGGATCTTTAGTGTTACCTAGATTTGTTGAGAATGGTGTGTTTAACTATAATAAATTTGCAGCAATCATTAAAGTAGCAGTGCGTTTTTTAGATAATGTTATCGATGTAACCAACTACCCGCTTCCAGAGATTGAACAAAACGTTAAACAATTACGTCGTATTGGTTTGGGTATTACTGGTTTACATGATTGTCTTCTTCTAATGGGCCATGAATATGATGATAAAGGTGTGGAAATAATAGATAGTATTATGCGGTTCCTACGTGATGAAGCTTATAAAGCGTCATGTGATTTGGCTATGCAAAAAGGTGTATTCCCTGTTTATCATCATGATAAATTCATAGCATCTAATTTTATTAAAGCTTTACCGCCTCATATTAAAGGGATTATTACACAAAAAGGCATTAGAAATTCTACTCTTTTAACAATTGCTCCTACTGGCACTACTTCTATTGTATGTGGTACTTCTTCTGGTATTGAACCTATTTTTTCTCTTGGGTTTAAACGTATTATTAGGGATGATGATGGAGACCAAGAGCGTTTGGTAGTGCATCCACTTGTAGAACGTCTAGCTTCAGAAAGTTATGATATTAAAAAGATTAAAACCACTTATGATGTAGATGTACGGTTACATCTAGAGATTCAAAAGACTTGTCAAAAATATGTAGATTCTAGTATTTCTAAAACGATTAATCTTCCTGCTAGTATTTTAAAGAATAAAACAGAACAAAATAAAATTTCCAATATGCTTTTAGATTATATCCCCCATTTAAAAGGAGTAACTCTATATACTGACAGTAGCAGAGGTAATGCTCCTATACAGGCTTTATCGATTGAAGATATAATGAAAATGAATGGTTGTAAGTCTGGATCGTGTTCAATCTAATGTCTACTTCTTTTGCACAAAAAGAATGGGGAACCTTTAATATATATGATATGTTTAATCCCTATATATGTGAGAGAGACGACTCTTCTAAAGATCCAACCGAAGTGCAATTAAAAATAGAACGATGGGAAATAGAACAGATTATTAAAGGATTAAAACCAGCGTTTATTAGCGCGTATGATCGTCATCATCATTCAGTGTTGTCAGAACGGCAGATGCACCGTTATATAAAAAAATACAATTTAGAGATAAGAGAATATATTAATACCTTCAATGGTAGTGTTACTAAACAATGGATAGTGGGTAAAGATAGGGAAGCAGTAGACAAAGTAATTAATGCGCACCGAACGGGCGATTGTAGAGCTTTGGGTCTTGCTTTAGGTTACATTGATCTTAGGAAATAGATATATACTTATCTAGTGGACGTAGTGTAGTATATAATAGTTGTATGTCTACTGATAATTTTATAATGTCCCCTCATTGTTGTCGTAAACTCAAATCACATCCAAATAAACCATGCCCATGGGCCCTTGCTAGATTACGTGGTGAAGGCAGCAATATTTGTGAATGGTACATTAATGATGGTGAAGCTTACTACTGTTTCTGGTATTATCTATGGATAAATAGACGTGAGCATACCGTAACTGAAATAGCTCATTTATGGAATACTTCTGTTAATAATGTATCTATTGCTGAACGAAGCGCTTATAATAAAGTCATTAAGACTATTATTGAGTAGTTTAATACTTCATACTATACTATTAATGAATACTATTTACGTATAGTTTGTGTTATTGACATATTAGAGGAGCTCTTATGGATGATAATAATTTATGGAGTCGTTTTTCTTTTGATATTCCCATCGAATTAATCAAAGCAGAAGAAACTGACAATGGTTGGAAGATTAAAGGACTGGCATCTACTGAAGATGTTGATATGCAAGGTGAAGTTGTTAAACAGCATGGACTTGATGTTACTCCCATTAAAAAAGGTCATGGGTGGATTAATTATAATCATAGTAATGAACCCGAGGATATCATAGGTAAGCTTGATGATGCTGAAATTACTACTGATGGTTTAATGGTTGAAGGTTATCTTTTTAAAAAGCATAATCGTGCTAAGGCTGTTTATCAAATTATGAAATCATTAGACGATAAAGATCGTCGTGCGGTGAAACTATCCATTGAAGGTAAAATTCAAAAGCGCTCTGGTAAAGAGAGTAAAGTTATTGCTGCCGCAAAAGTTGACAAGGTAGCCATTACTTTGGATCCAATTAACGTCAACACTTACGTGGAGCTAATGAAAGCCATGACAGACAAAACTAAAGAATGGGAAATGGAAGATCTTAAATCGCCGCAGGATGATGCTTCTCCACAGAATGACCCTGCTAATGCTACTGGAGAATCTACTGGCGTAGAAACGCGACAAGAGAATGATGGTATGAGTCCGTCAGAACCAAATCTTGAAAATTCTAAGAACATTACACCTGATGTTCATGAATTGCTTACAGAGATTGCAGGCACCCTTAAGCAACTCGTTGATGCCTTGGTTCTTAAACCGGAAGAAGCACGTAAAGCACAAGAATTTAAGAATGATATTGCTAAAGGTTTAAGTAATATCCTTCGTAAGAAGCTTAATATTACAGAGGAGTAATACATGCATTCGAATCGAACTTTATTTAATAGTCTATTCAAAAGCACTGTGGCATTTTGGCCAGAAGCTTCTATACATGATAATAGTGCGCGTCTTTTAGTTTTAGAACGTGTATTACAACGTGCGACTGCTGATAGAAATTTAGCAAAAGCTTTAAAACTTCCTAAAATTTCAATAGAGCAAAAACAAACATCACGTGAACGTACAAAAACTTCTGGTGCAGCAACTCCTGGTAGTGTTAAACTTCCAGATACACAAGGTCAAACGCATAATTTAAAGTACGATGTTCAACGAACTAATCCAGAAGGTGAAGAATATAGTCATCCTGCACGTATGCATTGGAAACCAGTACACGTTACAGGGCAAGGTAAAGGTCCTGCTATTCATATGGGTACCGCATCAGAACTTGACATTGAAGGGGCGTCTAAACAAAATAAAGACCGTGCTGTTGTAGCTGGACACGCTAAGAAATTAGGTATTGAAAATCCAGATCTTCCAAAATTTACACCTGAATTTAAACAAACTGGGTCAGCCGCTTTACATCATCCAAAAGCAGCCCAGCAATTATTTTCACAAAAACATAAAGAATTAACTCCTGAGCATCATATTGAGGGGGCTGATTTTCATTATATTAGTGGATTAGAATCTTTACGCAATGAAGGTCCCAATCCAATGACTAAGAGAGAAGGCCAGCGATCTTCTGTAAAACATGAGATTCAAGCTCAACATAAAGATCCATCATATAAACAAAAACGTTCTGCTAGTGGTCAGCCTACTGAATCACGTACATTAGAATCTGGTCGCCCTAGTGCTCATGTACATTTACAGCATCTTGATTGGCATATTGATGAAGCTTCTAAAAAACATCGTGCAGGCCATGAAGGAGATCCAAAAAGCTATAAACCATCAGATAGTATAATCTCGGCTATGAGAGCACGTGATGATTTGGCCCATCAAATGAAACGGCCTTCTAAATTAGAAGAAGGGCGTTTGACGAGTCAAGTTAAACAATATGGTTCTGATCTTGGATCTCCTAAAATTACTGGTAGAGGAGTTGACAATAGCTCAGAGACGGCGCTAAGGCCGTTACGTCAAGATTCTCCAACTGTAGAAAAGAAACCGGGTACTGCGAAGCCTGGAACAGTTACGGTTCCCAAAGATAAAGTAAAAATTATTGGTACTAGAACTAAACAAGGTCATTTAGCATCAGATCCAGAAGCTTTAGAAAGTCATTTAAATGAAGCCCATGCATCTCATATGAGTGAATATGTTAAGCGCAACACTCCTGCTGGTGCAAGTAAAAGACATTCTTCACAAATTCAAGAGCAAGCTGGTAGGGCTGCTGATGAACATGTTGATCGTTTACGATCTAATCTTACTCAGCCTCGTAAAGTACAGGATATAAAAACTTCATCTAAAGATGTACAAGTTTCTGATCCTAAAGATTATCGTACTGATATGGGCCATCCGCTATCACGTAAGCGTGCGCAAGAAGGTATGGGTCCATATAAAAGCCCCGTTGAGGCAGTAGCAGAACGGATTGGTACTGGGTCTCCTCAAAGTGCTTCTGCACGTAAAGAAACGACGATTTCAGAATCTAAACATGGATATGATCCATCAAAAGCTAGTACATTTCCTAGTTATAATCCATCTGCTAAGCCAGCTGAGACTGAACGTTCTAAAAGAACTAAACAAGCTAAAGATATTAATCGTAAATTAGAATCACAGAAACTTCATTATGTTCCAGATATTGAACATTGGGAAGAAGGCGAAGCACAAAAACATTCTGAAATGGAATCTCTTAGTGATGTTGTTAGTATGAAACCAGCAAAAGAAGCTGCAGCTCAAGCAAAATATGAAAGAACTGGTAAAGTGCCGTCTTCACATAAAGATGTTGTGTCTATGTTTGAGCATGCTGATCCAGAGATCGCGACAGAGGCCGCTCAGAGGCACATACAGAAACCAACAGACTCTACTGCTGCAATACGAGAATCTGGTGTTTTTAATGCGGATCGCGGACTTGGACAATCCCCCTTAGATATGATGATTGCTCGAGAAGATGCTGCTGCGAAACCAAGAGCTTCCATTCCATCTCAAACTAGACAATCGATTGATCGTGAAGTGACAAAACCAAAACATGGTCGTGGACAGACAACTAAGCAAAATGAAAATGTTGAGACTCAAACTGTTGGTGGTAAACGTGGGCGTAAACGCATTATTGTTAGGCAGAATAAGAGTTTTACAGAGGCTCTGAAGAATGCATTATATGAGCAATTAAAGAAAGCTCTAACTGCTGGTACTGGATATGCTGGCGCGCCTGGTGATATGGCTGGTGGTAGTATATTAATGACTGAAGAATTAGATAAAAAACCTAAATCTACTACTTTAGATCTTAAGCATTGTGACAAATGTAATAAAGATACTTTTCATTTTAATGATAATTGTATGGATTGTACTTTAGAAAAAGAATGGATGCCAAATGATTGGGAGAAGCTTAAAAAAGAGTCCTCAAAAGTCGCTCTTAAATCATTTATGAAGCGAAGCCTAAAAAGAGGCTATACTGGACAAGGTGATTATCTTCTTGACATCTTTAAAGAGAAGATCCTTCCGCATATTAGGAAGGCTGCACCCGATGCTCCAATTCATGTTTATAATGTTGGTGGAGATGATGTTAAAGTTTATGTATCTAAGAATAAGGATCGCGCTAATAGTTTTACTGCTTATCATAAAGCTTTTTCAGAAGAACAACATCTTGAGGCTGGCGCGTATCATGTACACAAAGCTGCTGAATACAATGCATCGGAAACACTCGGATTACGTGACACGCATGTTATGCATGCCTTAGAGCATTTATCAAGGGCTTCCGAGGCTGCGAATGACAGTGAAATTGGTGAATTGCTTATTGATAATCTTGGAGACTGGTACGTATGATTATTAGCGGCGTTTTAATTACCAATGATAATATCGAGATGGTAGATCTTATACCAACTGGTTTATATTATTTAGAACCACCTCGGATTAATACAGCACAAAGAAATGCCATGATTAGTACATGGGAATTAGCTGAAATGGGTCGAATGTGGTTTAATGTTGATAGTATTAGTTGGGAATTATGGGATGGTACTAGTATTGTATTAATGGGTTAATTATGATTCTTAATGAAAGTTTAAAAATTGACGGCATTCTTTCAATGACTGGTAATGGAGGTCATTGGTTTAAAGTAACCCCCAAAACTACTGCACAAAGAAACACTCAAATCGCTATAGAGGCATGGGGTGTTAATGAAAAAGGACGTACATGGTTTAACACAACCACTTTACAGTGGGAAGGTTGGGATGGTACTCAAGTAGTATTATTAGGTTAAGGAGATTAATGTGGGCAATAACTGGACAGTAGATGCAGCTGGCAATCTAACATTAAATGGTAGTGTTGCTGCTTTAGGAACGATTACTGGTGTTGCATTGGCCACTAATCTTACTGGTGCTGCGCAATACATTAATATGTCTAGTGTTTCTCTTGTCGCTACTGGTACTAATCCTAATATTGATATAAATATTACACCAAGGGGTGCTGGTAATGTAGTAATGTCTTCAGTTGATATTAATGGTGGCACTATTGATGGTACTATTATTGGCGCCACTTCTGCAGCTAACGGTACTTTTGCTGTATTAAGTTCTACTTCTTTGGCTGTCTCTGGTTCTGCAAGTTTTGGAGACGTATCGTTACTTGATACAGATTCTTCAAATTCTTTACGACTTGTTTGGAATGAAAATGATATAGCCGATAGAATACTTAATTTCTTAGTTAATGCTGGTAATAGAACATTATCTATGACTGGGAACGCCATACTTAATCAGGACGTCTCTACAGTTGCGTCACCAGAATTTGCTGGGTTGGTACTTACTGGACTTACTGGAGTATTAATAGTTACAGCTGGTGTAGTAGCAGCTGGTACGCTTGATGATATTACTGATAATACATATGCAAAGGTCTTAGCCACTTCTTTAACTGTTGGTGAAGTTACTAAATTAACAGATATTGTTGGTGATGATCTTACAATAGCTCTTGGGGGTGCTGATAGGGTTTTAACTCTTGGTGGAGATACTAGTCTTAATCAAGATTTACAAACTACTGATGCTCCTACTTTTGCAACTTTAACAGCAATGACTGCATTGATTGCTCCTGTAGCTACACTTACTGCGGCTGACATTAATGCTAATATAATTACACTTACTGGGGTCGCCTCAGTTTCTACTCCAGTTTATACACAAGGTGGGGGCGCCGCGCATGACGATATGACAGCTGGTATTGTTTTTACTGGTACAATAATTACAAATTATCAAATTATTATTGATGGTGTTGTGGGTCCAGACACATTTACTTGGACTGATGATGGTGGAGGATCATGGACTGCTGGCGTTACTATTACTGGGGCAGCGCAAACTCTTAGTGATGGTGTTGAAATTACATTTGCTGCGACTACTGGTCATGAAATTGGTGATCAATGGGATTTTTTAGCGTCGCCTTATACCGGACGATATATAACTTGTATTGATAATGTAGCAGCTACAGTATTTAATGTTAATGCTATAGGAAATGTATCATGTTCTTCAATTAATGCAACGGCCATTACTGCGACTTCATTAATTCTTAGTGGTGCACTTGCTGCACAGACAATTGCTGCTACTCTTTCGGCTGCTGTTGGGACAACGCTTGTAGTTTCTGGTGCTTCTACTATTGGAGCTGGAGCTGTTTATGGTGGTGGTAGAGTATCATCTGTTGTTACAGTCCAAACTACTGATACTACAATTACTCCGATTATATCATTGGCGGTCATTGAAGATGAAACTTGGTTAGTAAAGGTTCATGTTATTGGACAAGAAGATTCTACTCCATCTACAAATCGTGCCGCCTATTATTTAGAAGGATTATTTTATCGAGTAGATGGTGGTGGTCTTACGCAGCAGGGATCTACTTCAGTAGTAATCGAAGAAGAGTCTGACGCCACGTGGGATTGTGATTTTGGAATTGATGCAGTTAATGATGAAATCGATGTGGATGTTACTGGTGTAGCTGCCACTACAATTAATTGGAAATGCTGGTATGAATATATAAAGGTAACTTAATATGACTACTAAGGTTGGAATTATAAATGGAAAAATTAGTGGTTTAATTACTATAACCGGAAGATTTCAAACCATTCAAGGTGTAGATGTCGTTTCTGCTAATGACATTACTTTAGGTAATGGAAATTATTTTGATCTTACTGGAGTAGTTGATATACAAAGAATTTTAGGAACGAATTGGACGGCTGGTTCTGTTATTACTTTACAGACAGATGGTGCTCCAACTATTAAAGCAGATATTGCTGCAGGTGGTGGGTATTATGGATTTAAATTAGCTGGCGGAGCAGACTTTTTAATGAGTGCTGGTGCAACTCTTATAATTGTATTTGATGGTGTTTGGTTCCGTGAAATTTCAAGGACAGTAGTCTAAGGGGACATACATGGCTTATAAAGGTTATGCATTATTAGATTCGGTTACTGGATTGGTATCTAATGAGTTTTTACCAACATCACAATTCACAACTATTACTACTACTCCATATAATGTATTATTAAAAGATAATATGGTTTGTTGTTCTGGATCAGCGGCAAGCGTTGTATTGCCAAGTGCAGTTACTGCTGGCATTGGTTCTAGATTCATTGTTAAGAATTGTGATACGTCAATAATTACCATTACATCTACTTCTGGAACGATGGATGGAGAAGCCATTATATATCTTGCAGTTCAATATCAATCTATTGCTTTTGAAAGTGATGGAACAAACTGGCAGGTTCCGTATGCTTATAAAACTGCTCCTGAATCTATAGCTGCGTATTCAGATAGTACGACACAACAACATCTTCATATTGGTGGGGCAGACGATGCCTATTCAGTTCAGTTCAATCATACAGAAAATGAGCATGGTTTTTCAAGAGATAATGGAGGCGTAGGAACTACAGTAACCATTTCAAATGCTGATCCAGCAGTGATTACTTGGGCCGCTCATGGAATGGCCATTGGTGATACAGTTTATTTTACTACAGACGGTACGTTGCCGACTGGTATAACAGTAGATACAAAATATTATATTATCACTGCAGGATTCGCTGCTGGAGAATTTGAAATAGCGACATATCCAGAAGGTATGGCAATTGCTACATCATCTGCTGGTGCTGGAACCCATAAGGGCCACGATTCATCGAGGATATTTTTTACTACTACAGGTGACTATTTAATAGCGGTTTCAGCTATTGCTGATTCAGATACAATAAATAAAAAAATGGATTTGTGGGCTTCTATAGATGGAACGAATGTAGAACGATCTAATACGATTACAAACATTCCAAATGCAAATTCTGAATTAATAGTTGCGGTTGCGTTTATTGTTTCTATTACAACTGCTGGATCTTATTTTCAATTAAAGACTACAGCAAATGACGATGGAGTTCAAATGAAAGCTACAGTTGCAGGCACAAATCCAACAAGACCTGCGTGTCCAAGTATTATTGTAGCAATACACAAGGTCAGTAAATAAGGAGATTTAAAATGACTACACCAAAAAAAGGAAGTTGTGGCGGAACCCCCAGAGTTGGTAGTAGGGGGGATGTAAAACCGAGTGGAAACAGATCAAGACAAGGTGGTGGGGGAAATAGACCTAGACAAGGTGGTGGGCGTAGTGGTGGTACTGGTGGCAGTAGAGGAAGAGGCAAATAGATTGGACGACATAGTATATGATACTATAATTATTTAAAGGAGTTTATGATGGGCGATAAATTGGTAGGTTCATTTCCACATGGTAATCCAGATAATAGTTTAAATCTTATCCAGATGGCTATGCAAATTCATGGGTATGCATTTCATACTAGGATGCAGCCAGCTCGCGCCTTCTTACAGAATGAAGACGAAGAGCAGCGCTTTTTAGCAATTGGTGGTCGATATATGGCTGCTGCGCCTTCGTTAGCTGATGGTCAAGCAGCTGTATTGAGATTTGATGCTGCAGGGCGGCTTATTGTAGCTGCTACGGTTATCGCAACTTTGACGTCACCTACATGGACCCAGCGATATTATAAAGAAATAACAGTTACAGCCGTTGATCAAACAGTAACCTTTGGATTTGATGCTGATCAAGTAATTGTCGCTAATGATGATACCGCTAACGCAGTATATATAGATTATAGTGATCCAGCTATAGCTGATGTTAATCATGATAAAATTCTTGCAGGAGAGGCATTTACTGATCAATTTAAGGATGGAAATATTCATCTTATCTGTGGTGCAGGTTTAACTGCTTTAGTAAGGGTTTGGGCGAGGGCTGAATAATGACACAAATTATAAAATCAGGTGGTGGTATAACATTTGATGGAACGCCATCTTCTGGTGATCTATTAGAGAAAGCTGGTACTAAAATAGTTGGTAAGGGTGTATATACTAATACTACGCCAGTGCCAGTTACTTTAGGTGGTATCTCTGCTGGTGAGACTTTTGCTAATGAACCTATAAAAGATTTACTTACTAATCTTTTATATCCATACATATCGCCTTCAGTTACATTAGCTTCTGTACCTACTCAAGGACTTCGTGAAAAAGGTGATGATGTTAATAATGTTATTTTAACAGCTACTACTACTAAAAATACTGATAATATTACTCTAGCGGTCTTTCAAAAACCAGCTGGTGTAACATTACATAATGTAGCAGTTCCCATACCAGGTGGTGGTGCGGAGCTTTACGTTGATGGTGTAGGAATTGCTTCATCTAATATGACATACAGAGCTATGGTTGGTGATGGTACTACAACTACTAATTCAAATACTTTGTCCTTTACATTTACTTATCCATTCTTTTATGGAGTGGGTGCAGCTGGTTTAAATGGAGCTCAAATTTATGCTGCATTTAATCAGGCCGATCCCAATGTTACTGGAGCTAAAATTATTCAAGGGCAATCCAATACTACTAGGACGATGAGTCCTACGGGACAATATTATTACTTTTGTTATCCTTCAACGTTACCAAATTTAAGTGTTATTTATGATGGTAATGGTTTTGATGTGACTGCAGATTTCACTTTAAGAAACGTTTCAATAACTGGACTAGATGGTAGTACTCAAACCTATAAAGTTTATGAATATGATAATCTTACGTCGCTATCTCAAGCGATAACGTTCGAATTTTAAAGGATAGCATATGTCAATTAATATAGCTTCAAATTTTAATCTTTTTGCTGGTCTACCACTAGATGCTCGTGGTGTGGTTGCTGACATAACTGCTAGGAATGCCATTGCTGCTGGTCAACGTTATGATGGTATGATAGTTTATGTTGTGGCAAGCAATGATACATATCAATTACAAGGTGGTATTACCAATACTGACTGGGTTGTATGGGGTGGTGGAACCATTTATGCATTTTTAAATGGTCTTACTGATACAGCTGGTACAGTTAGACTTGGTGGTGCATTAACTGGTAGTACAACAATTACAACTAGTGGTAATGAATTGTGGATCAATTCTAGTATAGCTATTGGTAGTAATACAGATGCCGATAACACTCTTATTACAATTAAAAATGGTGCTGTTGGTACTGTACCGGCGCTTCAATGGAAAGCTAATTATATTGGCACTACACAAGATGCATTGGTTATGAGTGGTCCTTTAAATGTAGGTATGAATTTATCAGTTTACTCTGAAGGTAGAGAAGCTAATTTAGAGGCTATGAATGATACACTTAATTATGGTTGTGGTTTAACTCTTGGATTACGTGGTGGAAGTGTAGCAACATCAGTATGGTGGAGACTTTTTAGAGACACTACTGTTAATAATAATCAATTTATAATGAGTTTTCATAATGGACCATCTAGTATAGATAATAATGTATATGTCTTTCAAGTAGAAGGCGACTCAATTCAGACTGTATCTAAAGACATTGGTAGTTTAACCGCCCACCATTTATCGGTTACTTCAAATGCTTTAATTGCAGGTAGTGGTACATTAATAGGACAAAAAATAACTTTAGATGTTCCTACAACTTGTCATGATTATGTTACTGGGTTAGATATTGATATTCAGATGCAAGCTACCCATGCTGGGGCATTAAATGATATTTATGGTGTTCATGTACATAATCAAGACAGTGCCGCTTATTATCATGGTGGACGAGCGTTCTCTGCTGAAGGTGCATGGCAATACGGTATTTATCTCAAATCTTCAGTAGAAGAGAATGGGGCTCGTATTTTTGATGGTGATTTTACTCAAGAAAAAGATGATTCTAGTATATACGGTACTGATATTTCTTTAACTGATGCCACTACTGGTACTGGCGTCAGTTTTATGATGGGTCACAATTTAAATTTTACTATGCGAGCTGGTGCTACACAAACAGTACGAGCTATTGCTATTAATAATAATAATGTTGCTGCCGCCACAACATCAGCTGTTTTTTATGTAAATGGTACTTGGGATTATGCATTTCAATTGGTTGGTACATTTGGAAGCATTTTTAACATTGGTATTAATGCTGTGCCTGCTGGTTATGCATTAGAAGCATTAGCTACGACTGGTGGTGGAATAAAACTTTGGAACACTGCTTCAGCAAGTGGTAATTATTATGGTCTGTGGGTTAAGAATGGATCGGCCTTTAATGCCGCTTCTCTTGATGGTAGTGGTGGCGCTATTTATGCAAATGCGTCTAGTGCTAATGGGGTTGCATTAATATTAGAAACTGATTCTGGCGCTGGTGATTCTTATTTAGTATATGGTAAGGCAGCGATGCACGGAATGTACATTAAATCTTGGAAATCTTATGCGTCACAATTTGAAGCAACTGGTACCATACTTACAGATCAATATGTCTCAAAAATAGTGACAGATTATACTGCTGGTATTAATAATGTTCGTGGTGATGGTCTAATTATTGAACATAGTTTTGATCATGATGTATATAGTGGAACTAACGCTGCAGCATTAGTTGTTAATTTAACGGCCTTTTCAGATTCATCACATCATATATTATTAAAAGGTAATCTTGTTTCTGGAACTTATCGTACTGGATTAATGACTCTTGAGTCTTATGATAATGTAAATGATCAACCATTCTGTATATTTAGAGGCTTTGTAACTGCCACTCAAAATATATTATATTTTGGTGGAGGTATTACTGGGAATGCAGACGTTGCTACCGATATTATATATACTTTAGCCCCAGCAGTTGGTACTTCTGAAATTTCTGGTACGATAAAACAAATGGCTTCTATTACTAGTGCTACTTTTAATCATGATAGGGCCATGTCATTAGGATCTGAATGGACTCAATCTGTAGTGTCTACTGGCGATACTTTACCTCATGAATATTCTTATATAAGGGTCGGTGGTAATGGAGCGGCTGCAACATTAGGAAATGGCTCATTAGCTATCGCAACTGTTAGTGCTACACGTGGTCAGATTTTAGTGATTTGCGGTACGGATGATACATATCCAGTTACCATTAAAGATACTAGCGCTGGTAGTGGGGTTTCATTGGCTGGCGGTACAGATGCGGTATTAAGTGCTGGTGATACTCTTGTTGTAATATATTCAGATGTTTTAGATACTCCAATAAGTTATGGATGGGTTGAATTATCTAGGTCTAACAATTAATAATTATATAGGTGAATGATTGTAGTATATAATATAACAAACATTAACACTTACACTAGGAGGCAGTAATGAAAAAGATTGATGCAACATTAGTTTTAAAAACGCTTGATGATACCCCAATCGTTTTAGATCCCAACAATAGTGATCCAGCCTTATTAGGCAAGGTAGTCGCTTGGATTCTACAAGGTTATAAAGGCGCTGCATTTGGTAATGATTTAATTAAAACAATTGAATTAGCTAGAGCTTTTTATAAACAAGAGTTTGTTGAGATGGACAAAGCAGACATCACTAAGTTAGAAAAAGCGATTAAAGAAGACAAGATCTTCTCTCCGTTAGCATTAGCTCAAATTCTAGAAGTTTTAAAAGACGCTCCAGATGTACCAGAAAAGCCCCTTACAGTAGTTAAATAATGCCATCTATTATATAAGATGATTAAGAAGTAAGCTACAATAAAAGTAATAGATAATTATGTCACTTAGGAGGATACATGAGTAAAGTATTAGACAAAATATGGCCTGGAGCTTATGCTCAATATAATGAAATGCTTAGAATATTATCTGCTAATAATGATTTTGGTTCTGATGATGCTCCAATTGATTTTACAGAAATAGCTAAACTTATTGATAAATATGATCCTGGTGCTGACAAAATTCCATTGTCTTTCTTTATTTTATTCTCATTATTTGGTGCTATGGGTAGTTTTTATGACACTAAACGCAACGCCATCTGGGTTGATTATAATTGGGATAATAACGATATTGGTTGGGGACCTATAGGCGCTGATTCTGATGATGGTAGTTTCTTTACTCCATATACTACTGTCAATGAAGCCAATGCGTCTGCTACTCCAGGTGATATTATTATTGTTTTACCTGCTAGAACTAAAACTGCTTATGGTTCTATTGGTGGTAGCACAGGTGGTGATGCTGATTTCTCTATTAAAGCTGGCGTTGATTATATTATTTATCCAGGAATAACAATCGTTGGTCCAATTAATGTTTATTATTCTGGTGGAGGTGCCGGACCTTTACTTTCTAGTCGCATTGAAATTATGGACAATGTAATATCTTATGATACTCTTACTGCTGCAATTGAGATCTTTTTAATGCCAGACGGGAACGATATCGCTATAGATTTTGTGAATAGTAAGATTGATTTCTCTGTTGGAGCGCTTGATATTTTTAGCGCAGCCGCTGCGCACACCAATTTATGTACGTTGTCTTTTAATAATTCTATGTTAGTGTCTGCATCTTCGAGTAATATAATTACTTGTGGTGCTGGCGCCAATTTTGCGTGTACATTACTTGGTGGAACAAATATGATAACCGCAGATGCTTCGGCGATTGAAGCACAGGGCGGGTTCTTTACGTTCTCATCTGAATGCGCAATTATTAATCAATCTGCTACCTTACCAACACTTCGTTTTGCTGATGTAGCTCTTGTAAATTCTGCAAAGATTATTAACCGTGGTGCTGCATATGCTGCTTCTTTTACAAATGGCACTGTAGTTATGTATTCAGGCAGTTGGTTTGAATCTGTTGGCGCTAAAGCAATGCTTATAGATGGTTCTTTAGCCATGGAAGCGATTCCATGTAGTAAACAAAGTATAGAAGCCAGTGGTACATATGCTGGTACTATTACATTAGGTAGGGGCGTTGGTTATAGCTACGCTGCTGGTGACCCCACCGCACTTGGTATATCTGGATTAGCTGGTCAAATTGTTTATGATACGACCGCTGGCCCTCCAGCAACGCTTCATTTTCTTGCAGACCCAGATCCAACTGGACCAACATGGATTGCATTGTAATTTATAGATAAGGAGATGGTATTATGGCAGTTTTAACCACAAAACAGGAAAGATTACTAGATAAGTATACTCCCTGGGCACAAAAAGTTGGACTCGCATCTTTATTAGAAGAAGCTTTGTCTGCTTCTCGTTTAGGTATTTTTACTTCTTTAACTACTACATTGGATATTACTAGTGGTCGCGATCTTACGGTTACACGTAATGCTAATGTATTAGGCACCATGCAAGTTGGTGGTGGTTATGGATCAACGGGTTGGACATGTGATGCTGCAGGTAATACAACTCAGGACGGTGTTATGGACGCCAGAATTTCTGGGGTTCGTACCTATGAACATGTTCCATCAGCCCCCGGAGCTACAGGTGTTAAAGGAACAATTAGTTATGGTGACATTGCTGGTGTTCGTTACTTATTTATCTGTACTGATACAGATACTTGGGAGAGCGTAGCATTGAGCTAATATAATATTAAACTAATAGAATAGATAACGGCATAAAAACGTTATGACAACAAAGAAAACTAAAAAAATACCAAGAAATCATTGGAGTAAAATTTTAGAAAGAGAACGTAAAGCAAGAGAAAATAAAGTTAGAATAGTTTCTCGTGGTTTATTATTTATTCAATCTGGCTTCGGAGAAGCCTTAAGAAACATTATATTGGGGTTGGATTCGCACGGTTGCCTTATTAAAGCTGTTTCTGCGGCACCTTGGGACGTTGACAATGTAGGAGTCAATGCCGATGATAAAATTAATAGAGTTTTAGAATTACAAAACTCAAATATACCACAATCAGATTGTCCAATCCACCTTACAATGCTTGACCCTCCTGGAATTCGAGACCACCCTGGTCATTATAATATTGCATATATTATGTTTGAGACAGAAAAATTTCCTAAAGATTTTGTACATCATTTACGAAACCAAGACGAAATTTGGACTCCATCTAAATTTTGTAAAAAAACAATGATTAAAGCTGGACTTAAAAATGTTCATATTATGCCTCTTGGTGTTGACATTGAAAGATTTAATCCAGATATAGTTACTCCAATGGAACGTCCTGATGATCTTAAAGACAAATTCATGTTTTTAATTGTATGTGGCTGGAGCGAGCGAAAAGGCATTGACGTATTAATGCGTGCTTTCGCTGAAGAGTTTGATAAAGATGAAGATGTGTGCTTATATATGAAAGGCGGCTGGTACGATAAAAAGAAAGCAGAGGCTAGCGTTCAAAAATATATCGGTGATATTATCCATACAGCCCCCCCAATTAAATTAGATTTTAAAATTTATTCTTGTCAAGATCTTCCTCGCATTTATAAAATGGCTGATTGTTATACAATGCCAACACGAGGAGAAGGTTGGGGATTAGAATTTAGTGAAGCTATGGCGATGGAAATGCCAATTATCGGTACTAATTGGAGTGGTAATACAGAATTTATGAATGAAGATAATAGTTATCTTCTAGATTATGATGGTTTAAAAACTTGTCCAGAGATTGATTGGATTATTCCGCATTATATAGATGCAAAATTTGCAAACCCTGATAAAGAGCATCTTAAAAAATTGATGAGACATGTATTTGAAAATCAAAAAGAAGCAAAGGCTAAGGGTGAATATGCTCGTAAATTTATTAGTGAGAAATATACATGGAAAAAGTCTACTAAGAAAGCATTTAATAGATTGAAAAAAATTCATAAAATGTTAAAAGAGAAGGGGTCAAAATGAAGAAAAAAGCATTTATTACAGGTATTACTGGCCAAGATGGAGCCTACCTTGCAAAATTTCTTCTAGACAAAGATTATGAAGTTTATGGACTTATACGTCGTATTGTTAATCGTAGTATGAGTAATTTAGATTATCTTGGTATTACAAAAAGAATACATTTTATTGATGGTGATATGACTGATGAATGCTCTCTTTTAAATGCCATTAAAACAATTCAACCAGATGAAGTTTATAATCTTGCTGCTCAATCATTTGTAAAAACTTCTTGGGACTGCCCAGTATCTACTACAGATATTAATGCTAATGGCCCTCTCCGTTTATTAAATGCCATTAAATTGTGGCATCCAGAAGCAAAATTTTATCAAGCATCTACTAGTGAAATGTTTGGTAATAATAGTGATAATGGAGTACAGACCGAAGAGACTGCTTTTAAACCATGTAGTCCTTATGCTATCGCTAAGTTATTTGCACATTGGATGACGATTAATTTTAAAGAGAGTTATGGTATATTTGCATGCTGTGGTATTTTATTTAATCATGAATCTCCTCTTAGAGGATTAGAATTTGTTACTCGTAAAATTACAGATGGTGTAGCTCAAATTAAGATGGGATTGGCAGATTCAATTTCTTTGGGTAATTTAGATTCTACACGTGATTGGGGATTCGCTGGTGATTATGTTAAAGCCATGTGGATGATGTTACAACATGACGACCCTGATACATTTATTATTTCTACTAATGAAAGTCATAGTATTAGAGATTTATTAACAATAGCATTTGATCATGTAGGCATAAAAGATTGGCAAAAATATGTTAAAGTTGATCCTAGATTTATGAGACCAAAAGATTTGATTGATTTACATGGTCGTAATTGTAAGGCCAAGAATATTCTTGGTTGGGAACCTGATTGTAACTTTGAAAAATTAGTACAGATTATGATGGATGCAGATTTAAAAAGATATGAAAGGAGATAGGTATGAAAGTAGATCCTAAAATTATTGCTAAGCTATTAAAAGGATGGGAATGGAGTGAGCGTACTCATGAAATACCATTTTTTTTTGAACATTTACCAGAGCCACCTATTAAAATTCTTGATGTGGGATGTTGTGATAGTCAAGTAATAACTGAGTTAGATAAATTAGGTTATGATGCTTGGGGCATTGATATGCATCAATATAATTGGCCATATCATAAATTTATGATAGCTGATGGTCGTAATATGCCATTTGAAGACAATAGTTTTGATATGGTATACTCTATTAGTGTTATTGAACATGCTGGATTAGTAAGAACTCCATATGATACTGATACAAAACTTGACGTTCTTGCTGACGTAAAAATTTTTAATGAAATGTTAAGAGTTGTAAAGCCAGATGGAAAGATTGTTATTACATTGCCCTATGGTTTTGGCCATCCTAATTTAGATTTTTGGATAAAATTTTTCAATCAAGAAAGACTAGAACATTTAATAGATAATGATTTATTTGTAATGGATAAAATTGAATATACCTATTGTATTGATAGAGTTAATTTTAAATGGGCCCCATGTGATGAATATACTGCCCGCATGCAAGTATCAATGAAAGATAAAGTTATGGCAAATATGTGTTTTGTAGGACATAAAAAAATATGATGAATTTAGAAGATTATAAATTAACTCAAGTTAATTTTACTTATAATTATTATTTTCCAAAATTAAAAGTAATTTTTTGTCATATGCCTGGGTCTGGTGGCTCATTTATATCTAGATTTTTATATATGAGAGAACATAATCTTTCTGAGAATGAAACTTCTAGAGATTATAAAATTTGTAATCGTCTAACTAGATTTATTAAAATTCGTGTAACTGATCTTCATATATATAAAGATCAAGGTATATATATATTTAGTTTAGTAAGAGATCCAATATCTAGAATGTTATCATTATATAAACGATTTAGATTACAATTACCATTAGAAGAAAAAAATTGGCGATTAGCCATTCCAGATGAAGGACCAGAAACTTTTAAACGATTTGTTGATTGTTTAATTAAACAAACTGATAATAATAATGATGTACATTGGGTATCACAACACGATTTATTATCTCATAATGGTAAATTACAACAAGATCATATCGGTAGATTTGAACATTTTCAACATGAAATATTAAATATATGTAATGTTTTAAAAGTTAAAGTACCTTCATTTCAAAAAGTTAATTATTCTAAAGATATTGACATTGAAATACTACCAGAATCAATAGAAAAAATACGATGTCGATATTATAAAGATTATGAATTATTAAAATTTTTAGAGGATAAATGCTAGTATCTCATCAGTATAAATTTATTTTTCTTAAGACTATGAAAGTGGCTGGAACATCTGTAGAAGCAGTAATGGACAAATATTGCTTACCACCTAATAAAGATTGGAAAATTCAACTTAGTCGTAAAGAGTCAATAACTAAATATGGTATTAGTACAGTACGGGGATTGCCGCATGGTGCTGACGTTAAATGGCAAGATCATTTAGGAGCCTTTCGTACTAAACAATATGTAAATGAAATAGATCCTAAAATTTTTGAAACATATATAAAATTTTCTATAATTAGAAATCCATGGGACAAAGTAGTATCATGGTATCATTGGAATCATCCTAGTCTTAAAATACCATTTGATAAATTTGTATTAGAAACAGTAAATGATCCATTAGATCGACATGTTTATTGTATTAACAATAGATCCATCTGTGATTTTCATATTAAATATGAAAACTTACTTGGTGATATGAAAGAATTATATAATAAATTAAATATTTCAGGCGCTGACCAATTAGAGTTTCTTATGCCAAATTATTTAAATCATGTACGTACTTTATATGGAAAAAATTTAAAAAAACATTATTCTACTTATTATACAAATCAAGCGACAATAGATAAAGTAGCTAAAGTTTATGACAAAGAAATAGAATGGTTTAATTATAAATTTAAAAACTAGAAGGAGTAACTAACATGGAAATTCAATTTTTTAAAAGAGAAGATGGGTCGTCTTTAAATATAGTAGGTGATGCTCTTATAAAACTCTTAAAACGCGGCAATAAATTTCAAGTAAATGTAAAGAGTGTTAATAAATATGTATCTGGACAAACCATTGAGATTGCTGATGTAGGCATAGCATGCGGTCTCATTACAGATTTATATTTATTACAGCACTATTCGCGTCGTATTGCTAGTCTTGTATGTGAGAAACCATTAACTTTAAAAGAAATAGAATTACTTCAAGAAGCTAAACTTGACAATATTTGGGTACCATCACAGTATGTTAAACAACAGTTTCAAAATGCAGGATTTAAAAAATTATCTTATATACCTTATGGTATTGATCGTCTATTACCTTCTCCAATTAATCCTGGTAAGCGATTGAGAGTGGGTATGGTTTTTACATCACATCAGCACGCAAATTTTCATGTTGTTAGAAAAGGTATTTTTGAGACGTTACAAGCCATTGGTAGTATGGAAAATAATGTAACATTAGTATTACGTACTGATAATAAATCATATTATAGTAAGTATATAAAAGATCTTAAAAATGTTGAGTTTGTATCTTATGTAAGAAATATGAAAGATTTTTATGATGATGTAGATATAATATTAACACCTTCTAAAAGTGAAGGATTTGGATTAATAGGTATGGAAGCATTGGCGTACGGTATACCTTTAATATCTACTAAAACTGGTAATGATTATCTTGATGAAGATACATCTTATTATCATTTAGACAAAGTTACAGCAGACAATATACATGATGCTATCTTAAATGTAATAAATCATTATCCTTCCTATGCACATAAAGCTACCAATCAAAGAGAATGTTTTATAGAAAAAAACGCATGGGAATTTAAATATCAACAATTAGATAGATCTATTCGTAGTATTTTTTAGTAACATATTATATTTAAAATTATTTAAACGATAATAAAATTATAGTAAGTAATGCACGATTTAACATAGTATTAACATAAGTAACTAATTTATTGAAAGGAGCTGTACCATGGAGATGAATTTAGACAAAGCCTCCCTCGACGAAATTTTAGAGGATGCTGTGGAGAAGGCGATTGGTTCCCTTGCTAAAGGTGATCCAGATCACGACGCCCCTGGTCTTAATGATGACTTTGCTGAATCTGATGCAGTCGCAGCTAGCGAAGGCGCAGCAGTAAAGGCAGAAGAGGACGACGACGACGAGGATGAGGATAAGGATAAGAAGCCAGCATTTTTAGATAAGAAAGCAGATACGGAGAAAGCAGACACTGAAAAGTCGAATGCAGTTTCACCGACTCTGGTTAAATCAATGGCTAAAGGTATCATAGGTATGACAGAAGCAATTAGTACTCTTACTGAGAAGGTTAACACCATCTCTAAGGGTCGTGCTCGTGGTATTAAATCAGCCACCAAGGAGGAAAACGTGGAGTATATTGAGAAGGGTGGGGCTGGTGATACTGCTGCAGACGACATTATAAAAGCAAATTCTCATCGGGTCGGCCAATCGTTGTTAAAGATGCATACTGAAGGTAAGATTCCTGGTCGTACGCTTACAGAATTCGAGCTTTTTGGCGTCGAAAAATTGTCTGATGGTCTCAAAAAGGCTGTTATGACAGAGTGCGATTTAGTGAAATAATAACAGGACTCTATCTATTAATAGAGAAAGGAGTTTTACAATGTTTGATCAAATTCAAAATGGCTTCGGAGCACAGGGGCTTTCCCTTGATGGTCGTGAAGTTGAGCAGTTAGCTAAGGCACTCCAGGCTGGTTATGGATATGCTGGTGCTCCCGGCTCTATGTCAGGCGGTAGTGTCCTGATGGTTGAGTCGCTAGAATATACGTTGCATTCAGTTACGTGGGATGAGAAACATCTCCGCATCTGGCCGTTAATTCCTAAAATGGAAGTTTGGAATACCGTCCATGAATTCAACCGTTATACTGGCCATGGTGAGCAGTACGAATCGGGTGGTTTCTTTGATGCGGATGCGCAGGTTCTTCCAATTGAAACGAATGCCCAGTTTAATCGCCAGATTTCAAGGGTTCGTTACATTGGTTGTACGAAGGTTGTAACTCATCCGATGACGTTGGTTCGTACGTCAGTTGAATCGGCAGTAGCCGTTGAATCCCGTGCAGGAACGAAGTGGATTCTCGAGCAGCAGGAACGCCAGTTATTTATGGCGAATGACGACTTTTTAAATTCTGCTGATGGTACCTTTACTGGTGCAGTGGCAGCAATTCCTACTAATGTTTTAAAATACCATGGTGTCTCCCAGCAGATTCTTTCTGGTAACTCAGACTCTAGTGCGCAGTACCTAGGTTTTGATGGTTACGGCGGAAATCTTACGTCGGTTTATAATCTTCAAGGAGCAATCCCTGATGAGGAAGACATGGAAGCAGCGCCACGTGTACAGGCTGAAAATTTTGGTATGCCAACACATTTCTTCTGTGATTTTAAAACGCATTCCGATATTAACCGTCAGTTTCAACCCAAGGAACGTATTACTCCTATGGGCGTTGTAAATGGTCAGGCTGGATTCGTCCTTACAGATTTCTTCAGTGCTGCGGGCCCATTTAAAATGGTTCCGTCACGTTTCTTAAGTCCTAAACAGGGTTTCTTAACCATTGCTCAGGGTATTGCAGGTAGTGGAAATGTTGCTCCAGCCACTCCAACTGTTACTAGTATCGCTGCCGCAGCCAATGTAAATTCTGTTCTTACCGCTGGTGATTACAGTTATCGCGTTTCAGCATTAAATAACGTTGGTGAGTCAGTTCCTGCAGTACAGCAGGTAGTCACCCTCGCTGGCAGTGAAGATGCTGCTATTACAATCGCTGCAGGTACAGCTGGCGCGCTTTATTACGCCATCTATCGTGCTCCGGTTGATACGACCGTTAGTCATTTGTTCGTCGGTTTTGTTACCGATAGTTTGGCTGCTGGTGGTGGTGGAGTAGTTGCCCACGAAGCAGGGGGAAAATACCCTGGCCTCGCGAAGGCTTTCTTTCTCCAGTTAGACCCCTCTGAAATTCAGTGGGCGCAGTTAGCACCGCTCATGAAGATGAACCTTGCAGTCTTAAGCCCGGCGATCCGTTTTATGGTCTTATTATACGGTATGGTTCTCGTCTATGCTCCAAAGCATCACGTTTTAATGACGAATATTGGCCGTATGGGTTAATATAGGCGGTTCTTAAAATTTAAAATACTTATTTGGGGGCCCCTAGGGCCCCCAATTTGTATTTCTGTTAAATCGTCCTCAATATATAATTAAATATAGAAGTATTTATAACACTAACACTAAGGAGAGAATATGTCAGAAGATATAAATAATAATATTGTTGAGACAGATAATCTTAATTTTATGGCATATTTTAAAATGAATGGATTAAAATGCATTGGAGCTCGTGTTGAATGTTTTCATAATAAAGAAAAAGTAATACTATTATTTAATGATCCTGAAGAAAAAGCAACAAATTTAGAATTTCAATGGTATGAATCAGAATCTAGACAATTCCAAGATTTACGGTCGTTCTTCCGTAATGAGATTGATAAACAATTGAGAGGGTATCGTGATGGCAAGTAACTTATCTGTACGATTATTAGGGGATTGTGATCAAGGGCAAATTGATGAATTTCAATTTTATGCTGGAGAGAATCGTACATTAAAATTACAAGTTTATGATACAGAGAATGATCAAAAATACTGTCTTCCAACTACTGTATCTTTAACTATATATTTACCATCTACAAGTGGTACAGATATTGAGATTACCAATGCTGACATTACTATAGATACTGATAGATCTATCATTTCTGCTGAATTGTCTACGACACAAACTACTGCAATGATGACTGGATGGATAAAATTACAGATCGACGACAGCGGCGCAATTAGATGGGCTATTGTAGAATTTGGTACAACTAAATTGTCGTCACATACATAAGCATGGAGGACGCTAAATGAGTTCACCGCATAATGTATTATTAGATCCTACTATTGATGATAAAACGTGGCGCGTAGCTGTTGGTATGACTCTTGTTGATCTCGTTAAACAAGTAAACCATAATCATAAAGAATCTAATGTAGAATTTAGAACCCTAAAAGATGAAATTAAGAATGAGATAAAAGAGTCATTCGCTTCGTGTGGCATCGACGTTATTAAAAAAGTTTTATTTGGTAATGGTGATCCAGAAGCTGGTTTAGTTACAAAGCATGCAACTTTAAAACGTGAAGTAAAAATTAGAGGTAGTTTATGGGGTATTGTTGGTGGAAGCGGAATTGGCAGCATAATAGTTGCCCTTTACTTTTTGCTTAGAGGACACGTATAATGAGTGAAGATACTATCATTTTTCCACAAAATGCTGAATCAAATCCTGGGTTTAAGCGTGTAGACTCGATTATTTCTCCTAAGGAATTGAAAAAGCGTTTTTTATTTGGTATTCCTTTAAAAGCTGCCGATGGTTCAGAATTAGACCACGATGATTTAGCTTATTATATTACTTCTGCAATTTCAATCATTGAGCATCAACTCAATGTTACTATTACACCAACTATTTATAAAGAGGAACCACATGATTATCGTGCAGAAGATTATGATGCGTGGTTCTGGCTTAAATTACGTCATAGACCAATGTTTCCTGACCCAGAACTTGTAACAGTTAACATGCAATATATTAATGGACAAACATTAATTTCTTTACCTAAAAAATGGTATCGTATTTATGCTAACGCTGCACAAGTTCAGATGACACCAACCTCTGGTACGATGGGTCAATTTTATATTTCACAATCTGGTGCCATTCTACCAGGTGTATGGGGGTCTAAAAAAGATTATCCACAGCTCATTAAAGTTACTTATACAGCTGGATTTGAAGAGGGTAAGGTACCGATCGTTTTTAACCATTTAATTGGTTATAGAGCTGCGATTGATGTTTTGGAAATTATGCGTGATGCAATTTTAGGTATTCCTGGAGTTGGAAGTTATTCAATTGGATTAGATGGTTTAAATCAATCTCTTAGTAAAGATGGATTTGAAGCACGTATTGCTTCTTATAAAGATAAAGTATTAGAACTGTCAAGCATTGTAAAAAGTTACTATTCAAGTTTTACATTCGCTACGACTTAAAAAGGAGAATAGAATGCCTTTATATGATGGTACTGGGCCACAAGGTGAAGGACCAAAAACTGGTAGAGGTGCGGGGCCTTGTGATGATGGCGAATTTATAGAACCTCGTACTAAGGAGGATGACGATATGCCATTTCAAAGTGAAGCACAACGTAAACATATGTATGCTAATGATCCAGCTATGGCGAGAGAATGGGAGAATAAAACTCCTAAGAATAAAAAATTACCAGAAAAAGTCACGCGTAAATCATATCAAGATATGACAGAAGAAGCGATTAAAGCTCAAATCGCAGCCATACCAAAAGCTGAATATTAGAGAATATAAAACACAATGAATTTAAAAAACAAAACACCAACATTTACAGGGTATAAACTCGACAAACAATATTCTTTTCAAGGCTTACAGCTTTCAATTGAAAATAAAAAGGGCACTACTAGGGAATGGAAGAATAGAAATGGCAAAACTGGTAAGACCAAAATGCAATATGACTATGGATATATACGACGCACTCTTGGAAATGACAAAGATCATATAGATTGTTATGTTGGTCCAAATAAAGAAGCCAAACAAGTTTATGTTATCCATCAGAATGTTAATGGTAAATTTGATGAAGACAAAGTAATGTTAGGATTTAATTCAACCAAAGAGGCAAAAGTCGCTTATTTAAAACACTATGACGACCCAAGTTTTTTTGGCAGTATGGATACAATACCAATGGATAAATTTAAAGACAAAGTTATTGGAAAGCGAGTTAATAGAATTAAGAAAGCTACTGGATCAAAAGTACATACTTTTACTATTGAAGATGCAAAAGATCTTGGTATGAAGATTGGGATTAATTGGGAGCATGTTCATTTTGGTGCTGATGATTTTTTAAGAGGCATAGATGTAGAGACAGAACATGAGGGAGATCCACAAACAGATGTAATATCTTCCACTTCTGATCTTGGTAAAATTGCTTTGGCTCATTTAAAAGAAGATCCTAAATATTATACCAAGTTAGCTGTTATGGAAAGTAAAAAATCAATGATAAGTATGTTATTTCAGTATCTTATTAAAGCTAGAATCCTTGAAGAGAAGCAGAAAACAGGCGTACAAAAACGACACAAAACTGCAGTAGAACAAGAAAGTACAGAAGCCAAAGGGAAGCCACAAGCCAAAGGCCATGTAAGTTCAGCAACACCAGCAACAATGCGGCCATCTAGTATAGGACGTACTATTCCGTGGCGTCCCGAAACTCGATTTGTTGAACATCCTGAGCGCAGACGCCCTCCGTCAGTAACGCCACGACGCGGTTCTAAAAAATATTCTGCTGTACAAGACAGTCGAGCCACTAGGACTGATAAACAATATACAATTGCACAAAGTCATTCAATTTATTCTGGCAAACGTTCTAGTCTTGGTAAAGATGCAGTGGCTATGCATATTAGAGGTGTTAAAAAATATCGTAAATCAGAATTAAAAGAAAGTTTAATTAATATATTAAAAAAAGCTTTTGAAGGAAACAATGGCACAAAATAAATACTCACCAGATAATCCTTATGGATTAGACGCGGGAATTCATTTAGATCCCAATAATTTTAATAAACTTATAGCACAGCACGGTATTCGTGTGCGTATTGAGAAAGCAAATATTTGTCCTAACTGGCGTGGTAGTGTTAAAAGAATGCAGCATGATACAAATTGTGAACTCTGTGAGAATGGTTTTGTTCATTACGACCCAATAGAATGTTGGGCATTCTTTCAACAAAATCAACTAGTTAAAATGTATTTACGTGAAGGTGTATTTAGTCCTGGTGAAGCATTATTGTCCGTCCCTACACATGATGACAATGGTAAAAACATCTTATTAAGTATGTTTGATAAAATTACATTACTTGATCAAAAAGAAAGATTTGATGAACTTCTTAATAAATCACAAGGTAATGTTGATTTATTAAGATATGAAGCACTTAGTATAGATCATTTAATAGATGGTAAGGGCATTGTTTATAGTCCAGAATCACATTTTACTATTGATAAAAATCATAATTTATTATGGTTAACTGACAAGCGTCCGCATTGGGATGAAAGAACTGGTAGTGGAGAACCATTCTCTGTTACTTATATCTATCGACCAGTTTATAGAGTAATGAATTTATTACATGAAGGAAGATATTCTAATACTATCTTAAATAATTTTAAACAAACTGTAAAATTTCCACAATTATTACTTATGAAAAAAGATTTTTATGTTACTAAAACAGATTTAGAAAGTGGTCAAATACTTAAACCTCCTATTACTAGTGAGGAATGGGACTATGATTTTGATGTTCCAGATACTAATATTTAATTATGGCTATTATTATTCCAGAGCTTGTTTTAGAAGCGTCATTCCGAGATGGATTGGCTCTTCTGCGCAAATATCCAGAAAAGTTGAATGATTTGCTCGCTATGTATAAAGAAGAGTGGATGGCAAAACAATATGGACAAAAAACCATTAATACTCTTAAAACATGGATAAAAGATAATGGTATTACTATGTTACTTGGATGGAGTGATATTCCTAATAACATTCCTTGCGTCACCATTACAACATTATCTAGTACTGAATTAGAAAGTGAAGCTTATCTTGGTGATTATGGATTTACTGAAACTACTGAAACAGAACCAGAGATTGTTTTAGAAAGTATAATTCCAGTATCATTGGATACTACTACTGGGTGGATGGAGTTTGACCCTTCATCAACAAATTTTGGTACTGTTACTAATTTATATATGTATCGAGATGTGGCTGGAGCATCATTTAGTATTAAGAGTATTATAGATACTGATACTCGTAGAGCATTAAATATGGGGGTCGGAGTAGAGGCGGACATCACTGGTGTTGGAGATATAATTAGTAGTGTGGATTACTATCGTGATAGATATATGGAAGTACAATTACAGCATCAAATAGTAGTAAGTATTCATACTGAAGATCCGTTCCTTACAAAGAATTTAACTTATATTATGTTATATATGTTATTATCTGAAAAACATCGTTTAGTAGAAAGAGGACTAAGATTATCTACATTTGGGACTACAGAATTTACTAGAGATATACAAAAATTACCAGAGCATATTTATACTCAATCTATAAATGTTTATGGGCGTACTATGTTCAATTGGCTCGATGCTCGAGACAACCTCGCGTCTACTACTAATTATAAAGTTAGAGTACCTAAAGATATTTATGAGAGGGAAGATGGTGATATATTTACTGTGGATACTATAAATGATGATGAGTAATAAGTAATTGAGGAGTAAGGCATGGCCAATGATACGAAGCAAAAAATCAATAAGCTTGAGCCGAGCATCAAGGCTGGCAAAATCAAGAATGAACCTAAGAAAATCACGCCAAAACCAGAGATTAAAGCAAACGCCCCTAAAAGGACCACTTCAAAAGGTAAAGCAGTGGTTGTTAGACCGCTTGCCGAAAAGCAAGTAACTTCTCCATTGTATACATTTGAATCATGGTTTATGCTTAAGAAATTGAAAGTTACATGGTTTAAACCACTACAGGTTTATATCTCAAAACATTATCCTGAATGTCAAGAAGTTCCATTAGCTCAATGGGATAAAATTTTGAAGAAATTTTAAAGGAGTAATATATGTCCATTAAGTATAATTACAATGGTGCTACTATTTTACAACCTGGAGCCTATAGTAAGTCTTCAGTTAATGTTATTGGTGGATTCCCATTGTCTGATACAGGTATTGTTGGAATCATTGGTGAAGCTATCGCTGGACCTCCAGGAGATACTACTGGTATTGGTGTTCAAACTTTTACATGTGAACAAATGTCTTCATTAATAGAGACATACGTATCTGGTCCGATTGTTGACGTAGCTAGGGCACTTGTTCAACCAGCTCGTGATAACCGTGTAACCAATGGAGCACAATTAATTAGAATATGGAAAACAAATAGTTCTTTAGCTGGAAATAATACCATTAGTAATATTGATACAGTACAAGATACTCTTTATGACATTGATTCTCAGAATTATGGTGATGCAGAAAATCTAATTAATTTTTATATTAGTTCTGGTTCTTCACCTGACGCAGCAGCAGTGGTATTATCAGATTCAAATATCACTTTTCCATTAACTGTTACTTCTAACGACACACTTTTAATTGATGTTAATGGTACAACTTATACTCTTACAGTTACTACAGCTTCTGGTGGATCTATTGATGTAACTCAAGCACAATTAATTACATTACTTAATGGAGTTGCAGTCACAGTCGGTGCAGACACAGCAACTCCAGTTTGGGCGCCCTCTAAGCCAGTTATTGCTGCAGCTTCAGGATTATTAAAGGTTACGCTAACTATTGATCCGTCAATATTAACAGCATTTAATCAGATTCATGAATATGGTCTTTTAAGCATTGACACTTCAAATATTGCTACTTTACTTAATCTTACAGTAGCTTCCACAATTAGTGCGACAACTTTAGTCGTTACAGCTGGTGGGATTGGACCAGTTCGTGGATCTCGCGGTACTCGTATTATTACAATTAATCGTAATGATTATACTGAAACACTTGATGAAAATACAGGATTAGAGATATTTAAGATTTATTATACTGGTGCTGGTACGGTAGCTACAATGGACGTTAAGATGGTAAGCGGCAAAAAACGTCTTCAAACAACATGTACAGGTGCTACTGCTGATGACCTTAATCTTGCTTTAGAAGATTATACTGTTACTGAACTTGTTGCTTTTATTAATAACATAGGCGGCGGTGGGAAATACACATGTGTTACATCTTATTACAACGCCCCTGCGCGGTCCGCTGCAGATATTGATTGGTATGATGATATTGACATTCTTACTCTTCCAGTTGGTATTAAAGCTAATATGATTGATATTGAATCTAATGTTAATGAACAATCTCAGCTTGTTACTTTAGATCTTAAAGAAGATGTCTATGGTCAGATGGAATTAGTTACGGTTACTAATAAGACATATCTTACTGGCGCTGCACTCGGTGCGACATCTAATACTGACTTTTTAGATGGATTCGATGCATTGTTAAATACTCGTTGTAATACGGTTCTTCCGTGCATCTCACGTGACGCTACAGCTGATATTACTGCTGGATTAACCGATCCTAGTTCTACATATGATATTGATTCGGTTATTGCTGGTGCAGATACACATTGTCGTACCGCTTCTAATACTAAAAACCGTTCAGAACGTAACTGTTATGTTGGTTATCTTAATACATTTGAAGCTAGTCGAATAGCGGCTCGCGGTATGAACTCAGAGTTTACGTCAATGGCGATTCAAAATGTTGATGTTATTGGTACAGATGGTACGACTGCAACCCGACAGCCTCACGTTTTAGCGGCGCTTTGTGCTGGTATTCAAGCTGGACTGCCCATTGGTGAAGATATTACATTTAAATATATTAATGGATATGGGCTAAGTCACGCTACGTATGATGCCATTCAAGATGTTGATACTGCCATTAATGATGGTTTATTGGTAGTAAAAGAACCTGATTCAGGTGGGTACCGCATCGTGGTTGGTAATACAACTTACGGTAGAGATGCTAATTTTGTCTTTAATCGTATCGCTGTACTGGCGACCTCTCATTACATTGTATATAATTTACGTAATCAATTAGAGGCTATATTTATTGGTACAGCAAGACAATCAGCTTCAACTACAGCCAAATCAGTTTATAATATGGCTGCTTCTATTCTTAATAATTTCCGTGATCAGGGGCTTTTAGTTCCTGACGCCAATAATGGTTATACGGGCTACAAAGACTTAATCGTGAGACTTGATGGCGCAGCGATCTATTTAGATGTTAAAATTACTCCGGTTCAAGCAATTGGTTTTGTCTTTATTAATCTTACGCTCGATAACATTCGTGATGTAGCATAAGGAGGACTTAGATGTCTACATATACCGTATCAGGTGCCAGAGTTATTTTTAAAATTGATGGACAGAAAGTGGCTTTTGCTACTAGCTGTAATTATACAGTAACTCATGAGCATCTTCCGGTCAACGTTCTTGACCAATTAGAACCTGTAGAATACTCTGAAACTGCTTACTATGTTACATTTAGTGCGGCTGGCTTTAAAGTTCCTGGGTACTCTCCTTTAACTAAAGGTTTTATGCCAAAGCTTCAAGACATTCTTACACAGTCAGAATTAACTGCTGAAATAATCCGTCGCGAAGATGAGTCTCTTTTATTAAAGGTTGAACGAGTTAAAGCTATTGAACGATCCGGTTCTTTTGCTGCTCGTGATTTAGCGACCGAAGCTCTCAATTTCGTTGGTATTCGAGCAACTGATGAAGCTAACGTTCTTGGACCAAGCACTAGTGGTGCTTTGGGTTATACAGACTAATTTTTCATTTCACCCCCCCCTTTATTTAGGGCTCTGCTGGGTAGTTCCGGTGGGGCCCCAAATTTATATAAGTAACTATCGTAGTATATAATAAATATAAGTACTATAACCAATAAAAGGAGGAATATATGTTACCACTGATGGAACACACGTTTACAATGTCTTTAAAGGGTGCAGATTCACAGAGAACATTTACTGGTGAATTTATTTATAAACGTCTTAATGTTAAGAATCGTCTAGAATGTCAGAAATGGTATGCCCAACAGATTGAAAACATCGATGATGACTCATTAATGGCTGTATATAATATGTTAGCTGTATTGCGATTCGGTATTACTAAAGGTCCAGATTGGTGGGATGGTTCAGACAAAGGATTAGAATTATATGATATGAATGTTATTAGTTATATATTTGAAGAAGTCATGAAATTTGAACAAAAATGGATTGACAAGATAAAAGAAGACAGTAAAGATGTAGAAGTCCGTCCATTAGAAGAAGATAATGAGGACGAGAATGCCTAAGGATATTGATGAGATCCATATATCATTACAAGCTATTGCCTATAAATTAACTTTTAATAGGCTAGACACCGCCCTACAAATATGGTGGTCTCATTTTTATAAGAGGCCGATATTCCATGAAACGATTGGTGAATACACCATGGAAGAGATGTTACTTGAATGGAATATCCATAAGATGTTTGCAGACGATAACTTTAGACGTGAATGCGAGTCTCGCATAACGCAAGGCAAAGATTTTGATGACGAAGAATGGATTAAACAAGAGCTGGGCATTGATTATTTTAAAGATGTCCTAAATATAGATGATGAAACGGCTATTAAAAAACTAGCAAACGAAATTAATAAAGATGGAGGAGAAATACACGAAAGTTTTAGTAAAGGGTAATTATTATGGCTGATAAAACTTTAGAGCGAACAAAGTTAAGTGCTCAACAAGTAAATGACATCGCGGCTGCCGCCAAAATGTCTGGTGGTCTTGATCCCATGCTCGGTGATGAGCTTATTAAGATCATGTCTAACTTAATTACTTCTATCGAAGAATTACGCACTACTTATGATAAGCAAAGTAGTAAGATTGGGCGTTCTTCAACTGTACAGGGCAAGATGGACGCAGCTGGCAGTGCTGAAACCACTCGCTTAGTAATGAAACAGGGCAGTGCTTCCCTAAAAAGAGCTTTAGATTTATTATATGATGGTCCCAATAACGCGGCAGACCGTGCAGCTGCTAGTTGGCAAAAATTAATGCCGCAGAGCCGTTCATTGGGTGGAATAGCTGCTGAAATGGCAGGGCGAGCTGGACGCTCTTTAGGTAATTCTATTAGTGCAGGTACAAGAGGTACGGGAGGCGGTGGTGGGTCCGGCGCATCTATAGGAATGGCAGCAGGTGGTCCAATAGGAGCGGCGATCGGTACCGCTGCAGAGATGACTGTTGGTTGGGCCCTCAATTATTACAAACAATCTAAAAATGAAAGAGAAGCGCAGATCCCTGCAAGATTGCAGATTAGAGCACGAACTGGCAAACATGATCGTCAATTATATCCTTATTTTTCTGAAGGTGCAGAAATGGGGTATATGCCCAATGAAACTCTAGGCACTATGAATGCGATGTCCGGATTGGGCAGGGGAGCAATGGGGCTTACTGGTACGGCCCAAAAATTTAGTAGAGCAACTGGTAGTGATATTAGTGATGTTATTGGTCAGACAGCAGCTCTTAGAAGTACTGGTCAGACTGGTATGGGGTTACAAGAATCTGTTAAACGTTCATTGGCTGATGCTATGGCTGCAGGGTTTGATAAGGCCGACACATCACGATATATTAAACAACAAACCCATTTAATGTCTAGTATGACTGGCGGAGCTGGTAGTCCGTCAGCCATAAGTAGCTTTTTATCACAAATTTCTAATGTTACTGGATATATGAGCAGCCCAGAGCGCGCTGGTAAGACAGCCGCCGCATGGGGTAGATTTGGAAGTGGTGGCATATTTAACGCTCCAGAACACCTCGCCATGCGAGGGGCATTTAAATCTGCTGGAGTAAAACCACCCAGTTTAATGCAGATGGAAATGATTCGTGGTAATTTTTCTACATCCATAGGTAAGGGCGCATCATCCATATCAGATCCGGGTTTAAGAGACACGATGGGTCAATTAACTCCATATGATTTGGCACAAGGTATTACTGATATAACAGGTTCTGCTGGACCAGAAGCCGAATTTTTAATGGCCCAAAAATTCTTACCTCAGTTCCAAGGTATGAAAGGTATGGAAGTACATGAAGCTTTAAAAGCCGTTAAAAGATTGGGGCGTGGAGCGACCAGCGAGCAAGTTAAAGAGGCCACTGGCGGTAAGTGGGACATGGATTTTGAAAATGAACTAGATATGACAGTGTCACGCAACAGATCTCGATTTGCCAACACTAGAATGGCTGTTGGTGAAATGGGATTAGCAGCAGAGGCTCCGATACGAAGTGCAGCTTCATTTGCGGCAGCCACAGCAGCTGGTATTAATCAATCTAATATAGGCAAAGCATTCGGCCACGCAGTAAATGTAATTGATCAAGTTAGATCTGTAGGACAGGCAACTAGCGTTGGACAGATGGCACATTATCTTAGCCCCGAAAAGATTAAAGATCAATTTGCTGTACTTAATATGTCTAAGAAAGAAAGACTTGGTCATTATGAAAGAAAGCTTGCAGAAATGGAAGGTGATCGTTCTATGCTTGGTCAATTAGATAAGATGGGGTATCGAGGACAAATTAGTTCTTTACAACGGGATCTGGGCATTACTAATGGCGGTGACAAGAAATTTACAGATCGTATTGGTGGTGGTGGTGGTAAAAGCGGCGTACCCAACATGCGATTGGGACCAGGGGGCAGATCAGTTAGAGAGGATTGGGCTCCATACTTATATAAAAATGCTAGAAACATGGGGGTTGATCCGTACTTGGCCGATTCTACTATTTTAAATGAGTCTTCTTGGAATACTAATGCTGTTAGTCCGACTGGTGCCACTGGATTGGGACAATTTACACAAGGAACTTGGGGGGATCATAGTAAAACCTCTCTAAATATGCGTACTGATCCCAAAGCAAACATTGATGCATTGTTGAGCTATCTAAAAGATTTAAAACAACGCTATAAAGGCAATATGGTAGAAGGTATGGTTGAGTATACAGGCGTCAAAAAGGGTGGTGCTACTATGGGACACGTTAGTAAAATCTTTAATGACGCAGCGGCCTTACAAAATATGGATAAAAATATAGATACCATAGCAAATAGACCCCACAATATTGCTGGGGAAAAGAACAATTGGAGGCCACAATAATGCCAGTTCGTGACCCTACAATAAATGATTGTGTTAGTAGATGTAAAATTGTTGTATGGCACTATGATAAACAAGATACCATTGATAGTGGGTCTGGACCATATGATAGTGTAAGCGCTGGTAATAGTGGTGGTTATACTCCTCCCACTAATATCTCTGAAGGAATGAGCGGTGAGGGGATTACTGTTGAAGGTGCCATTAATCCAGTTGCAGACGTAGGCGTGGGTATGTTTTTAGAAGATCCTCTAGATGAATTGGCAGCTGGGGGGATTGGTATACCAATAGCAGGGCCTGGTGTCCCCATAATTTATTCTGGGGGGCCAGCGTATACAGATGGTAAAGAAGGTCTTGGTGGAGAGGGCATACCATCCTCTTATGCATCTTTAGGAGAGGATACGATTACTACTACTACTACTGAATCAGATTTTGAATTTGGTGGAGGTTCTTCTGGTGGTGCTGGAGCTTCAATAGGTCCCGAGACATGGACTGGTGGAATTGCAGACACACCAGAAGCCAAAAAAGAAAAAGAAAAGAAAAAACCAACTTATAGTGATGATTCTGATAGTGATTATATGAAAGTTACTGAATATACTTTTGATTCTGAAGATTTAGAAAATCCTATAATTGGTTTTAATTATACAAAAGCTCGTATGAATGCTCTTGGTGAATTTAATTTGCATTTAGCTGGATTATATAATATCCATCAATGTATCGCTCCTGGGGACTGGGTTGGAATTTATCTTACTCAAGGTAATCATAAATGGTCATTGCGTTGTTTAGGTAATGTTAATAGAGTAGAAAAGATTGATCATGTTGCAAAATATGATGGCTCTAGACGCATAACATTTAGTGTTAGTGGATATGATTTTGGTAAAGTTTTTCATCGTGCCATTATTTATATTAATAATTATATAGGTGAGGGCGTTACATCATTTGGTAGTTTCTTTAAAAAATTAATGAATACTAATGATGTGATCTCTCCTCCAGATGCTGCAATCTCTGCCTTCTTAGAACTTATTATTGGTACTAATAGTACAGCAGATAGTATGGAGATGGGTGTTGATCGTATCTCACAATGGAAAGTACCAGATAAAATGGCCCAAAAATTTGGTGGGGCCAGCAATCAACGTTTTAATGATATTTTGGCTAAAAAATTTGGTAAGATGCCACCAGCCGATACAATCGTCTCAGCAAATTTAATGAGTACAACTAGTCTATGGCAATTAATGCAATATTATGCTAATCTTCCAATTAATGAATTGTATGCTGAATTAGACGGCCCCATAGGACAAGAAAAACCCACATTATTTTTACGGAATAAACCATACACATTTAAATCTTATAAAGATCCAATGAAATTAATGGATGATTATTTAGAATATTTTTTAGATTTAGATGAAGTGGCAATAGACCGTAGTAATGTTTATTCTTCTAGACTTGGAGTAGCAGACCATGAACGTTTTAATGTATTTATGATGGATTGCGCTTTAGAAAATTTTGGTCTTGAGAGTACAGCTATGATAATAGCAAAATGGGGCTTCCCTAAATCATTTAATAAATCAATTGAACGTTATGGTACTTTTCCATTACTTAATACTACTAAATTTGGATTCATTAGTGATGTAGAAGAAGTAAAATGGGAATATATTGGTGCATGGAATTTTCTTAGTGCTAATTGGCATGCCAATCAACACAGACTTTATAATGGTACTATACAAATGATTGGTGATCCAAATTTAAGAGTAGGTAAGCGCTTAACATTAAAAGCTGATGGAGATTTTTGGAAATACGATCAATCATTTTATGTAGAGCAATATTCTGATGAATGGAGATTTCCTGGATTTTGGACACAAATGGCTATGGTTACTAGAGGAATTGCGATTGTTAATAATAAAGAAACTTATATTGATGATTCTGAAAGTCTTTATGATATGCACATAGGTTCAAATCATATTGGAGGATTGAAGCAATGATATTAGAAGATGGAACAATAGTAGAAGATCTTAAAGCTATGCAGGTCGTATCTACAGTAACACAAATGAGTTCACAAATTAATGGTATATATATGGCTAAGATTGATGGGGTCTTATATGTAGATAATATAAAAAATTCTACTAATAATTCTGACATTAAACAAGTTGAATATAATTGTACTATAGTTATGGGGCCATTAACTGGTCGACGTGTTTATAATGTACGCGATACAGCACCATTAGGTGGTAAGTATAATACTGCAGAAATTATTAGGTCAGCTGACACTCAATCAAATATTAATGATAGTCCTGAAAAAAGAGGTATAAAAAAAACTAATGGCTCCATGGTATATTTAATGTTTATAGATGGTCAGCCTAGTAATCCCGTTATTATTGGAGAAGCTAAATCTCCAACTTCATCTGCTGCAGCTACTACTGAGGATGGCGAAAGAGCATTCTTTGAATTTAATGGTATACAATTTAATATTAACAAAGAAGGTGGTCTAACCATTTCCAATACAGGGGGGCCCAAAGATGCAGAAGGCATTTCTTCTAATTCTTCTGCCGCTGGTAGCTCTATTAGTATTGGTACTGATGGTACAATGGCTATGTCTAGGGGTGATCAAAAAGTAGAGCTAGACAAGGATGGTCAGATAGCTATGACTGGACCAGGTGGCACCGAAGTCAATTTAAAGACTGGTGGGGCTACCGAAATGAAGGGATCTACTACGGATATAGATAGTACACAGGCTGTGAATATTAAGAGCGCCATGACTAAGATTGGTAACAGTGGAATACCTTCCGCACGCGTCGGAGATATATGCGTTGGTACTGGCAATCAAGGCGCTCCAGTAATTTCTAAAATTTCTAATGGTAGTTATATAAC
>Ga0307928_10000153_pt1 | contig 44792 bp, 67 predicted proteins | sample AceLakmetagen232_FD_201815 | JGI IMG/M metagenome (GOLD analysis project Ga0307928, IMG submission 201815) | Saline water microbial communities from Ace Lake, Antarctica - #232 | ecosystem: Environmental > Aquatic > Non-marine Saline and Alkaline > Saline | place: Antarctica: Ace Lake...
CGGATATGCACTACAATATGTTAAAGTTCAAACAGAAAAAATATGTATGGAAGCAGTAAAAAGATATGGATATGCACTACAATTTGTTAAAATTCAAACAGAAGAACTATGTATGGAAGCAGTAAAAAGAAACGGATATGCACTACGATTTGTTCAAATTCAAACACCGAAAATATGCATGGAAGCAATGAAACAAAACAGATATGCATTAAAATATGTAGATAAAAGAATTTTCGAATAATGGATAATATAAAACAAGATATAACTATTTATAAGGAATGGTTTGGTTTAAGTGAAATGATTGAAAATGATAAAATCAGAAATTGAAACAATATTCAAGAAATAAAATAGAATGGTGAAATTGGATGAAATTAATTGTACAAGAAAGTAAAAAGGTAGACGATGGGAAATATACAGGCACAATAATAGAACTAATAGAACGAAATAAACCATACAAGTATATCGATTTTGTTATCGAAGAAAAACTCACAAAAATGAAACTAAAATACGGACTCCCAAACTACCTTAGTCCAGAAAGCAAATTAGGCAGATTCCTAGAAATTCTAGGAGGTAAAATAATTGTGGGCAAGGAAATAGACCCCGAGGTTATTGCGGTAGGATGTGAAGTACAATTCATGGTTCAAAACATTAACCGAGGAAACGAAAATTATGCGAACATTATCCCATACACAGTAAAATTAAACGATGGTAATCATGGGAATAAATTGATTTGAAGATTGCAAGAAACAAGAAAGGGGATTGAATGAATTGTTATAAATGTGGTTATAATTTAAATAATTGTGATATTCACCGTGATGATAATTGCGATTTTTATATATGTCTAAAATGTAGACATGAAACTATTTTGCGAGGAAATGAATGATGAAAAATAATTGTACTGGAAACGAACTAGAAGATGTGGTAATCATGGGAATAAATAGACTTAAACGTGTAATTTGGAGGTTGCAAGAAACAGGAAAGGGTGATTGAATGACAAAAGAAGAATTAATTTCAAAAGAAAATGTAATGGTCTTATTCGATAATGCAAATTCGGCAGTTAAAACCTATCGTAAAAAAGTTTTAACCAAAGCTTTACGAATGAAAGGGGAATTTAAAATAAAAACATCTGAAGGAATATTATCATGTAATGATGGATATATAGCTTTAGATGCTAGGGGTTATCCGTATCCAATTGCAGTAGATGAATTTGAATTAATTTATGAAGAAGTGATTGAATAAATTCTATAATGATAACTAGAAAAATGTTATTATGATACAACCAAATTGGTGAAATAAATGAATATTTTATATCAATGTCAAATCTGTGGTAAAAGAACGATTAAACCAATCTGTTATGGATGTATGGAAAAAAGATATGCACTAAAAACAAAACAAACACGTAAAAAATATATCAAAGAATATAATCAACGACCAGAAGTTAAACAACGTCTGAAAGAATATAATAAATTACCCGAAATAATCGAACACAAACGACAAATCCAACATGATTGGTGGAAGAAGAATAGATTAAAATATATAGACCATAGACGTGAATATGATAATGCATATAGCAAAAGACCAGAAGTAATAGAACGTAGACGAGAGAATCAAAGAAGATATTATCAAAAAAATAAAAAGAAGAAATAGAAAGAAAGTTACTAAATAAATGAAGTGATATAAATGGAAAATGAAATAACAATAAACGGAATAAAATATATACGGAAAAACGATATACCTGATTTATCAAAATATGATAATTGGTATGATTATAATTATTGCATGAACGCAGTGAAACAAGATGGAAATGCACTACAATTTGTTGAAATTCAAACACCGAAAATATGCATGAACGCAGTGAACCAAGATGGAAATGCACTACAATTTGTTGAAATTCAAACAAAAGAAATCTGTATGGAAGCAGTGAAAGAAAACGGAAATGCACTACAATTTGTTAAAATTCAAACAAAAGAAATCTGTATCGAAGCAGTGAAAGAAGACGGAGATGCATTAAGATATGTAGATAATAGAATTTTCGAATAATGGATAATATAAAACTAGATATAATTATTTATAAGAATAAAGATATCTGAAAAGATATTTTGAGATGTTTATGTATTTGAATGAATCTATAATAAAAATATAATGTGATTGAATGAATGTTAAAGAAGTAATTGAACAATTAATAAACTATCCAATGGATACAAAAATCAAATTTTGTTCTAAGGAAAATGAAGGATTTCAAATTAGTAAAATTATATATAGTAATATACCTAATATAGTTTGGTTTGATGAAGATGATTGAATGAAAAAAAACTATGAAAATCTTGTTTTGATTGAAAAGATTTTATTTTGTTTATTAATGATAGGTTATATTATTAGACTAATAATACTTAATTGTTATTGATATTATACCTAGAGGTGATTAAAAATGAATTGTTATAAATGTGGTTATAATTTAAATAATTGTGATATTCAATGTGATAATAATTATGATTATTATATCTGTCCAAAATGTAGACATGAAACTATATTTTGCGAACATGAAGAGGAAATGAAAGATGAAAAATAAGTTATATTTTAAAAAATAATTATAATATAATAAATAAGGATGATTGAATGAAAATAAACTTAAAAAGTATCGTGTGTAAATTCAAAGGATTAAATTTTTTTGGTATTATTATCACAACTAAAAAATCACTTGAAAATATGCAATTAAGTGCGAAAGGTATCGAGGCGATTAAATGAAAAAACAAATGATTAAATGTAGTTGTGGTAGTCGAGATGTAGAATGTATTGGCGAAGAAGAAATCAGTAAAAAGATAAAATATTATTGTAGTTGTTGTGGTAGTTCATGGTGTTGGGGATATAATGGTTATAATCCTGATTTAATTGGAACAATTGATTCAAAAACAGGTAAATTAATTAAATAAGTATGTTTTAAAGGTGAATAAAAATGTTACAAATTAAGCAATTTGAAGAATATAAGGATGATGGTGTAAATCTAGCGAAGGTAGTTAATTTTTGTGATGAGAATGGAATTAATTATGAATTATTACCTCCAGTTGAATTTAAGGGAGATTGAATGGATAAAATAAACTTATCTGTGGATATTAAAAAGAATATTTTAAAGTTGGGTGCTTAAATTGGTTAAAATAATAGATTATTTAATATTATCGTTTGTACTGTCTTTACTAGGTCATAGTGTTGCTTTTGGTATTATATCTTTCTTTAGGTGGTATAATGTGTTATTTTTTATGATAGAACTAGGTTTGAGTGGTATAATATTAAGAATGGTAATTATACTGTGGCTTTTTATTTTTTTATTCTTTTTAATTTCTGATGAGGAAAATGAATGAGGTGATTGAATGAAAAAAATGTTTTTATTAATAATTTTATTATCTTGTGGTTGTGTTCAATATAATGATTATATTGATAAAAATGAAATATTTGATTTTATGAATATACAACTTTATCAACCAGAATATACAAATAGATTATTTGTATGTGAAAAATATAAGTATAATGGTCAAATTGATTTAGTAAATAGTAGCCATATAGCATTTTATTGTATTAAAGACAGTCATAACCATTATACCTGGATTATTAATTCATCCTTTGAAGAATGGTTTTATGATAATAATATTACGATTATATAAAAGGTGATTGAATGCGAGAAATTAAATTCAGAGGAAAACGAATAGATAATAATGATTGGGTTGACGGTGACTTACTTAAAAATAGTTGGGGTTATTTTATTATTAATCATTTTAGAATTAATAATGATAATATAGAAACTGTAATAATTGCGGAAGTAATTCCAGAAACAGTCGGACAATACACAGAAGTAAAAGATTGGGCTGAACATGATATAATTAAATTTAAAAATTCAAATCAATCAGATAAAAAGAATTATATGATTCATTTTGGGGTTATAAAATATGATACTGGCTGTTTTGTATTAAAATCACCTATACGTGATATTCATTTGTGTAATATAAATCAATATTTATTGACAGAATTATATCGAGAAACATATTCGATGGGCAATTTAGAATATAAAATAAATTTTGAATTTGAACGAGTAGGTAATATTCATGATGCAACTTCCGAACAAAAAAAGGAGTGGGGTTTAGAATAATAATAAAATTAAGAGGGTGATATGAAATGAATTGTAATTTATCCGATGAAGAAAGAAAAAATGGTGCTAGATGTAGCTGTTGGGATTGTATTGCTTGTATAGAAGCAAGTAAGAATAGAATGCAATGTCCTGAATGTAATAGTACGAATATAGTTGAATATCCGTCAAGTTATGGAGATATATGGTGGATATGTCATAATTGTAAACATCAATTTATACCGAGGACTGATTAATATGAGTAAAAGAGAATATAGCACACATCAAACAACAAAGATACTATTACAAACAAGAAGATATGGATTTTATGTTGTTAAAGATGTAGATAAGGATGTGCAAATAGTAGACCCAAAAACACTATTTATTAAAACTAATAAAGGAGAAGTATATTGTATTACCGATAGTATTATAAAGAACAATCATCTAATTATTACTAAGAAACCAAAAGAATATGAAGAAAGATATACTACATTCAAACAAGATTTCCCATTAGATAGATTTATAATTGATAATTATATCAAACTCAGTTGGTTTATTATGATATTATTAATAATTACAATTGTATATGTATTCCAGTAAGTGATTTAATGCAAGATGAAATTATTATAAACAATGTAAAAATTAGAAGATTAGGGTATGGACGATATCATGTATTATCAAAGAGTACTAATAAAATATATTTTATTGATATCCCCAATCAAATACATGCAGGATGTCCAGCATATTATCATAAAGGGAAATGCCCACATTGGACTGCATGTTTAGAAGATTATGAACAAAATATTATCAATAAACGAAATCTTTATAAATATCAACAATGTAAGTTAGATATATTATGTGAAGATTTTACAGAAGATGAAATAGACGAATTAATTAAACAAAATAAAATTATAATCAAACAAGGAGAAGTGATAATATTATAAAAGAAACAAACCCTTTACAGATTCAAAGTATTCGTAATTTAATTATAGAATTAAGTAAAGGAGAAGTAAGTAGCATTAGTCAATTAGGATTTAGAACACATAGTTTATATTCAAATACCCATAAAAATATAATGATATTAGCTAAATCTGGATATGTACAAAGAATGCCTACCCATATCGATATAAGACTACGTTTAACCAATAAGGGTAAACAGGCAGCAGAATTATTATATCAATTAAAACGACTAAATAAAGAATCTAGGGATGTTGAATGAAACAATTAGGATTATATATGTTACGTTGGCAATTAAGTGGGGTTATTTTAGCACCCTGTTTATTTGTATTTAAAATATATGGGATTACAACATCAACTATAATCGCAAATCTTATTGGGTCATTAATATTCTTTAAGATAGATAAATATATTATGTTGTATTCCGAATTGAAAAAAGAATAGAGGATATTATTATGGAATTTGAAGATACATGGGATACTACAGTTACAGAGAATGGACAAATAACAATACCTAAAAAAATAAGAGAAGAATATAAATTAATTAAAGGGGATAAAGTAAGATTATCTAAATTTGGTACAACCTTAGTAATTAATACAAATAAAATTGATATTATGGCATATTCGAATTTAAATAATAAAATATATTCTCTTAAAAATCATGTTGATTTCTTAACAAAACAACTAGAAGCATTACAAAACAATATAATTTTACATGCAGGAGAAATACAATTATTAAAAGGTGAGTAAATGAACAAAATAATCATGATTATGGTTATTATATTTCTATTTCTAATACCAACAACAAATGTATATTCTAGTAATTCTGAACACTATTTGTATACGTATGATAAATCAATCATAATAGGTACAGCAGAGATTTATGACACAATCCATTCTACATTCGTAACCATCAAGGCAGTACATAACATCCCCTTATTACAACAAGTAAATGATACTTGTTTACCTACAGCAATGAGAATGATGTTATTAAGTTATGATATAAATGTATCTCAAAAGTATTTAAATTCCTGTGTGAATTATCAACCAAATATTGGTACATATACAGATGATGCTTATGATTGTTTAGATAAACTATATCCAATGAATTCAGAAGTAAAGTATCATGCAACATATAAATCTATAACTCTAAAGGATATTGTAATTATTAATATTACAGAAAAACATGCAGTAGTAGTAGATTATATTTATGAAGATGAAATACATATAGCTAATCCATGGGGGGTCTATGAGATAATGAATAAAACTTATTTTGAAAGTGTATTTACGGGTGAGTTACTACGGGTGGTTATATAAACATTAACATTCAATTAAATAATAGGAGAAATAAACAATGGTGAATAAAAATGAGTAATATTACTGAGATGTTAAATAAAAAACCAGTAGTTCAACTAATGAAAGTTATGAATAATGAAGAACTACTAAAAAAAGCAAAATCATTTAATTTGACTAAGAAATCATTTAAATCTTTATTATTGTTTGGACCAGCAAAAGGTGGTAAAACATGGGCTTATATGCCTAATTTAGATAATGCAGTTAAACAAGGTGGAAATGTATATTTAATCTGTACTGATTCTGGATTTGGTGATACATTCCAAGCATATTTTGGAGATAGAAGTGAAAAAGTTGCAGAATCTATTGAAGATTATATGCTAACTGATTTGAATCAATTAAATGTCATTTGTAATGATATTCAAAGTAGAGTAATCCAAAATAAAAACCCAAATGATTTAATTATAATTGACTTAATATCATTAGTATATGATATGTCTGCTAGAAAATTTATTGAAAAATCATCTGGTGCTACATTAGTAGATTATGCACTTACTGCACAAAAAACAAATGAGAAATTCGGGATGTTAGATAGTAGTGCCTGGACATATGTAAAACAATTATTTAATCAGATTATCAATGCACTTGTAATGCCACCATTATGTAATATTATTGCAGTAGCAAATGAAAAGGATATTACATTAGAAAAAGTACATTCCAAATCAGCAATACATCAATATGATGCTACGGGATTTAAACCAGGTGGTTCAAAAGAATTAGCATATAATTTTAATACAGTAGTTTATATTAATAAAAAAGGTAATAAACATTACTTTCAAATCTTAGGACATCGAGGAGTAAATATAGATGCAAACCAAAAATATGACTATGGTATTGATTTCAGACAAGCATTTAATCAGGCAGTAAACAAACAAGTAGAAAAGAAATAAATATATGGGTGACTAAATATGGCAACATTAGAAATGATAGTAAATTTTAGTAATAAAAGTGAATCTGTAATTAAACAAGAAATAGAAACAGAAATACAATCACAATCAGACAAAAATGAAGCATTTAAGAACGCAAGTGATGGAGATAAAATAACCGTTGTAATGAATAGTTTATTTAATAAATATTCAAAAGCATCATTTGGTTCAGATAGTGCAAAAATATTAGCATTTAGAATTGGTGATTATGGTAGACGTGACCAAGTATCGTATACACGTAAAATCATTGGTGAACAAGTAGCAGATAATCCAGAAAATGCAGAAGCAATGAATATGATTGATTCAGAAGGGAATTATAGATATTATTCAACACAAGCAGAATTCACTAAAGATAATATATCGTATGACCATACAAAAGGACAAGAATGTTTAAATTGGAAGGGTATTAAGAAATTCGAAGAATTGAACCTTGCAGATATTAATAATATGCCAGAAGGACCTGCTAAAAATAAAATGCTAATTACCTATGATAAAGCAAATTTAGTTCATAATGGCATGAAATATATTGGTAAATATGTACCCCTTAATCACTTTCAATTATTTGAACATGGGTTTGAATTGGTTGAAGGTAAATGGCTAAGATATTGTAGAAAAAGTGAACATGTTGTTCCATCTCCTGCAGATAAAGAAACAAAAATACAAGAATTTGATAATACCCTATTAGTGCCAGATGCATATAATCTAGGTGAATTCCCAATATTCAAAGTTGATTTTATGTCTAAGAATGGATTGAATTATTATGTAGATAGTGGTAAATATCAATTCGACCTTAAAAAAGCAATGTCTGATAAAGAAATTGAAGGGATTATAGATACACTTGAAATTACAAGATTGAATACAATTAAAACGGTAGTCAATACCTGTAATAATACCCAATACAAGTTATTCAAATGTAATGTACATTCGATTATACCAATCAAGGATAAATTTATGCTAAAGGTATATGATGATAGTATGGCTTTGTGTGAAAAAGATGAGAATAATAATAGAATTGTACCAATAACTGTGTTTTGTGTAGAGGGTTATAAACCTGATTTCGGAGATAATGCAGAAATTTGTATTTTTGGAAAAGCAAAACAAAAACCAAATGGTCCAATATCTATTGAAGCATGTGGTATTTATGTTAGTCAACTATATAAATCGCTTGTTCCTGAAGTCCAGGATATAGAACTCTAAATTGGATAGGGCTTTATAGCCCTATCTTTATGTGATTAATATGTTTAATAAAACTAAAGATACCGTAGAAATTCCAATTATAGTTACTTCGTTTTCTATGAAAATTGGAACTGTAGAATGTAGTGCAACAGGATGTAATCTATCTGAATGCAAACAAATGGTAATAGATTCTATAAACTTAATAAAACCAGTATCTAATACAATTAAGAAACACGATTATAGAGGTTGATTAATATGAGTGACGGAATGATAATAACACAAAATGATTCAAGAGTAACAGGTTTATTTGCATTCGAGAAAATGCAAGATGGATTCTGGAATACATTAGATTATTCTTTTGTAACAGTAAATACAGATAGTCAAGAAGGTATAACAATATATGATGTAAATTATCCTTATTTTATGCAACTTGTAGGAGAACACAAAAGTGAATTTGATTTAGATGACTGTGATATAATACAAAAAAGCAATACAGTTTCATTAATTAAATATAAATGATGTGATATTATGGAATGTATAAATTGTATTTTTTATAATAATGGTATTGGTAGTACCGAATGTTTAACCTGTCAAGGATTTAATAAATATAAACTAAATATACAAAAATAAGTTGTATTTTATGAATCAAGCATTATCACAATTATTTGCTACACTCCCTAGAGAGTGTGGTAAATATAAGGATTATTGTCAATATCCATCGGATATTAATTATGTTATCAAAAAACATAATGGATATTCTGATTGTTATATTGGTTTATATCAATTACCACGAAATGAAGTAAAACATAGAGGACTACATGAAGTAAGGTCTTATAAATGTGCTGTAATTGATAAACTATTTTTTGATTTAGATAGAGATAATGCATGGGATATTATTAAAATTATGCATATACGATTAATAGAAGAAGATATCAAACATACAATTATATTAAGTGGTGGTGGATTTCATCTTTATGTATTTACAAAACTATTTACAATAGATGATATTAAAGAACAGAATTATAAAACAGAATCTAGTTTAAAAAGGATATTACGTAATGCTCAAGAATATCTATTAAATCTAATTAATAAACCATTACAATTAAAGATTACTGTTGGTGATGCACACCATGCAGATTTAGATAGACAAACATTCGGAGATTTAAGTAAACAACCTAGAGTACCTAATTGTTGGCATCCAAAAAGAAAAAGATATAGTATACCAATTATAGAATCTGATTTTGAATTAGACTTTGAGAAATTATGTTTGATTGCTCAACAACCACGTAGTGTTTATCAATCTTTTGGAACAAAATTAATAGATATGAGTATTTATGTAAATAAAGCTACTCAATGTGATTATGTTATGCCAGTAGTAAAGGATATACATATAAACATCAAAGACCATAATATAATTAAGTTATTACCTTTGTTTATACAAAATCTATTAAATAATCATATAGATGGACATCAAGCAAGATATCTAACTGAAGTTTCTATGAGAGTGAGGGGTTTTAGTAAAAACATGGCAATTGATATTTGTGAAGCATATTGGTGTGATGCAAAATTCAAACATGCATTATATGGTCATGGGATTAATGAATTTGAAAATATTTGGGCGAGACAAGATTTATTCTTCCCAAATTGGGGTACTCTTACAAAACAGGGGTGGAGTATTCCCGAAGAAGATTACGCATATAAAGAAATGTGGAATAGATAAATAAATATAGGTGATTATTTTGATACCATCAACAACAATTAAAGTGAATTCTAGGGTTGAAACTTTAGATTTAGAAGAGATATATTCAGTTATAGATGTAAATAATAAAATAAATATTCGATTTTATAATACTCATACAAATCAAATAATATTTACATTTGAAGGAATAGATGGAGTTGCATTATATCAACGTATTATGCGACAAGGATTACTATTTAATATTGAACATGCAGCTTATATTGGTTATGAATTAGCTAGAGCAGATTATGCGTTGATAAATGACTTACAATATGTTCAGGAATAAAGTGTTTGTATGCTTCCTGATGCATATGCATACAACAAACACAAAGCATTGGTCCAGAAATATTGTGACCCTGCTCAATACAATTTCTTGCATTTAAACGATTATGAGATTACTGAGATTATATCAGAATCTACATTGCAGGATACTTATGGTATTGATTCTTTAAAAACACCAGATTTAATGGTTCATGATGTATTCAATTACGATTATGTAGGTGAAATCAAAGGACGAAATACTAAAGATAATCGTAAGAAAGCACGTAGACAAGTTCTAAATTATTCTGATATTATGACTGATAACCATATTGAGAATACTCCATTTATGATATTAGATGATTTTATAAAAGTATTTTAGGTGGTAATATGTTATTTAAACATACATGTAAAGAATGTAAAATTATTTTTGTAAATCGACATCCATACCAACCATTATGTCATAAATGTTATATTAAATTTAAAGAGGGATTATATGCTAATAATAGATAGTGCCGAACCAAAAACAATGTTAAATAAATTTATTCGAGCAGGAATTGAATCTAAAATAGAATCCTGTCACCCATACGGTGATTATGTATATGGTGATATTTGTATTGAAAGAAAAGATATTGCAGATTATGCAGCTTCAATTCAAACACATCATTTACATAAACAAATGATGATTATGGAACAAGCATTACAAGATAATAACTTCAAGCGTTGTTTCTTGATTATAGTTGGAACACAAAAATCATTATGGTCTAAAGGTGAAATGGTACGTAAAAAGATAGGATTTAATCCATATTCTAAATGGACACTTAATTCGCATACAGGGTCACTTGTATCGATGAGTGTAAACTTTCCTAATATTCATATTATCCAAGTTGAAAATGATTCACAATTTGTATATGCAGTTAAAAGAATAATTGAAAGAACAATGAATATGCAACCAATGACACACATGGATACAGAATTATTTTATGGTAAAATGAATACCAGTGATATCAAATTAAAAATGTTATCATGTATTCCAAAACTAGGATTAGAAAAATGTAAATCTTTATATAATTCAGTTGATATAAGGATTATTAGTAAAACAGGAAAGTTATTAACAAATAAAGATGTGTGTGGATTAAAAGGAATAGGTCCAAAGATAGCACAAGAAATAATAAAAATAAATAAATAAAATTTTGGTGATTATATGGAATTTATTAAATATCCAAAGATAAGAATAATTGGTGCTAATGAAAATAAAGAATTATTAATGAACCCACAAGATGAGATTTATATTGAAGAAAAGGTAGATGGATGTAATATATCGTTTGAATACTAAAAATATACGTAAATTAATATGTGTTAGATGTGTTGCTGTATTAAAACAGGTAATTACAAATAATGCATTAAATAGGTAACTGATAAATATGAATATTGAACAAGCATGGAATCATGCAGTAACTGATATTTGGACTAATGGCACATTAGTTACAACAGAAGATAAAGATACTATTAAAGAGAAATTAAATCTAGTTATCTCATTCAAACCAGTTTTAGGTAGAATTCCAGATAATTATCAAATTAAAAGACCAGGATTAGAATGTTATAAAACTCAACTTATGACACCTATAAATACATGGGGATTTGAATATACTTATGGGGAAAGATTATGGACATGGGGTAAAGAAATTGGATTTGAAATAAATCAAATAGAAGATGCGATTAATAGATTATGTTCTAATCCAACAACACGCAGAGCTACTTGTGATTTAGCAATTCCTAGTAGAGATACTACAACTGAAGAACCACCATGTTTAAGATTAGTAGATTTTAAATTACGAAAGAATAATAAAGGAATTATACCAATAGAAGAATTACATATGACTGTTGTGTTTAGGTCACATGATATATTTGGAGCAGCTCTTGCAAATTGGGTTGCTTTATCAGAACTAATGAATTATGTAGCATCTGAAATTTCAAAAAGAATGGGTAGAAATATTGTACTAGGTACATTAACCAATCATTCTATTTCCGCACATATATATGAAAGAGATTTCGATAATATAAATAAATAACTGGTGATAAGAATGATAAATTATAAAAGAATAGAAGACATTGGACCTAAGGGTAGACCAAGAAAAGAAGTATATATGATACCAGAAGAATTAAGATTAATGTTACAAGAGATGGTTGATTGGTATGGTGCATATAATATTGTTGCTAGAATGTTAGGATATATGAGTAAAAGTAGTTTAACTGCAATATTAAGTAAAAGAACAACATCAATACATAAAATACGATTTAATAGATTTGAAGTTGAGATAAATAAATATATTGTTGAACGAGATACTCAAACTCAAACAGATGGGTTTGTAGTTTATAAAAATTATAATCATAAAATTAATCATCCTGTATTTATAGAAATACAATCTTATTCTAAACAGTTATATGATTATTATTCAGAATATCTAGGTAGAGAAATAAAATTAAAAGTTCATCATAAAATAATAACAGAGAATATCTTAACTGATATTAAATATTGTAATATCAATGAATTATCTCGTTTAGAAATAGAGATGAATGCATGTATGATTTATAGTGAAGCTATCAAATTATTTAAACCAAATGAGAAAGTAATATTATTCAAATTCGGAAAACATAGTTCAGGTACATTTAATTATATATAATTCTAGGATTGTGGTTATTATATGGAAACTAATATCATTAAGAAATATATATTACAAAATATTGAAGAAACTACAAGACACAAAACATTAGAAGAAATATTACAAATACCATTAAGTAAAAATCAATTGATTTATTCACCAAAAGAAGAATGTATTATTATGGGAGGTAAAATATATCGGTGTGATAAATTTGATGAAATAGAATCATATCGGTAATACTCGTAAATATGGATTGCTTATAAAGGATTATTATATAGGGATTTCTAAATTACTTTTTCTTTTTATTATATTATTATAGTGAAATAAAAGTACCAATTGTGACCATTTAGGTATACTTAAATGACCACAATGTAGCAAAATATTGCATTATACTAAAACGCACACAGTAGACTATATTTAGAATTTTGTGGATGCTACGTATTCTCTAAGTAGTTTTTCTGCTACTGGTGCAATAACTGTAATTAATTCCATTGGGATTAGTTCAAATCCAGTTAATACCAGAATTATATTATCTGCTACTGCTACAATTGCACCAACGGCTGCAACTCTCGCACCACGCCAGAGTCCTTTAAAGATTTTATTACCTCTAAGTTTATCTAGTTTTAAATTTGTCCACATATTATCATATTGTGGAACATTCTTAGTATTTGCCATCTGGCATCACCTCTATATTAAATAAGTTATATTTTATAATATATACCAATTGCATCTATTTCTGGATTAGTATATTGTGTTGTTTGTTTAAGAATTACTTTTATTCTGAACTTTTTATCTGTATGAATTGGAATGATTGCAGTTCCTTTGGTAGCATCAAATGATGGTGTTATTTTCTGATAAGCTTCATTGGTATCAAATTGAATATAGAATTCTGAACCTAATAAATCTATGCCTATTGCTCTAATCTCGAATGATGATATATCTGTTTCACTACCGATTGTAGTAATTTGACTGATAAAGGTACCAATATTATTTCCTTCTATTAAAGATAATTTACCACTACTTAATTGTAAATCAGTTATTGTATCATAGGACATATCATCTGAGAATTCATAAAATTCAGAATATTGCATATCATTTGCATTATTATCTTCTGTACTTCTATCATCGGTTATTTTAATATCATTAATGATTCTATTAATTGATTTAGATATTTCTTGCATGATACATACCGTTTTAAACATTCCATAATCAATTATATGTGTAAAACCAATTACTTTATAGATAGAATGAATTCCATTTTCTGGAATTGATATCCATAATTTTTCTCCTGGTTTAATTGTTAATAAACCAAAAGATGTAATTAATCCTCTAAATGTAGGATTAAGTAAATTGTTACGTTCTGCTGCAATTCTATTTTGTGCTTCTGTTGTTGATGTTACACTTGTATCTTTTATAATAGTTTGTAAATCTATTGTAGTATCATCTTCAGATTCATATATGATTGGCATACCACTAATGTTATTACCTATTAGTTTAATTTTTGTTCGTTTATCATATTCATCATCACCAATACCAAAATCTCCTTCATCTAATAAATTTTGACCAAAGACTACTGCTTCACGTTCATTTAAAATTGAATTTGATTCAAAGAAGTATACTTTATCATCTGTAGATATATAAAAATCACAATTTGTTGTAATACATAATTCTTTAAGGGCATCTAATAATGGTACTTTTTTCCAAGTAAAAGATATTGTTGTAAGTAGATTTGTAATTGTACTGGTATCATATTCTGGAGCATAACTTGCAAATAAAGTTCTTACAATATCACTAATTGCAATACTCTCATAAGTTGCAGTTACATATCTTTTGGAAATTACATAAGAATGATATGCTCCTGTTATATTTACGAATAATGCTGATTCTCCATAATTCTTTTCTATTTTCTTTATAACACCTTTATATCTATTTGTTATTGCTGTATCTACACTTACGTCAACATATAAATTTACAACTGACCCCGTTTGTACTTCACTAAATTTACCATCAATATTCAATAATTTAATATTAAAGTTTCCAATTCCATATGTGCCTATTCTTTCAAATTCTCCATATGTCATTTCTCCACTTGTAATTGGAATTACATTATTTGAACTATCAATTATTTCTAATCTATAGTTATAACTCATATCTGGTAATAACCAGATAAATATATCTTCTGGTTTTATTGTTGGTCTATCAAATTTTATTGGCATCTCTTATCACCTAATCTATTTATATTTACATGCTACACAATCTTCACAACAGCTAGTATAACCTATTACTGGTGCAAACCATCTACTTGTTGATTGATTACATTCATATGAATCTACCCACAGATATAATGGTAAATCATCCGTTCCTTGAATATCCAGAGTTGTGATATTACATACCTGTGGATATACACAATCATCAATGATAAAACCATCATTCTTGTTTTGTGTAGATGATATAGTTAAATTTATACAATCATCAATACTTTCATTTAATGTAACTGAAAAATTAAATGGTTGGTCATATGCTAATGGTGTAATATTTATCATTGGATTTGCATTTGTTTGACCATATGGTGTTACATTTATACTTGTTGGATTAATTCTAAATATCACATAATCATAAACTCTATCTATTGAATAATTACTGAAGACCACCATTGCATCATGAGTTTCATTAATTGTATAATTATCATTATGCATTCTAATACTTATATTATCAGACCCATAATAACTAATATTTAAATTCTCAAATTGAACTATACCATTATCAAATTCTATTTCTAAAGTATTATTATATTTCACATCATCTATATCTAAAACAATTCCATCAGGATAATTGTATTTTGTAGTAATGTTATCCATTGTTACAATACCAATTGAAGCAGATGTAAAATAAAATGGAACATCACAATAATAAGTATCTATACAATTACGGTCAATATAATTTGTAATTGAATTAAATGTATTAATCGATATTAATTCTGTTGTATTAAATACTGTTGTATTTGTATATTCTTCAAATTCTGAATCCCCTATCGTAATTGTAATATTTGAGGGTACTGATTCCCAAAAGGGAGTAAAAAATACAAACATATTACCATTATATCCATCTGATGAAAAAGTCATCGTATTCTCATTACTATTAAGATATTGGAATATATTATCTGAAACGTCTGAGTTTAATCTACTATCATAATACCATGCAATTGTATCTTGAATTGTCATTTGTGGATTATATGCAACACGATTATAATAGAATTTAGGTCCATACAACTGATTATACTCCTCATCGTCTCTATTTGTATCATACATTCTTATTATTGTTTGATTTGTTGATGTATCAATATACGTATCACTATCTTGAAATGAAGAACATACTGTATTTGGTTGTGTTCCAGTACTTAAACTACGACTATAAATAGTCTCAAATAATGAAGTATTGTAATTATATGCATAAAAATTAATAAATCTATATTGTCTACCACCCATTTTATGTTCAAATTTAAATGTATCTATTGTTTGAATATCAAATAGAGTATATGTTAATGTCGCAATTGCTCTTGAACCTCGGTCATCTAGAATATATACACCATTACAACCCATATTTAAACCATATGTACTATCAGAATAATCAATATAATTATTTAGATTTAATGTTGAACAACTACAAGCAGCAGCTCCAGTACCACTATGGAGTAAGATACAATTACTACTCATAACACCCGTATAATTTAAAAGTGTATTCTTCTCTTGATTAATTGAAGTTACATTCATTGTTAAGATTGGAGTTAAAGTAGAACTAGCTAAAGTTAAATTAATGTTTGTATTATTATTAGTCCAGGTTACACTTTTACCCATAACAAAACGGTATAATTCTCCAGTATGTAAATCATAATCTAAATCCCAAACTATTTCTGAACTATTTGTCGAATTGATATATAATTCATTATTATCTTCGAATATATCTCCACGTACAATAATATCTGCTTGATTATTATTGTTTTCTGAGATGTTGTATATTAATGCTGGATGTAATAAATCTAAATTATCTTCAATATAATGTGGTATTCTTAATGAAGTACCACTAACTATTGTATCAGTTATATTTAATTCAAAATTCCACATATTATTTGTTACATTAAGAATAGTATAATTCTGAATTGAATTTGTATAAATAATACTAGAATCATCAATTGTATATATTAATCCAGTTAAATTAAATGATAACTCAGTTATATTTACATCATCTGTTGGATAACGAATATATGCTGTAGCTACAGAATTTGGTTGAATTGTAAGTTGAATAGAACTTTCATTATTATATAATACATTTGATTCAAATGAATTTAATTCAGAAGTCACAAATGCATTTGGATATAATTTATTAATACCATTATTATCAATATCAATAGACATGTTATAAGCAATATCATCTCCTCTAATATCAAATTTAGCATTAGTAATATCATCAAATTCATTCATACTCCAGGATAAATTATCAGCACTACTTAATATAATTGTTTTATTAATAAATGGAATTGAAGTTTGATTAAATTCATTTTGTACTAAATCGGGTGTGAAATTATAATTACTATCATAATCCCAACTAGTAATATTAATTCCATATCCTGGATAATCAATATCAAAATACATTGTTTGTCCAGTATCTTCTCTACCTTGAATAGCTATTTCTATACCTAATTCATAATAACGAGTATCATTAAGTGAATCTAAAGATAACAGATTACTTTTATAAATATCAGAATAAGGTAGATAATCAATATATGTTGATACTGCTTCATAGGTACTATCACAAAAACCATCGTAATCTATATCATCACACGTATCTGAATAACCAGTTCCAGCATTATTAGTCCAATAATTACCTCCAATATAATTTCTATCTCCAAGTACATTCGTACCTAATTGTTTTGTGGTATTCAAATTAAATGAACTAGCAACAATATCAAAATAATTATCACTATTAATAATATTATTATATATTGTTATACCATTACTTAATGTAAATTCAAACATATCACCAAAAAGATTTGAAATATCATTATTATAAATATTTCCATTAGAACTGTAACTTAGATATAGTGCATCATATGAACTACTAATAGTATTAGAATAAATATTATAATTATTGGTATTAATTAAATCTATACTTCCAAACATAGTATTATTATAAATATTAACTCCACCTGTTGTAAAATGCCAATATAAATCATCATAAAATATATTATTATGAATATTGACTTTAACATAATTAGCCATATTTACAACATCAAAAAATGAATTACCATATACATCTCCAGTAATCCATGAATAACCCAAAATATCATATTGAGTTTGAATAGTAAACGTATTATTTATTACATCAAATGAATTTTCATTAATTGCATGAAGTCCAATATCATTAGAATAAAAAGTATTATTTAATATCATACCATTATCAGAATCAACAGAATAAATACCTCTATTAAAATCACGAATATTACAATTTTGAACTATTAAACTATCTGGACCAGATATACCTGCAGCAGAATAAACACCATATGATGTTTCATTATCAACACCATCTATTTTATTATTCTGACAATCTAATGTAACATCATCTGCAGTAACACTCATACATTTAGTAACATTAATATTTGTAATATCATTAGCTAAATAATAAGTCACTCCAGTTTCATTTAATTCTGTACAATTTGTAATAATATGTCCAGAATTATCATTACCAATAGAATATATAGGTTCATTATATAATTTACGTTCAACAGAAATATAATCCCATTTAGCCGTAGAACCACCTGAATTTTTACTTGCACCAAAACGTAATGAAGCTTCATTAATATAGGTTCCTTGTTTGGATAAACCTTCACGTATATTATTATCACTAGTTAAATCTTCATTAATGATGGTTACATTACTATAAGTATCATTTAAATAGATTTCTTGAATCCATGTTTTACTCCATGGATTTGGACCCTCTGTCCAAGCAGAACCACCTTGATGAACCTCATGCTGAGTACACCATCCATTTCTACATGCTACAACACCATCAATCCATGTACTGGTAGAATTCCCTAATACTGTATAAAACCAATTATCGTTATTACTTGCAGACATAATCATTCTTGTTTTAATTTTATAATAAAAATTATCAATAGCATCTAATGCATGAATATAATATTGATTATTATTACTTGTTACAGTTATATACCCATCAGCAATAGAATATGTTGCAGTACCATCAATACTCCATTTTGCTGTATCTAATGTAGTTCCATCAAAAAAATCTGAAAACCAATAATCTGCATTAGCATCACTAATATTTGCAACGGCAGAAGTATTACCATAATACATTACTACACTAGTATTTGTACTATTAGACAAAGTATCAGTTATTTTTACATTTACAATTGCATTATTAGAATCATAAGATACAATATTTGATAGATATAAATATGATTCGTTTTCTGCTGTGAATCGTAAATCTAAATAATTATCATCCATCTCAGATTCTTTAGATATATTAAATTGAATTGTATATTTATTTAATTCTCTATCTGTATTTTGAATTTGGATATTTTTTTTATAATTCCAAGTTGTATTAAACCATGCATATTCAGAATAATCATTACCTGCAAATTGTATAATCCCATCTATCTTACGAGAATTAACACTATAGGCAATATCATGCGTAATGTAATGTCTTAATCTATATGTTTTCTTTTGTTCAAAATTATAATTTGTAGGGTCTATTTTTTTATAATTACATACTTCTTGTGATTTATAACTGATTATTTCTTTAGTAGTACATTGGTCTTTAGGTACTGTTTTATTAACACTCTTTGTTGAAATGCTTATTTCTGTATCACAATCAGATGTAGAATAACTATAAATTGGAATATCTTGAATAGAATATTCACATAACTCAAACCATTCATTATTAATTGAACCTTTATCAATAATATATTTCCAATTGAAGTTATTTTTATTCTTTTCTGTTGTTCTAAAATCAGTACTTAATGTATTTGTTATTTCATATTCTGTATAATCTTCTAATATCCCTGCTTCTACTTTAATGAATTTAACCCAATCTTCTTTTGGTGGGTCAAAAGTACGAGTAGAGTAATTAACATTATCAGATGTAACTCTGTATCTAACAATTAATTTAGCTTTATCAACACCAAAATATTTATATATTTTAGAATAATAATATCCATCTTGAAATGATACTTTCATACCATGACCGAACTCTTGTGGACTTTCAATTCCTTTAATTGTGGAACCGGTATATTGTAAGTTAGTAACTAAGAATTCATAAATTAAGCCACTACCATTAAGAATATTTATAGTATGAGATATTGGTACTTGTGTAATATCTGTAGTATTACCATATAATAAATATGTGTCTATTATTACTGGGTCAATTCCTTTATTAATATATGTTAAAGTACGTGTAATTGTGGTAAGATTAGATTCTGGATTATAATTAAATATTGTTTCTTTATTAGAATTAGATTTACCTAATTTTGTAGTTCCACGAAATAAATTATTTGTTTCTATTGCAACTGCATTCCATCTACTATCAATAAGTGATAAATACTTTGTACTATCATCATAAACTCTGATTTTAAATTCATTATCAAATGTAATTTGTACTAATGATGCTGTTAAGATAATCGCAAATAAACCAATAAATAATTTCTGTTTATCCATAATATACACCTAGATTCCTATTCCACTTATACTCGTAACAAACATAACCATAATTTCAACATAATACTTATCAGGACTTACTTCATATTCATTTTTGGTATCACTGATAATTCTAACATTTTGTAAAACCCATTTCCCTGAACGAAACCTTGTGGTATCTGCATTAAATAAACCAATATATCCACCTTTTTTAATCATTGTACGTAAACTAGTAGCTACATCATCTACAGGAATGTTTGGTACTGAACGTGTATCTGTTGTGATATATCCTTTGATTTGCATTATTGATACAATCTTTCTTAAATCAAATACTGTATTATTTGGGTCAGATGTTTTATCCATTGTTGGCATTGCAAAATTATTAAAATCATGAGTAATATCATCAATTATAGATGTTACTTCTACATTTAATTGAATTTGTGTATCCAAATTATAATATAATATTAAATTTTGTCTTGCTGCCATAATAATCATTGTCCTTTAAGGGTCCATACTACTAAATCCTAATGCATTAGATATATTCTTCGTTAGTAAAAATGGATTAGATGTTGGTGATTGTATGTTTATTGTGCCTACAGATACAGAATTACTATTAGATGTATTTGTTTGAGTTGATTGTGATACAGGTAATGCAGTAGTAGGATTATATACACTAGGAGAAATTATAGATTTTAGATTTTGTACGTCATTTAGTAATCCATTAGCTAGACCACTAGAATCCATCTTTTTCATTAATGCCATTGATTGAATTACTTGAAAGCCAGGTATAAGTGGTTGAACTATTGCTGGAGTATTAGATACCAGTGTTTGTGCTGCAGATATAATCGCATTATATGCTTTCATAAATGGAGCTAAGATTACATATTCTAATGCACTAAATAATGTACTAATAAATGTTTTAAATCCAGTCCAGACTGATTTTAATTTACCTATCATTGTTACAGTTGAATTATATAATTGATTTTGTTCTAATATTGCAACTATTTTATCCATTGCTTCTCTAAATGGTGCTGTAATTGTAGCCCACTTTGTTTTAAGGTCCGTTATTACCCGGTCTATATATTCTTTAATTGTATTCATCGTTTCAGAAATCGTTTTAGATATTGCATCCCAACTATCAGATGTAGCTTTTTTTAAATAAGTCCAATTCTTAGCTAATATTGCTAGTGCTGCAATAACAAGACCGACTACTAGAAGTATTGTAGCATTGGCTGAGATAAAACCACCAATTGCCACTATAATAGGTATAAGAGCAACATAACATGATTTAATAGCACCTCCAAACGTACGTAATGCTAATGTAGCACCACTCATTTGTGTGCCTGTTAATGCCATTGTTCCTTTACGTGTTTTCATAAGTGCCTTAATATATTTTCTATGTTCTTTTGTTGTTTTTTTAATTAAAAGTCTAGTTTTTTTCCATGCACGTGACATTGGACCCATTATAACTGTTCTAAATAATCCATTTTCTTTACGTGCAGATTGCATTGCGAGTTCTAATTGAAACCAAGCAAATCCAACATGAGATAGTGTGGTAAATAATTGCATGCTTGTGCCAATTACTCCTTGTATTGATGGAGGTAATAAACTCAATGTGCTATTAAATCCCATTGCTAAACGAGTCATCTGAACTTGAGATGGAATTAACATTTGAGTATATGTTGCATCCATTACCTCATTATATCCAGTTAAAGCTCTAACTTTACTAATTTGTGTACTAAATATTTGTCCACTTGCCATAAAAGCAAACATTAAACCTAAATGTTCCATTTTAAATTTATTTGTTTCTCTACTTGCATTTACTAATTCTGGTTGTAATTTTTTAATCCCTTTTTTTGTAGTTAATAAAGCACCGTTACCTTTATTACCAAATACATCTAATAATTGCATATTTTTTCCTTCTTTTTTGAAAACCATACCAGTATTTTGCATAGCTATACGCATTGTTTCTGTAGATACTTTTGTAGCTCTCGCTAATTTCATCATCGCAATTTGTGTAGTTTCATATGATTCTTGTATTTTCTTAGTATCTGCTTTAGCTTTACCTACTCCAGTAGTAGTAAATTCTGTATTAACGGTTGTATTAATGGTCGTCATATTAGTCACTTTAATTTATTATTTACTTTATTATTATCTTCATTGATTTCTATAATTAATCCTAATGCTATTGGTATTGGTAATTCCATAAATTCATTATATGGTATCCACCCATAATTTGAACATAATATATGATGCATTCTCCTTACAATATTATATTTAGTTGTATAAGTTTGCACCGTACTAATGAAATTACTTGTTATCGGGTTTGACATCTTCTTGTCTCTTTTGCTGTAATTCACGTAGTTTGTCCAATGCTTTTGCATTACGTGATTTCAAACCATCTGTATTTGCTTCAATCATTCCATTAAATAAATCAATAAAATTATTAGAGATAAATAAGTCAAATAATTCTGAATTTTTATCATAAGCTAAATTAAATGAATGTGCTACAGTATTTTTTAGTAATTTTACAATTGTTACCATATTCTCTTGAATCATTTTAGTAAATAATTGTTCTTTATTTCCTTTACTATTTTCTAAATCTTCCATTGCACTCATAATAATATAAAATTCTGGATAATAATCCATTTTCAACGGTTTAATTAAAAACGTTGTATTTGTACCAGTATCATCTTCCAATACTATTTGTGAACCTGGTCTACAGTATCTTTTCATATCGTCAATTGTATTACTCATTCTTTATCACCATTTCTATATTGTCTAATCTTGTTTCTATACTTGTTATTCTTGTATCATTTTGATAGTAATCATAAAGGAACTTTAAAGCCATTCCATAATCACCACTATCTTTTTTACCTTTAAAATTATCAAAAGCGAACTGTTTAAATTGACTTAAACATGGTTCTGGTAATCTATTAATAGTCATATCAGGTCTATTACTTTCAACATATGTTTTAAATTGAGTTATATTATTATTCTTTTCCATTTATCTCACCATTATTTCTGTTGCATCTGGAGTTCCAATTGCAATTGATAAATTCATTTGTTTTTTACTATTATCTTGTTTAATAGGAATTGACCAATCTACATTATTATGATAGACTTTATAAGCAGTATCAACATACATTTCAAATTTTCTATCTGCCATTTCATTATTAAACCATAAATCCTCACCATAAATTAAATTATTATGAGTATTAAAATGACATTTTTCCATTACACTTCTTTTAATTAATGAACATCCAAGTGCATTAGCATAACATCTAATCAATTTTCTATCACAATTAAATAATTCTGTCCAAGTACAATAGCTTAATCCGCTTTGCATATTTACATATCCATCATGAAATACACAAGGTAAATCCTTAGGTTTAGAATAGACATGAACTAAAGGTCCACATCTATCTTTATTGAATTTAATTAAACGTTTTAAATATTCTGGATATATTACAATATCTGCATCTATAAACAATAAATGAGAATAATTATGGTCTATAAAATAATTACGTATTTTCTCTCTTACATGAGCTAACATTTGTAAGAAATGAATTGTATTAGTATCCCATTCATGTCGTTGTATAATTGCATCAGGAAATTTAGATTTAAGAATCTTAAAATATTCACCATTATCCGCAGTGGTATCTATAATTAGAACATCAAATTCAACGTTCTTATACTGTTGAATTGATTTATACCATGCATCAACACAGTAATTATGCCTTTTGCTTATTGGAGTTGCTATTAATATCTTTTCTTTCATACTTATCACGTTTAAACCATGCAATGAATGTGATACCACAATCAATTACTAATGCATCTTGTTTTATAAACTCATCTTGACTAAATCCACATTTATGTATTTCATGAGGATTGTTTAATACTTCACCTTGTGGAATATAACCATTGGGTGTTGTAATAATTAAATTTTTACATAATGGTCTTAATTTGTCAATTACTGTTTGTGCTTCTGGTTTATCTAAATGTTCAATAATATCTCCTAATATTATTAAATCATAAACCATATTTGGATTAAATGTTCTTATATCTTCAGTATATATTTTCGTATAAATGTAATTGTGTGCTGGCGTGATATAAGGTGCATATATTTCAACTGCATCGATTATTGTTTGCCATGTTTCTTTGGCATAACGTGTATGTACAATATCCATTATTTCTCTTACGAGATAACCCCATCTTCCATAACCACAACCTACATCTAATACTGTTTTGGGCTGGATATAATCTATAATCCTAATCATATCATGGCATGTCGCCATATTACTTGTTGGCATTGTCTATTCACCTATTCTTATTGTCTATCTACCATTTCACAGTAGATGTATAACTTGCTAATGCTGTAAGAGATGTAGTTGATTTTGTTGATTCAAATAATATCTTGCTTTTATTTGATTTATCAAACGGAGATAATTTAAATGCAACAGTATATTTAAGTATTTTATCAGTAAAACTAGGTTTTACAGAAACAAAATAACCATCTGCAAATACATATCTTTTTGCAACGATTGCAGTACTTACTGCAGTTGCTGCATTTGTAATCGAATCTGCATTACAAAACATAATTGCAATTCTATATTTAGTACGGTCTCTACTATTAGATATCTTTAGTGGGTCTGTTGTATCTGCTTCATGTAATAAATCAAAAAATCCTTCACCTGAAGTTGCAGTTGAATCTGTACCAGCATAAATTGGGTATGCTTCAAAAGTAATTACGGTATCTGTTTCAGGTGTAAAACTATCAATTCTACCACCATTAACTAATGCTACTCCGTCTATTTGTTTTTCTCCTAAATCTACATCAATTGTTTCAATTAATGTACCAAATGGGATATCTGCTCCTGCTTGTGCTGCAATAGAAACTAGTGCAATTTCTTTCCATGCGTCATCACCATGAGATGCTTCTGTCATATTAATTCACCTATATATTATTATTTTTTTTTGTTATACTATTCTTCTTTTTCAAAATAAACATTGAAGATGTTGGGATAATTGTATTTTTACTATCAATTTCAATAAATTCTAATTCATTTGTAAAGCCATCTTCTTGACCTTTACCTTTTCTAAATCGAAGTACACCATAACCTGGTGCTGATTTAATATCATATTTCATAAATATTCACCTAATTATTTCACTACTGCGCTAATTTTCATATTTAATCTATTTTGAATAATATTTTTCATATCGTGTTGTGTTTGTGATGTTGCTTTATCTAAAATAAAATATGGCTTTGTACCCTTTTCTTCAATAGCTTTTTTCATTGCACCAAATTGATATTTAGGTGCTGAATCTATTTTAGCTGCTGCCCAGTTTCTAGTTCTACTAACATTTGGAATTGAATGTGGTCTTGTACCATCATTTAAATAAGTAAACACTTGTGAACCTTGAATATCAATTCTATTTTTGGATTTTGGAATACTCTTTAAACTTTTAATTGTAGTGGTAGATGTATTATGATTACCAATAGACATTTCTGTTGCAATATTAATCATATGTGCTTGAGCTAAATCTTCTAATATTTGTTTGGCTATGTGAGGTAAGATTCGTGCATATCGTCCAATTGCATTTTTATTAGATATTTTGATTCTAATATTAATTCCCATATTATGTACCCCATTCAACATGAATAGATATTTTACCCACATAATAAAACATACCTTCAACGAATGTTAACTTTGGTGGTGTCATATTATCAAGGTTATAATGAAATAAATGATAATCTCTAAAGACTTGTAAATTATTATTGAATACTGCAGCGATTTTATCTATTATTTCTGCTGCTGTATGTTCACCTTGTTCATCTTTTGTATGAACTTCTATTTGAATACCCATAACAACTCTTTTCATACATTTATTAATTCTATTACGATTTTCATCTCGTAATGGAACAGGGATTATTATATAAGGATATTCAGTACGATATTGTAATGAATATGGATTACCTCTATGAATATTAGCAACGAATGAATAATCTATATTTTTACGTAATAGATTATATATCACTTTTTGAGTATCTACTGAAATTGAATCATATTCTAAAGGTTGAGTAATATCTTCTATAATAGCATTATTTAGATTACTTACAATCATATCATCACGATATAAGACTATCCTTTATTATTAATTTACAATTAGATGCTGTAATTACCTTAGTTGCACTTGCAAATGTTGCATTATCTGCAAAGACTAATTCAATATCATTATAACTAGAAGTAATAAAATCTGTTGATTGAATTGTATATTTATAAGTACCTGCTTCTGCACTAACTACTTCTAAATCCTCACCGTCTATAACCAAACTACCCTCAATACCAATATAACATTTAGCATAAGTTGTAAATCCAGTTAAATCTACAGCATCATTATTAGTATCTTTAATTGTAAATAATAAATCTGTACCAGTACCAATTTGACCTGCAATAATAGTTTTAATTGATTTGTTATTGTCAGTATATAATATATTATACATCATAGTAATCATCTATTATATTTATTCTGTAATATCTGTATTTGTTATTGTACGCATAGTTGGCTGCCATGGTCTTTGTAATTCTGGAGTAGGGTCATTGTGTATTTGTTTATATAAACGATAATATTCATTTAATTCCATCTGAGCTACATCATATTCTTTATTTTTTCTACGAATAAAATATAAAGCTAAATACGCAACTGCCATTTTTACTGGAGATATATCTGTATCTGTTTCTGCTAATACACGATTCATACTCAATTCTAATTCAGATTGAGCACGAACAATCAGTTTATTCGTAACGGTCATAGATTCATTAATAAGATTAATAGAAGTAATATCCTCTAATTCTTCAATAGTCAATATTTGAACCATGTCATCATCTCATTAATAAGTTATGTAAACTGGGTACTTGAAAATGGTATATTTATGACTACGAATCATTAGCACCTGTGTTATAATTTAGTTATGGTTGTTAATAAATAAATGTTATATTTATTTCTTTAATAATAACTTTATTTGTGCTATTAATTGTGGGTCTATTTCAACACCACATTCTTGTAGGTTTTCCATAATACTAATAAATTCATTTGCTATAAAAGCCCATACAATGATTGTTTTAAATACATCTGCTGTACCTAACACTACATCAATTAAATGTATTGTCATAACAGCTACTAACATACCCGTTTTCTTCAATAAACCTTTATGTCCAACTTCACTCGATAATGTAATAAAAGGAACATAACGTTTTTTATGAAATAAACACGCATAGAAATTATGAACTAATGAATAAATATATAATAATATACCTGATTTGAGTAATCCAGAAATATAATCAATAGACAGTATAATTGCTAGTACTTGAAGTTCTATTGTAATTTCCCCGAACATAAATACAGCAATTCCAACGAATAAAGACTGATATAAACGTTCCGTTGTATGAAATATACTTTTTAACAATGTATCACAGTCTTATAGTTACTTTAATTTAGAGATATATAAGTGAATTATATGTGTTTAAACATATCCACAATATATATATATATTTTATTCTTTAATATTATAGTTTGTAATTTTTAAATAATTACTTAATGCACTACCACATTGTTTATTTCCACAATATTGCAGACATAAATCTACGCCCTGCTTGAAGTGTGCATCGTCTGGATTATCTTTCAGGACCCGATAAAATGATTCTATCGCCCTATCGCAATTAGGATTAATACCGCCACACTTCGGACAATAATTTTCAAATTCTTTAAGTTCTTCTTGATAGTCCATAGTAACACTATCTGACTCTATTTAGATCAAATGTAGCAGTTGTATTATATATTGCCCATAATCCTGAATTGAATAATTTTACTGTACTTTCATCAGTAATATATTGAAATGTAACAATATCACCTGTTACAAAATCACTATCGAATTCTTTATCTATATCAATAGCATAATTTTGTTTTATTGGTGTTTCTTCTTTATATAAACCTGCTATATGTTGACCGTTTTTTGTTACTCTGGTTGCGATTGTTGATTTAGGACTAGACGAAGTATCAATAAAATTGCCATGAGTTTTAATGTGATATGAACCATTATCTAATATGTGTAAAGATATATTTGTTATCCCAATTATACTGTGCTCAATGTTATACATATCATTTCCACATGGACAATCGAATGACATATTAAGCCACGTATCTGTAGTAGTTATTGTTTCTGTGTGATTCGTTCTTAAAGATGCATGAGATTGATTAAATGTGTTTAAAGATAATACATATCCGCCAACATCAAGATTACCAGTGATTATTCCTGATATGGCGTGCATAACATCATAAGTATATGTTCCATCACCACCAACATGATGTGTTGCTGCGAATGTACCAACTGACAATAAACAAAGTGCAATACATACTACTCCAATTACTGAAAATATAGTTTTTATCATATTATCATCCTCCTACGTGAAAGGTTCCTGTTATGTGGTGTGATTGTCCTGTTTTTAAGTGAAATGAATTTTTTGTTCTAAGATTATTACTTTCAAAATAACCATCACCAATTAAATTTAATCTTTTATAACTACCTGTAACTATATCAGAACTAACCCACGTATTAATACTATCTGTATTGTAATCAATAATAGATGCTTTGTTTGTTTCTAAATTAAGATTAACTTTATTATAATCATAAATAACAGAATAATTAAATAAAGTACCTGTGGAATTTAATTTATCAACTGTACCAAATGATGCCTCTTCAATAGTATCAGTATAATTTAATTGAACTGATTTAGAAAAGAAATAAATATTATTTAATTTATTCAATGAATCAATTGGAATAGTATCTGTTCCTATATTTTCTATACTAATAGTCCATAATTCTAATTCTACAGAATCATTTGTATTCTGTATTATGTTGATTGCATCTTCATAAAATGTATATGTGGTATTATATGATACACCACAACTTGTTTGATTAGCATAACGCAATAATCCTTTGAATTGAATACTATACGGATATACGTTACTTATTATTGTTATTTCAGAATTAATATCCCATGTATTTGAACAATTTGTATCTATAATTAATAAGCCCAATCCATATTCATTACCTGAATTATGAAGTGATTGTGTTTTACCAGAAAAATAATGTTTGTCTTCATTGATATTATATGAATCCGAAATTATTCCACCAGCTGGTGTTGAACCATGAAATGATATATAATGAATTCTATTGTAGTTTTTAACCGTAACCAAACCAAGTGTACTATAATTATGCAAATATCTTATTGTTGTATTTTCAATTGGTAATAATTTTGTTGTTTCTGAATTTGTATTTGGTTCTCGCCATATATCATATAAATCCCACCAATCAGAAACACCACCACCTTCAAAAATATCAGAATGTTTAGAATAACTATTATTATTCATTGATTGATTTATTTTATAAATCCACCGATTAAATTTATAATTATAATTATAAAATGCGAATGGATAATATATATTAAATGTATCTAAATCATTTAAATTATTTTTATTATTAATTGCTCTTGAACTAAATGCAAATTCCTTATAAAACCATTTATTAGGTATAATTAAATCACTTAATGTATCTATCGACTTATTTGCATTATTTTCAATTAAAGTTTTGTGTTCTAAACTTAATCTTGAATCATTATATAAACTACCTAAAAAATATAGTGATAAATAATTATAATTAGAATCATATCCAGTCCAATTTGATAAATAACATCTTTTATTAATATCTAATGTTGCCCCTGAATTACAACCCAAGCCATCTTTTATATCTTCATTCCATTCAGTTGGTAATCCATCACGAGTTGAATTTAAATATGTATTCGGTACGATTGTTGATGTTGAAAGTACTCGATATATAGTTTCGTTAAAATTATTATAATGTGTTTGGTCGTTATTTATTTTATATATATTCCATTCACATATTGCTCGTCCTAATTCTTGATTGCTTACTTGTGGTTTTGCACCAACTGGAACAGTTGAATAAGTATCATTTAATGAATCTAACCATTGTGTTTTTCTATTTGAATGAACTTTAACCCAATCTATTGATACATTACCCCCAACCGCACCATTTGTTAATAAATTTATTTCAATCCTATGTGCATACCCTGTTGTATCAGATGCATTCAATGACCAAGATATATTTACTTCATGCCATTGGTTATCATTTGTACCACCTATTGCTTCAGAACCAATAAAAGGCGGTTTAAATGAAGATGTACCAGCTTCTTTTAATCTTATCCTTAAATGATTTGAATTTGAATAAGTATCATTATATCTTAAACTAATTGTTATATTTGTATCAAGTGTTCCCTCATCTAAAATATCATAGGGATTAGGATTATTATTTATTTGAACGTAAATATATGCAGACGTCTGGTCAAGTACATCATTATATGTTACACCATCTATTTCTTTGTTCTCACTCCATCTATCAACTCCACCAATCCAACATACATCATCAATTCCAGAATATGACGAAAAACAATTACTATCTTGTGCTGAAAATGGGTTGTTTATTCCAAAATTAAATGTAATTGTATTATCAATTAATATTGATTTATTACTTAAATAATCTAATGTTTGTGCATATTTATAACAAATAAATCCTCTATTCGCATAATCCGCCCACATATTATTACCAGTATCGTTATGATTTCTAGCTAAAAAATCTCCAGAAATTAAAGCAGAATTTAATAATGATTTATTCCCAATATATTTATTCTTAGGGTCATCATAATAACTTCTAGCCATACCATACATAATATTCTGCATTCTAAAATTCATCGCATTTTCAGTTTGATTTCTTAATAATGAATAAACATAACTACCATACCATTTTATGCCTTGTAAATCATTTGTTAGATTATTATAATTTGCTTCCTGCCATGATAAATAAGTACCAATTTCATCTGTAAATTTTTTAACTGTATCGTTCTTAGCATCATCATACGCAAAGCTTTGGTTACTCATTATAATTAAAAATAAGAAAAAGTAAAATAATCTTTTCAATTATTTCACCTAATTACAATATGTATCTGATTCAGGTGGTGTATAAATATGTCTCCCTGTTTCGTTCCAAAATTCACAACCAGATACTGTACCATTGGTATATAATGCAATATCTTTAGTTCCGATTATATGATATCTATCTTTTGTACCGGAAAATATATCTCCATTATTATCAAAAATAAATGTTGAGTATCTTGTTCTTATTTCAGATGCAGTTAAAGCTCTATCATATATTTCAATATTATCAAGAGTTCCGAAAAATTCACTCGTTGTTAAAGAAGCACCACCCAAATATAAATTATTTATTGTTTGATTGATATAACCCTCTTGTGTATATGATCCAACTAACGCACCATTAATATATATTTTTTTATTATTAATACCGCCATTCATATCATACGTTGCAGTTATATGATACCATTTATTTGGATATTTAGTAAAATTAATATTATAATTATCGGCTTGATAACCTGTTGTTTCTGTTACTAATCTCCATGTAATAAATTGATAAGGTCTTGTCCATAATGACCATTTTCCATCTTTGGTTATAATGTATTGACCATCAGCATACGTTCCATTTTCCGGTACTTTCATCCAAATCATTAGTGTTATTTCTTCAGTTATATTTAAAACGTTATTATGTTCTACTTCAATAGCATCATTATCACCATCAAAATATATACCTTTATCATATTTACCATCCGTTCTGATAGCATTAGATATTCTGCCATTTAATGATGTTTTACCCGATGAAAATACTACGTTTCCAATTGTTTCGTCAAAATTCCATCTAGCTGTAAGATTATTATCACTTAAATTCAAACTACCACTCAAATCAGCATTCTCCAACTTCTCGCCATTAGCATCCATTGTTCCTGTCCATGTACTGCCACTTAGATAATCAGTTTCTGTGTAATTGATATTAATATTATCATTACCACCATGGTTTAAATCACCTGTCATTGTATCTCCATCTCTATGTATCCATGCATCCATACATGTACTTGCTGAAAAGTTAGTATTAAATCCCGTAACTGCACTATATAATGTACATGCACTAGGTGGATTCTTTACATTGGAACTTTCTGTATCTGCATCAATCCACGAAGCACTAATATTATTAGTTGAAGTTATTGTACTATTAGTTGTCATTGGACCATGTAAATATAAATATGTCGCATTAGCAATACCATAGATATCCATTAAATATATATCTCCTTGAGTAATCAAAGGAACTGCAGCCACAATACTACTGATTGCTAGTATTCCAACTAACATAATTATTAATATATGATTATTATTCATCTAAATCACCTAAACTATATTTGTAGTAACATAAGTTACAAGTATTTTTTGTGTATCAAACATTGCATTGTTATAAGTTACTATATTAGAAACATAAGTGTAATCATTTGATACGCCATTAGTTATTCTTAATCCATCTACATACACAGCGACACTATTATCTACGATATTAGTTCCTGTTAATGTTAATTTCCTACTTTTAGTCCCATCACTACCTGTACAACTTGCACCTGTGAAAGATTCACCCGGTGTAGAATACATTGCAGTCATGAGTTTCTTGATTTCTTTATAAATATTATACATAATCATGACACCTCCTTATCTTTTAATACAACTCTCATAATTGCAATCATAAACAATTATTCCACCAGCATTAACTACTGTTTCTGCAGGTACTTCATTTAGATTTTGACTTAATAATTGATTTACATCACAACCAGTAGATTCACAATAGGATATAATATCTTGAAATATTCCATTTCTACAAGGAGAATAAGTATCTACTTCTAATCCATCTTTGATTTTAGTATAATAACAAGTTTTACTTGTTGAACTTAAATCATTTGTTTTTTCACTATTACCTGTACATACATAGACTTTTTCATTTGAAGTACATACATAAGAATTAGCAAATTGTTCTGGTTCTAAATATTGGGTTCCACCATATGCAGCAAGTAATAGTACTGCTACAAGTAATCCACCAGTTAGTTTAGTATTATCTACTATATTAATCACCTAATTATATATTATTTGTTCGTTTTATTTATAAAATAGTATTATATTTCATTATTTTTATTTTAAAATTACCATGAAGTTACACATAATACTTTGCTACCAGAAGTACTAATTCCTGCGATTACACCAGTAACCATGTTTTTTCCTAAAATCATTTCATAGTCTCCACCTGTAGCAGCCAACCTGATACCCTTATGCAATATAGCAGTACCATCTACGGACAGATATATGACCTCATCACTATCATTTATGAATTTGGCATATTTCCTAGTACTATTAGCTGCTAATACTACTGTAGTCGTAGCTGCTACCGTAACACCTGTTGATACTCCAACAGTACTGTTTGTATTACCCGTAAAAAGTGGATTAGTTGAACTAATATTTGTACCATCACTAGTTGCTATTATTGCTCTTGTTGTGGTATTCCATTTTCCTGCCATTAATTATCACCGATTTTGTAAAATTTCTTTATCTTTTTTACAACGTCATCTCTAAGAGGTACTTTGTCTTCTTTAATTGCTTCTAGTAACATATTTTTAGAATCAAAAATTCTTCTAATATCTTTCATTGTTTTCTTCCCGATACATTTAATATCTTTTAATTCAGTAACAAAATCTATTTCTTTATTAGTTTCAATTTTTGTTTCAATATCTAACGTAGTATTGGGACCATTAAGTATCGCTTCTGTAATTGATTTTGGTATTATCTCTTTTCTTTTTATATCGGATACCGGTTTAATCACACCACATAGTAATAGTCTATTTATTTGTTTTGTAATGATGATATCTCTAACTTCACCTAGTTTCAGGTTCAGTGGATTACCATATTGTGGTTTAAGTGTACCAGATAATGTTATCTTCATAATGAATCACCTAATTAATTATCTTTTAAAAATATAAAATAAAAAAACAACTGAGTAATAAATTACTCAAGAGTTTTAGCAATTGTTAGTTCGCAAGTTCCACCTGCGTATTCTGTACTTCCATCGTCATCTGTACAAATAAATGCAACCACATCATCTTTATCTACTTCAAGAGAAAAATCTGTTACTACAAAGTCTTTTTTAGCTTTGGTAATTGTTTTAACAGCTGATGCTGTTTTATTTGTACCGTTTACTAATATAACTTTTGTATCAGCTGTAGAACCACTTGTTGTTTCAAAACATAATCTACCTTCACCAACAGTACCATAATATGGGATTTTAGATGCATTAGGTAGTGTTACGATATAATGTTCATGTGAATCAAGTAATGGTATTTGTGTTATTGTTGCTGCAGCGACATTAGATTTAATCCAATATGCTGATTGTGAATCTATTGTAGCTAGTGTCCAATCACTCGGTGCTGAAAATACAATATATCCATCTTGCATAAATGCACGTTCTCCAACTTTATCTGCTGTGGTTGTTGTACCGTCATATAATAGAGTTAATGCTGTCCATCCACTTGCACCATAATAATACCATTCTAAGGCATCTGAACTATATGTTGCTGCTGTTGCTGAAACATCTATTTTAAGTACATTAAATTTAGCTGCTGCTCCGAATACTACATAATCTCCAATAGCTTCTGTACCTGGAAATAATTGATAATTAGATGCATAACCTGCACCAGTTGCTGAGGTTGCTAGATTAATATATGCTTCTGCAGATAAATCATATACCTTTGCTAATGCGGCTGCTTGTTCTGTTTCTGTAGTTTCTGTATGTGGGAATGTATTTTCACCCATTACTGGTCCACAACCGATGGTTACAATATCATTTTTAGATATTGTATTAATTTCTTCTTTGATATCATACATTATTAATCACCTTTAGAATAAAAAATAAAAAAAGGAATCCTCTTATGAGGAAACTCCAGTTAATGTATATATTCTATAATTGGTAAAGTCTGTTGAACTTGTGTATGTACCCATTCCATCCCACTTAGGTAGACATGCTGTACCTATTTTCTGTAGGAATCTATCTCCTCTACCGAATACTTTTTCTTGTTCGACTAAAGGTATATTCCTTGAAGCAGCTTCTGCTGGGTCGAATGTATACATTGTAGCTGTTCTCTTACCTTGTACAAACAATAGAGCACTTGTAGTTAGAGCATCGTATACTGCAGAACCATCTTCCTGTGCTGGTCTGTATGGTACAATGTCTATATTAAATGATTTCCTTAGATAGTCACCAACAGTTCTTTGTATGTTATTAATTAATGTTAATTTATTAATTTCATAGTATACTGCTGCTGGTACAATTAGGGTTAGTCTTTCTCCTGCTTGAATGTTTGAACTTCCCATAATTGCTGACAATGCTGTAAGTACATCATCTTCGGGGTCTGCTGATGCTGTTCCCCATACTGCTGTTGCTCCACTTGTTGCACCAGATGATGCAACTAAAGCTGTTAGTAGTCTATAGTCCTTAATTGCTTTAAAGAATTCTGCTGTTGATTGGATATTATTATCCATAAGTGCATTCAAATCTCTTGCATTAAGTTTAGCTTTATTTGTTATTTCATAAGGATATTGTGTCCATATAATATCAGTTCTAAGTTCCTTATAAATGAGTCTTTTATTTGAAGCGTCTGCATCAATTTCAACTCTGTCTTCTCCCACTACGCCAACTGTTGCATCTTCGAGAATCTTTGTTTCATTTGTCATTTTCTCTGGAATACCACATGATTGTGCGATAGATAAAAGTGTAGATGCTTGATAAATTACATCTTGTGCTGCAATAGCTTTTTTCATTACGTCTGCGCCTGTATATGCACCTGTTCCTTTACTTACCATATTATATCACCCTTATGCAGTTGCAGCTCCGATTGCGACATCAAGTAGAACTTCTATTTGGTCGTAATTTGCTGTAGTTGTAGTACCTTCACCGACATAATGTCCGATTGGTCTGGATGTAGATGCGGCTGTTGTTACTGCACCATCTACTGAATCTGCTAGATATACAATTGCTCCAGTGGTCCATGTAATACCTGTGATACATGCTACTTTAACTATATCTCCTGTACCTAAGAAAAAAACTCCCGGTTGGTCACCTGCGACAGTTGTTTTACCTGCCTGTACACCATCAACAAAAGCCTGGTCTAATACTGCTACTGCTGTATCACCCTTAGCTGATATTAATTCAAGTGTGTTTGCAGATGAATTCTTTTTTAGTACAAGTCCTTCATAATCTAAATCGGATTTAGATGCTGTTACTGGATATACTACTGGTATTGCTCTACCTGGATATACTCCGCCCATTTACTCCACCTCAATCCCGAATAGGGATTTCATTTTACTTGCAACAAATTGTGTTTGTGTTGCTTTTGCTGAATCTGAACCTTCCATTGGTGCAACACCATTAAGATTTGGTATTTTGGATGCACTTAGTTCGATAATTTTTTTAGTTTTATCTATTTCGGCTTTAAATTCAATATCTGTCATTTTATTACTTAGGATACTTGCAATTAGTACATCATCTGAAATAATTTCTTTTAGTTCTGATTCTCTACTAGCTTGTACTCCTTTTTGAATAATCGTATCTTTTTCGATAATAGATGCTTTCATTTTCTCAACTGTGTCATTAACACTTGTAAGTTTTGTCTCTGCTTCAAGTTTTGCAACATTTGCAGATTCTAGTTCAGCTTTCATTGCTACAGAATCTTTATCTTTATATTGGGATATTTCTGCTTTTAGAACATCAATTTGTGAATCTCTGTCTGCAATTGCGGCATCAACTTCTTTTTGTTCCATTGAATCAACCTCATTGTTTTTTTCTATATTTGGTTCTTGTGGTTCTGGTGTTTGGTTTATAATGTTACTAGCAAGTAACTTAGTAACAGATGCTGCCATAACAGCAATATTACTAATTGTACCTGACCCAACCTGTTTATATGCAGGATTTGATGTCACCGTAGTTTCTAAGGCATAGGGTTTTACTGGTATCATATATGCTAATTTGTTATCATAAGTTTTTCCTTGAATGTGTCCACAACCTAAGTCTATTACACGACCATTAACGATTAGTGGTTTACTGTTAGCTGCCATGTTCTCTGTAACACATTTATTACAAATAGAACATTTTATATCAGCATAATCAAATTTTGGACTTACACCCATATTTCGTGTATTCCATTCTCCATTTTCTAATTTAGTAACTGCTTCTGGATTATCAATTCGAAGTAAATAACGAATTACATTACCGGTGGTTTTATAAATATCATCCATAGTACCAATAATAGACATATCATCGCCATGATTTAATTTAACAGGTTTATCTTTATAACTCTCAATAATTTCGGGCATATCCTTTTCTTCAATAGCCCAACCATTCGAATTAGGTTCTAAATTTAATAGTTCTCCTTCGAGAATAGCATATTTTTTACCTTTAGAATTAGTTTTAACAGAAGATGTTTTCAAAGATGCAGTAAAGTTTAATTTCTCATTTAAATACATAATAATCACACTACTATATAATAGTACCTGCTGTATATATAAACATTTTATATAATTCATTCATTTTACATACTATCCGGTACAAATATCATTTGTTTTGTTCTACTTCGTTTAGAATTAAGAATACCCCTAATCTCAACCAAATATTTATCTGTTTTATTGAATTTATCTTTTAATTTATAGGGTAATTTTAATGAGGGATATCCACGTGCACTTATAGTAAATTTTCCTAATACCAATAAATGGATATTAGGTTCACTAGAAACAACAATATTCCCATGTAAATTACATTCATCAATGACTTTATCTTGTATACTCAAGATATATTCTTTATTAATATCACATAGTTCAATAAATGTTTTGGATAAATTTATCATTGGTCTATTATTTGTATCAGAACTAATAGTTCCAATAATAATGGTACCTTTAATTGATGGTTTCATATATATTCCTCTACTCTTTTTATCTGTTTTGATGCATATCTTCTACTGTCTTTTTCATCGCTGGATTGGTTTTAGCTTTTTCTTTCATCATTTTCTTAACAGAATTAAGAGAACCATTCTTATTGGTTTCATCTTTATTTGGATTCTCTTTATCTATTGGTTCTTCTGAACCAGGTTCAATTATTGGTTTGATTTCTTGCATATTCCAATCTTTCTTTAAATATTCTGGTATTGTCATACCTGCCTTTGCATAATTATAAATCGTCTTACTTTTATCAAGTTCAATATTTACATTTTCTGCATCATGAACTCTATCTAATGGCTTAAATCGTAATTTAACAATACCTGCTGCAGTTGGAAATTTAGATTCTAATTTATACTTAACATATTTCTCATTAAGCATATCCATGATATATTCACGACCCCACCTAACTGTATCTTTAAGGTCCTTTGCTGTAATCTCACGCATAACACCAGAAGTTACATCAATCCTACCAGATACATCTAATTCTAAGATACCGATTTTAATATAATTGGTCATCATATTAATATAACGTGCTAAGTCTATCATTCCTGCAGATGGATTAAGTGTTTTTATTTCTACACCATATTCTACTAATTGCATAATGTTATCGCCATTTACCCAATCTGTAAGTGATTCCTGAATATCATCAAATAATTCAGATTTATAACTGGATAATGCAGAAGAATAACTAACTTTATTTCCATCAGAATCAAGAGCATTTATATACTTATCAGGTATTTCCACATTTGTAAAATTAGTATTCTCATTACCTAATTGAACATAAACTTGTGGACCAAATCGTTTAATCTCTAATGCTAATATGTTTTGTAATAATTGTTTGATTTCAACTAATCTTAATATTATTGCTACTGGTGATTGACCTTTAATTCTACCAATATCTTTATTTGGTAACAATAATAATTCTTTCATGTCAAAATAAAAGTAATCCTTATTCACATACGTTTTATTACCATAGGTATCATATCGTATTGTATTACCATGTTGTACAATAGCTACATCTTTATTAGGATTCTTTGCATCTAAACCATAACCAATACCATCACCTAGATTACCTGTACGTAGATTTTTAATTAATCTACATTCTTTTGTATCTAAATCAATCATATTAATTTTACCTTGTCCTAATTGCTGGATAACACTTACACCTAAACCATGAATTCTATTGTTCTTAGCTAATGATGATATGTGACTAGGAATATCATCATGTGATGGAGATGATTCTATATCTAACCAATCTGCTGCTTTATTATAAATTGGCTTAGTTAAATCAATATCTTTATCAGAATCAATAAAAGCTTCAATTCCATTATTAAATACATTATCATAAAGACATACGGAATTATGAGTAGCATGGTCATTTTCATACGCCCATTCACAAGATTCCATTGTTTCTTCAGCAGATGTTCGTTTAAGTTCGACTACAGGTAGTCTATCATTCTTTGTATATGCATCTTGAATTGTTTGTGTATCTTCTGTTTTAGATGATGCATTCACAGGTACTGCTCTTGCTTGTGCAGTAAACGTATATTTCTTTTTTATGTCTAATAATCCCATTTGTATTACCTCTTATAATCATTATATTTATTACCAACCACTATATCTCTTAACACGTGGTCTATTATTTGATAACATTAATTGTGCTTTCTGTTTATTTCGTATTTTAGTTGTGCCAAATCCATTTGTTGCTTTACTCATAAAATTACTACCACTTTTGAACGTATTAAAATTAGCATTTACCATAGCTCTCGCCCAAAAGAAATCATCTCGACCATTTCGTTTCCCACTATATTTTGTTTGTCTTGTTCCAGTTTCTAATTTTTCTATATTTAATACATGACGTGTAGCTTGTCTTAAATACTCGTTAGGTTCATCATAACCTAAAGTTCTATAAGTACCACACTCTAATCCTAATTTAAATTGTTCTGCCATATAAACACCAATACGTACTTTCTTTACATTTGTATTATCTAATGTTTGTGGTGTATTAATTTCAACATTACTAGCAAAATCTAATCTTTCTAATCTTAAACCAGAATGTTGTAAATAATCAGCTAATCCCGTACCAATACCAGTATTATCTATTCTAATATTACGTAATACATTACGATAAGGTCTTAAAAAATCAAGTATCTTTCGTTCTTGTGTAGGATAATCACCATCTGGAGAAAATAGATTTCTTTCATGGAATATACCTTTATCATCTCTATTACCAATAACAATTGCAGTGATATCTCTTTCTTTCGCCACATCAATTGCAGATTCGTAATAACATTGTGGTTGTGGAATTCTATGCATTACACTAGTAGCACTACTCTCAAGTAATTCTGGAGTAATATAACGACATAATATATCTGCTGGAATACATAATCGTTCTTGTTTAAATACTTCTACATCATATAATCGTTCACGTTCTAATTGATTTATATCAATCCAATGATACGGCATAATAATTTTATCTAATTGCTCAGTTAAAGGTATTGATAAATCTATTGCTTTCCAATTTGTAATAACAGGTAATTCATAAGCAGTATTACCCATATTATCCGCATTAGCAAACATATTCCAAAATTCACCAGATTTAGATAAGGGAGATGAAAATATTGTCATTTGACACCCAGGTTGAGATACAAAAGGACCTAATGCAGCAGTCATTGTTTTCTGCATATCTTTTTCTCTATTCATGTGGTCAAATTCATCCATTGCTAAATGTAATCCATGATATCCACGCTCATTTGGAGATGCAGCCAATCCAACAACATAACTTTCTTCAATTTGTTTTTTAACTCCACCTTTAACAGTTTTAATTACTTTTGTTAAATTAGAAGATGCTTTAGAATCAATATCGATTATACGGCTACCATCAATTAAAACTCTAGCATCATTTCCTACTTGTTCTAATCCTTTTAACCAACTTTTAGCATGTTTCTCATTTGTAGCAACATAATATTGAGAACATCCTGAATAAAATAAACCAATACAATTAAATTCAACATTCATTCCTTTAGATAAACCAATTTGTCTAGCTTTATTAATAATTCTAAATCTTGCCGAAGAATCACCTAAGATACCTGTTCTAAATATAGGTTTAATTGTTTCAGGGATAACATAATCAACTAATTGTGCTTTATTATCACGTACACGAAAAACAGTTTCCATAAAAGAAGTTATATCTGTAGAAGCTAAATTTAATAAATATTTAACCTGTTCTGATTTTGTTATATTTCCCATTCCAAGTTCGTCTGGATTTACTACATTAATTTGTGTTATTTATAATCCCCTTTTGTTTCATTCGAATAACTGAACTAAAATCTGCATCTTCTGCAACTGCTTCATTTCCTGATATTTGCTTTTTAAGTGCAACCCATTTCAATAAAGCATTTGAGGTATCAACTAATTCTCTACCATTAATATCACCACTAGAACGTAATTCTATCATACGTGCTTGTAATGTAGCAATAGAATCATCAATACATTTATTTTCATTTATTTTCTGTGGTTTACTAGAATTTAATAATATTGCTTCTAATCGTTGTCTGTCTTCAACTGTTACATCGGGATTGAATCTAACCGTATAATGATTATTATGTTTTGCTAATGTAGATGGATTTATATCTAAATTAAATCTTTCTAAGATTAAATCATGTATTTTATGAATTGGTACATCTGCTTCTAAAAATGGATTAATAAAATAGAATATTTCTGAATTCGAACAAACAGGACATGAGCTATTATCTTTTTTCTTATAATAATCTAAATAATTAGGAATTGTATATTCTAATCTAATTTCAGCTTCATATGTCATATACATTAATAGGTCTCGCAAGTATATATAGTTATGGGTTATTTGTCATTATTTAGTAGTATTATATCACTTATTCGCAGAATATGACTACTTTTAGGTAGTTTTTCGTAAAATTAATCGACTATGCAATATGGGTTAATTATCCCAAATTAGTTGTTACTAAATAATAATAAAATAAAAAAAAGAGTTACTTATTAACTCTCAAAGATTGAACGGATTTAGTAACAGTACCAGTTGTAATTTGTTCTTCCTGAATTAATACTTTCTTAGTCTGAATCAAATGTACAAGTAAATCCCTTGTTTTATTTCTACCCATATCCCATCGACCATAACGTTTTTCAATTTCCATTTTATCTAAAACCACTTTCTGATATACAGGTAATGCGGGAGGTAATCTTAACATCACTTCAATTATCTTTAACCCTCTACGTTCCATAACATTACCTTGTTCCTCACCAACAAAATTGAATAGGTCTAATACTGAAGATATATGTAATTTCACAAAAGGTATAGCTAATCTCATATCATCGTAAGATACAACTTTCCTTCCTTCTACGGCAGTAATAATTGCAGATATCTTATTTACATGCATGTGTGCCATATCACCAAAGGATTCCAATACTTCTTGAGTACGACCAGTAAATTGTTTATCTATTAAGTCATAATACAATTTATCATAAAACTCAACCATCTTTGCAGTTCCATTGACATCATGATATAAAGGTGCATCTTTTGAACTTACTGCAGGTATCTCATTAAGTATTTCTTTAATCACTTCCATAATCTTATTAACTCTAATGGGATTATATTTATTGGTTAATAATGGTACTTGTCTTCTTAATACTTGTTTCTCAAATTCATCAAATTCTTTATATAAAATAAACATACGTTGAAAGAATCCTTTTGTAATAAAAGCTCCAGTAAATTCAGAGAACATATAGCTACATGCACATATTGTGGCATTAGTATCATACTTTATTTCACCATGTGCCATTCCTTTACTGATGAATCCAGGTTCATCCATAACACCTTGAAAGATGTCAGTAATGTACTCCATGTCTCCACCATTCTGTCTTAATAATATGGAACCCTCATCCCAATAATAAGCATCTATATCTTTTAAGAATCCATAACGAATAAATGGTTCTTTCATCTTTTTAGCATCAAATACTACTGTACCTACACAAGATGCTGCATTATCTCGTAAGGTCTTACGTGAATTACAACCCATATGAGTTAATAACTTATGTACTGCATTTACTGCGACACTCTTACCAGTTCTTGAATGTTGAAATAAAAACATATGCATTCTCATTGATTTTTTAGATATTCCTGCAGCATAGCGATATCCTTTTTTATGTAATACTACACTAAGGAAATTAAAGAATAATGCTTTCTTTAAATGGTCATTACCTACTAATTGTATATCCATATATTCTTTCCATAAAACCCATAATTGATATGTTCGTGATGTATGGTCCAGGGTATCTATTTCTATTCCATCTTTGAATAAAGTCTTATCATATTTTCTTAAATTCATCATATATATCATACCCCTTTAATCTATAATCTTTTTCATAATACCCATACTATTTTTCTCAAGTGTATCCATTAATTGCTGTATCAGTAATTCATTTTCTATAACGATTACTTTTGTTTTCTCTCGTAAATAAAATGCATATTGGTTTTTCAATGAATTCTTATAATATGAATATAATCTCCCTTTATATTTGACTGTATCTAATGACCTATAAAATTCTTCTGTAAATTCATCATATTCCATAAATTTCACCGTTGTTATTATATCTAATAATTTAGATATTGTTACTGCATTTTTCACAAGATTTATCTGTTTATCTATTTTCTGAAAGAATTTGTACTTGTTTGTATCTGGATATTTATAATACAAATATACGTTATTATTATATTTGATTGTTTTCAATGTATTATAAAATGTATCTATTGTGTCTTTATTGTACGTGTTTGTTTTCTGAGTTGTTTTCTGAGTTGTTTTCTGAGTTGTTTTCTGAGTTGTTTTCTGAGTTGTTTTCTGAGTTGTTTTCTGATTGGTTTTTTCATTGGTT
>Ga0307928_10000154_pt1 | contig 44760 bp, 66 predicted proteins | sample AceLakmetagen232_FD_201815 | JGI IMG/M metagenome (GOLD analysis project Ga0307928, IMG submission 201815) | Saline water microbial communities from Ace Lake, Antarctica - #232 | ecosystem: Environmental > Aquatic > Non-marine Saline and Alkaline > Saline | place: Antarctica: Ace Lake...
AGACAAGTTTACCTTTCTCGTTTACTCTAGGATATAACATATTACCTTCTTTTTTGCCCTTTATTTATTATAATATAATTTTATTATTTTCCCATCAGGTTTTTCCCACTCAGAATACATCTCCCCAAAACCCCCACCTGCAAAGAACAAGCCTAAGTATCTGTAACCTCTTCGGTTGTACAATCTCACTCTTTTTTGCCAAAGTGCCATCATCTATTTTTCTTTACCTCCTCAAGTTTTATACCTGCTAAATTCCTTTCTCTCGGAATCCAATGGATTTCTCCATTAACTTCTTTTAGTAACAACCGTACACGGTCTCGGTAAGGTCTAAGCCTACTGTGACATTTCCATGAGCCTTCTACCTGTTTAGTCATAAGCTGCGAGTCTGTTAATAGGGTAAGCCCCCTTAGCTTTCTGCTCTTAGCCATTGTTAAGGCTGTAATAGCAGCTTTGTACTCGCCAACATTGACGGTCACAGGCTCCTCATAGGGCAAGACAACTGGTTCTTCTGCCTCGAAAACGTAACAAGCTTCTTTAAGAGAAGTATCACAATACAGAATCATTTATTATATCCATTCGTAGACATGGAATGTTCCCCAGCTACAAGGCTTGTCTTCCGTTACAACTTTGTACTTGTCTCCTGCCACAGTACTCTTTGTTGTTTTCATTCCTATATTGCCTACAAGAGCCTTACCATACCAAATATCTAGGAAAAAAGAACCGCTTGCAGCAAACTTGAAAGTACACTCTTTTGTTATATCCACCCATTCTTCTTTCTTAGGGGCAAGCTCCATCTCAGGAGCGTGGGCAGACCAAGTAATCTTCCCCTTACAAAACGTGGGGAACCTAACCTCCATTTTATCTCCTTCGATACACTCCACTACACCAACATCATCAAGTTCCAACTCGTCCCATGAATACTTAGGATTATGCACATCTGCTTTTACCCTAACCTTGTCACCAATCGAGAAAGAACTAGGAGACTCTGATTCCTTTACAACTCCTTCAACGTAAACTGCTTCCACACGTAGCTCCTCGCCTATTTCACTAATAGCTCCTAAAGGTCTTACTTGTAAGACAACAGAGGGTTTCTTCACTGAATACATAGAATCCCCCTTTGCATGGTTTTTTGCCTGTTGTAATGCCAAAGAGTCATAGCAGTAAATACCTTGGGAACCTTTAAGAGAGTCAGTAACCATACCAATTCTGTATTGTAGCGGAGTTCCTATTGGATTAGCCCATGATATAGAAAGTGACTGCCCTATAAAACAAGAGGAGTAAGTACCATCTCCATTATCGTGAGCTACTTTATAAAGTAGAGGGGCATTGGCTATCTCTCTAAATTCTGCTGCTGCTGTTAATCTTGGCTCGTATATTTTCACTTTCTTTCTCATTATTTTGTCCCCATTAAGTTCCGTGCCAGTATATTCTAGCTCTCCTTCATCTACTAGGCTTTGGCAACATTCGTCCCAATCGTCTGAGAAATGCTCTCCATGCCAACGGTGTATGCAGCCATCTACTGTAATGTCCTTTCCTTCACCCGCTAGTTCTAATATTTTTCTTGTTATTTCCTTAGTCTCTTTTGGCCTTATCATCTTATTAACCTCCTACATATATTATACCGACACTTACCCCCCTGTTGTCAAGTTTTCATTTCCACCTCCTCAAACTCCTGCTCTAGCTCGGTCATGCCTGAGTCTCTGCTATGAGTGCCCCAATCTCCTTTGCTTACATAGGGCAAGTCCCCCATAGGAACCCATGCTGGTAGCTTATGTTTTAGTGGTGTGTATAACACAGTTCTCTCCACCACCAAGTAAGCGTTAATATTACACTTGTTAGCTACTTTGTCTCGACTTTTACGGGCAGCCTCAAAGTCAGCACAGCCTACATCACGGCAGCGATAAGCTAGACCGTTGATAGTTCTAATAGTTACGCTTTCCTCAATCGGTATCATTGGAAGCCTCCTCTATGGCGTGCTGTATGGCTTGCTTTATAGTTTGGATTGCTCCATCAAACCCTATGTGAGTACCAGCATTCTCCGTGTGGAGATATTCTCCCTCATCATTAATTACTCTGTATGTCAATGGGAAAGGATTCTCTATTCCCTCCAGCATTTCTACTAACTGTCTCAAGGTGTCAGGAACAGTATAAGATAACATGTTCCCAGCTTCTTCTCTGCATATATTAGCTACCATAGGGTCAGCAACGCTCCAACCATGTCTATAAGGATAATGTGGTTCACGTTCAGTTTCCCATATCTTCTTTGCTACTCTCTCAATAAGCTCATTACTCAACACCTTAAACTTGATTGGTTCTTGTTTATTCATAATTCAACATCTCACAGAGAGCATCAAATACAGCTACCCCAGGGTCTTCGGATGAACCGTGTGCGTCTTCGAGGTCTACAAATCCATCCTCATCCATTGAGCTGTATTGTAGGTGGCAGTTATATATTTCTTCATCGCATGGCTCTAACGCTATCCACATTATATAGGGGTATTTCCCTCGTACTCGGAACGCAGGCACAGCATACTTGCATATAAGGTTGTTGAGGTCTACTTGGGGAAGGGTTTTTCTATGCCTACCGTTTGGATATTCCCATCCAGCATATATTTTAACTTCACCATTCCTAAGTTCGTTTATAAATCTACCTCGAAACCCCAACTGTTCCCAAAGCCATTTAATCTTTTCTTCGGTTATCTTTTGTACGTGTTCATCCCGTTCCATTTCTTTACCTCCATTCTTTCTTTTTTCTTTTTCCTTGGAATTCTTTTATATTTAGGGCAGGACACGACTTCAAACCATTGCTTACAATCGTGAATACAAGTTTTACACAATTTGTCTATTTTCATTACTAACCTCCTACAACTGACAAGCTACCTCTATTCCAAGGGGAGAACGACCAGTGAAGTATTCAAAACAAGAATGACAGACACAGCTAGCCTCTTTACTAGGAAGAACATACAAAATAGGACTCGGTAGTAGGCAATAGTCACATTCTTCTTCGGTATATTTAGGATTACCTGCCCTGTTTTTGTGCTGGCTGTACCTCCTGTACGCAACAACCTCTGCATCGTAGTCCCCTCCATAGTCACCGCCATAGGCTCTAAACCCCTTGTATCCCTCGTTGCTAAACCATAGCCCTTTATCGGATATAAAATCACCAATAAACTCTATACCTTCATTAGATAGTAAAGCAAACTTGCTTATAGTATATTCTTCTATTAGTTTTTTGACTGGTGGGCAGTGGACAGCAGCACCCATATCAACAAGGTAGTCTTTGATAAACTCTTGGGCATCATTTATATCTTTTTGGATGGGGACTTTTTGGTTAGTACCTTGTTGGTTGGGGGCACGAAGTTTAGTAGCATATTCGTAGATAACCCCATTGTGTGCTAAGGCACAATCAGTTACTACATCCAGACTATCTAATTCTCCTTGGTCTTTTGTAATCGGGAACGGATGGCAAAAACGGGGCACAACTCCTCCTGTGACCGCTGCCCGAAACTGAATAATCATCTCAGTCTCTTTAACTAGTACATTACCCAGCAAGTGTCTCATATTGTCTAGCACAGAAAACATATCTTTGTGGTTCATTGCCCCCTTGAGTATTCTAACCTTGCCTTCATACTGAAAGGCTATACCGAATCCATCTGGATAATCATTGAACCACTGCTTTAGTTTTTTGTTCTTGGGCAATCTAATTCCTTTTGGTTTAGCTATTATCAGACACATGGGCAGACCTCCCTATAGACTCTGAAAATAACATTACTGGTGACTCATCATCAATAGCTTCTTTTATTTCTGTTCTAGGATGGGCTTGGCAATACGTAACGTAACGGGGCAGGTAACGGTAACGTTTCTTGCTAACTAATTTTAATAATTCTTCCCAGGTAGTTTTTTGTAATTGCTTAGTGCTGCAATTTTTGGCTGTTCTAATTAAGAAGTTTACAAGCTCCAAGCTAGCTATAAGAGTGCTATATTTTAGTGTGCTTCTAAAGATACGAATCTCGATTGTGTCTCTGTTTGTGAGGTTCACAGCGTAAAGCCTATCATAGTTCTCCTCTAGTTCTTTTATTTTGTTTTTAGCGGGCATATTGTAAAGCGTGCGATTATATTTTTTTGCACTGCGTCTGAGTAAATACTCAGAGGTTCTACCGAGTCTAGCTAACTCATCTCTAAACTTCTCAAACAAATAGATAAGACGTAATTGATACAGTTCAGAGTGCTTTCCACTAAAGAATCTACGGTTAAAATGTACGTGTAGGGCAGCTGTCTTTGTTTTTGCTCCATGCCCGTTGTTATCAAGCACAATTTGTAACATCTTGCCCCAAGGAAACTTATCTTTGTGGTAGGCTAATGTGCAGGGGTGGCTGACAATCTCAAATCCATTATTAAGACTACCATCTTCCTCTAGCCAAAACAAGCTCTCCTCATCAGAAATATCCACTAAGGCTTTAGCAGCCTTTGCAGTCCACATAGTAGAAGGATAATTGTCGGTTTCTAGCTCGACTCCTAAATATAGTCTTTTCCTATTAGTCCCCTCTGGATGGAAGTACAAAGTGTCTCTTGGTGAACCTTCATGGTAAGGATGTATAATGCTATCTTCTTCTTCTCCGTTTTCTTCCTGGCAATCTCGGCAGCAACCGCTGCCGTCTAGGTCACCTTCGTGAGTGTTTATTCCACAAAGGCGACAAGCATGATAGTTTTCAGCACAATTATCACACAGGCAGGAACCACAACTATTAACATGGTCAGCATGGTCACTACTATTGACTCTATCAAAACTCTGTCTACAGTCTTGACACGTTCTAACTCTAGCACGTTGACATTGCAGACACCAATATTCGTCTATACCGTCTACCTTTATTGTCTCTACTCCAAAAAAAAGAACCCTTCCACAACATACACATCTTTCTTTTACAACTGGCATTTTTTTACCCTCCTCGTTTATTCAGTCCCAACTGTGGGGTTTCAACCCCCTCCTCTGTATCTTAATATATACAGAGGGAGAGGTGTAGAAATTCCCACAAAGCTAGTTCGATGATTTTTGAGCCTAGATTAGTTCTACACCCCCCTCCTGCCCATTTTACCTCCTTAATATCCTTTCAGTACTCGATTACAGTTCGGGCAGCGTATTGGGTAGGCTATCGCAAATCTACCAGGTGATATTTTCCTGAGAGTTACGTGCCCACAGATACACATTCGCCAATATAACATTACTTACCTCCTTTTGCTTTGGCTAAAGCCTTCTTCATTCTTAGAACATCGGCACTTGAGGGAACCGTTCTTGTTACTACTCGCTCACCCTCGACCTCTTGTGCAGCACACACGCCTTTTAGTGCCTCATACATCTCAGGTGCAGCAGTGTGCTTGGGGCAATACGAGATTTCATAAGTGCCCATATTGTCCGTGAGTATTTCACACCCACAATCATATGCTTTCTCGCTCCAATTCATATAGTTCATCTCTTATCTCCTCTCTGTCTATTTCCTATCACTATCTAGTCTACCACGAAGCTAATAAGTTTGTCAAGTTGAGCCTGTATGAGTTCAATGCCCTCGGAGTTTAGATTTAACTTCCATAACCTTCAGGCCAATCAGATGCTAGTAGATTCCTCCCCTTCTTTGTTTTGGGACATATCATTCTCCATACATCTGCCCCATTACTCATACTGCCCATTCTCGTTAGATAGTGGCTCTTTCCACACTCAGGACATTTTCTTTTAGGGGGGTATTTGTGGTAATGTAACCATCCTGCTGACATTCTGTCTACCTCCAAGTTTATTTATTCTTGAGTTCTTTCTGTGTTAGTTCGACCTTTAGTTTTCCCTTGCCCTTTAGTTTTCGGTAATAGTCCGATGTGAATTTGATAGTTTCCTCAGTTGCGTTCATGTTTACCTCCAAGTTTAATTATTTTAGTCTTCTACATACTCAAAAGTAGAAGATAAGCTAGTTCTAGTTTTTAGATGTCGTTTTGCATTGGCTAGAGTAAGTTTATCGGTTCGACTTAAAGCTACGTGGAACCAGTGGTTAGCTTGCCAGGAACCTACCCTGACAAATTGCCCTTTGCTGTCTGTTCTTGGACTACCCTCAATTCCCCAATAGAATACTTGTTTTGTTCCTCCATCCCAATAATCATCAACGGGTCGTTTTAAGGTTTGTTTGAGTTTCATAGTTTTACCTCCAAGTTTATTTTAGGCTAATCCAAATCGCCTCATTATTTTAACTTTAGGCCAATCCCTCATACGCCTGGCATGGCTAGAGTTAGCTCCGAGTTCAAGGGCAGGCTCATATTTAACCTTGCGAGCTTCGTTGGTTTGGGCAAAGTTTACCCTGCTACTAAGCCAGCTCGATGGTTCGTTGGGCATAGTACACCTAACCTTTTTATTATTTAACTTTATTGTGCTTAGAAACTTCTAGGGGTACTCCAGGACTGTGACTACTTTGTAGCTTTGAAGGCTCCTGCTAGGGCTATGGAATCAATATACAGCTTCGAGTAGGGTTGAACTATTGCGTTCTTAGTGGCTGGCTGAAAGTGTAGCAGGACTGGTTTACCATCTTTACGAGTGCCTGCTTCGTTAGTTTGAGTAAGAGTAAACTTCTTCGCCTGCCCGTCTACTGTGAATTTGACTTCGGCTTCTATTTTCATTTTTGGTACTCCTTAATCTTATTTTTGTTTCTCTAATGGAGTACCCCTAGAAGGCTCTAAACTCTATTCTGTTGTTAAGGTGCTGTGTCCCTGTGGCTCACTCCTGAACCCACACCTATCATATCATGTCTAGAATAGCCCTGTCAACCCCCTAAATCGTGCCTGTAGGCGTGAACGAGTTTTATCAAACTACACGGAATCGTGTGAAAACAGGCGTAAATGTCTGTAATAACTACTCGTTACCGTGTAAATTGTTGTGGATGGTGGTACAGAATGATAAACGAAGCTAGTTGAGCTTGACAGTGTAAGGGTAAGTGTCGGTATAATGATAGTAGGAGCGTATTGTAATGGAAGAGCAATCCAAACTCGAAAAGAACGCCACGCCTATCAGAGACAAACATGGTAGATTCTTAAAGGGTACACCACCCAATAACCCACATGGAGGCCGCCCTCTGGGAAGTGTCAGCCTGGTAACAATGCTTCGAGAACACCTCCAGGCCTGCCCCGAGGATGCAACGGCTATCGTCCAGGCATTGATAAGAATGGGCAAGGGCAGGGAGCTATACGCAATCAAAGAGATAATGGATAGAGTGGATGGGAAGGTCGCAGATACTCATAAGATAGAGAGTGATGCACCTGTATACCTAGTGTTTAAGCCTGCTAAAGAGTTGCTTAGTATAGAGTGAGGCTACACGGTTGCGTGTAAGGAAGTGACACGGCGTTTGGGTTGGTCGAAGGGGAAATCCTTAGCCTATATAAAATTTTAAGTTTTAATGCTTTTTATGTAAAGTCAGAATTGAAATGAGAAGATTAGTTGGAAATTGTGAATGTTATTCTCCTAGCAAGGTAGGCACGTTGTGTCCTTGGCGTTCAGATGAGACAAAGATAAATAAGAAATGTGAAAGCTACAGAGAGGATTGTGGGAATTATCAGGGGACACAACACCCAGGGTACTCCAATACAGGTGGTTGCTACACTCAAGATGAGTGGGAACATAAATGCGGTGGATGCTGAAAGGAAGTATAAGTAGTGTGTTATAACGAAGGAGAACAGCTACGAGTTTTTAGAGATAGTTGTGGCTGAATAAGCTGCTACGCAGGGCTAAGGCGGCTTCTGGGGTTACGATGAGTAGCCTGCCCAACGGCAAGTGTTGAGGGCAAACAGGGGTGCTGTGTTCCCATAAAAAGTAGATGACTTTAACAAGTATGACTACTGCGGAGGGAACAAGACTTGGGCAAGAAGACATGGGTAGTAGGGGAGAAGTCCCCGAATCCTAATGCGGTTTGCCCCAACTATCTTTCATAGTTACAGGAGGTATTCTTTATGTTTACCCCTGAAATGGATTGGTGATTCGCAAGAATCGGGCAGAAAATTGACTCATAAAAAAGAGTTGGTGGGGACTCAGAAGTCAAAAAAGGAAGGTGAACAATGGCAATAGGGCACACAGTATCTGACAATTACGTATCAGTTAATTGGGGGGAAACAACAGACAATTACGTACCAGTTGATTGGGTAGATGGGGCTGCAAATTCAGCTTCGTCTGGTAACACGACCTTTACTTATTACTGTACTAGCTGCCCCTATATAGGTATTTGCAAAGACGAGGGCGGGAAATGCCAGACCTGCAAGCATGGTGCAAAGAGAAGTTATTATGAACCTCTGCCCGAACCCTGTCCGTATCCTTATCCTTGGTATCCTTATCCCAATCCATACTGCCCGACTTATCCATGTAACCCTGTTATAACTTGGGGTGGCCCTGATGCAATATATTACGACAATGACACTGATACTACAAAACTATGCTGAGTCGAGAAAGCATAACTAAGGATATAGGCTATACAGACATCTTTGCTCGTAATCGTGATTCTAAAGCATTAAGTGTAATCAACGTTGGCGGGGCAAGGTCTAGTAAGTCATATTCTATTGCCCAACTGATAATTTCAAAGTTACTAACAGAAGACCACAAGCTAATCGGGATATGCCGTAAGACTTTTCCTGCCCTTAGAATGACAGCAATGAAGCTCATTGTAGATTTGCTAAAAGATTATGGGATATACAAAGAAGCTAATCATAATAAGTCGTTTAGTACCTATAGTCACGGCTCGAACTTGATTCAGTTCTTTGGTTTAGATGAGTCTGAAAAGATTAAGTCTACCGAGTTCAACTACATCTGGATGGAAGAAGCCAATGAATTCGACTACGAGGACTATGTTGCCCTTAAACTGAGGCTGTCAGGGCAGACAAAAGAAGGGGAGCGAAATCATATATACCTTAGTATGAACCCCATTGATGCCCATAACTGGATTGCAACCAAGGCAGTTAAGGAAAGTAATGCCGAGTTAATCAAATCTACCTTTCAAGATAACCCTTACCTGAGCCAAGAGTATATCAATCTGCTCTTAGACCTTATAAACCAAGATGAAAACGCTTATCGTGTATACGTTCTAGGGGAATGGGGTCTTCTGGAGGGCAAAATCTATAGCAATTACACTGTAATTCCAGAAATGCCCAATATGATGGGGGCAAAATGGGCTTACGGGCTTGATTTTGGTTTAATGCACCCTTCAGTAATTGTTAAAGTATACCTACTAAATGACAAAGTATATGTCGAAGAGCGTCTGTACCAGTCAGGACTAACTAATGCTGATATTATTGAAGCTTTCTCGCACGAAGAGCGTGGGGACATCTATGGAGACCCCTCTTCAAAGCAACAAATAGCTGAAATACAGCGAGCAGGTTATACTGCCTTTGAAGGACACAAGGGAGTTAAGGAGTCAATAGACTTATGCCGTAGACAGGCTATCTATGTGCCCCAAGAAAGCGTGCATTTAATAAAGGAACTGCAAAACTACCACTGGAAGAAAGATAAGAACGCAATGGGTGAAGAATCATTCATAGACGAGCCTGTTAAGTACAATGATGATGCTGTTGATGCCATGCGGTATGGTATCTGGGGCATTGTTTCTAGGTATGGGTTTCCAACCCAAAGACCTCGTTCCTCAGAGCCTATTAGGGCTTTGCATTTTTTGGGCAGCACTGGAAATAAACTTCTGGATAGATGGATGAAAAAGTAATGCCAGCAAAAAAGAAGATAGTAGTAGCTAAAGACAACAGACCCACAGTTGCAGAAATATTAGAGCTTTATGATGACTGCACAAGACGATATGCGGAGTCAGGGCTGTTCTCACAGTTTGAAGAAGACGAGCAATACTATGAGCTAGATTTTAGAGATAAACTCCTCCTGCCCAAAGAATTCGCAGCTGAGGGTGTTGTCCTGCCCACAGCTAGAGATATTGTAGACACCTGTGTTGACCATACAGATGTTTTTAATCCTCGTGTATGGGTTAATAAGAAAGGAACATCACCTAAAGCTAGTGACGAAGCAAATATGTTACGCAAGTTCGGGTTGGGTGTTCTATATAGAAACAACATGGAAGCCAGTATTGCTCCTATTCGAGTTGGGGCAAAGCATTTCTGGATGAGTGGTTTAACTATATTTAAGGATGTCTGGGATGCTGACCGTTGGATGGACAAACCAAACCGTGATGAAAACGAAGATGAAGCAGCCTACGCTGAAAGAATAGATAAATGGAGGGCAACTAAAGACGACTCTATTCCTATTGTTATTAAAAATATTAACCCACGTAATATTATGCTTGACCCCTACTATGATGGTGGGATGTTTGTGTTTGAGGAACGAGAAGAGCTTTGCTTCAATGTAAAGCAGACCTATGATTGGTGGACTAATCCACTAGGTAAGAAAATAACTGATAGAGTTGTACACATTTCTTTTTGGACTAAGGACTGGAGATGTGAACTATATGATAAAGAACCTGTACTTAGATTAGGCAATGGAGTTGTAAAACATTCTTATGGTTTTATCCCGTATGTGGCTATTGATACAGGACTAGGCAATATGTCTGCCGATAATGACCTCAAAAAGAGGTATGTAGGCGTTCTTAGATATATCCATGATGTGCTTATATCTGAATCAAGAGATTATTCGATTGGAGATGTAATCTTAAAGAGAACTGCTTTTCCTTGGGGAGTAATAAAAGGGCCAAACGCAAGTGCTGTATCTGAGGTATTTCAAAAGTTCGGAGAATACACAGATATAGGAGATGCAGAACTAATAGATATGGCTCCAAAAGTACCACCCGATGCCCTACTGTCTTGGCTAGGTGTTGCTGCGGACTATCTTGCCGCCCACGCTGCCCCTGCCTCTGTTAGAGGTATGGGAGAGACAGGTGTAAGAGCTGCTGCCGACAGACGGCTGCTAATAGCAGAAGCCTCAACAAGATACACTTACAGCAACGAGGCATTTAGGCATGGAGTGGCTAAAGTATTATCGAACTGTGCTCGGATTATGAAGTACGTTATTCCAGGAAACTTCTCTGTTTGGGCACGTACTCCTAATGATGAGTTTGATATTGAGATAGACAAGAAGCTAATGAAAGAACCTTTTACCTTCTATGTAGAGTTTTCTCCTGTAAGTGAAGAAGATGAATACCGCAGGCACGATGATTTAGAAAGGCTATATAAGTCAGGAATATACACAAAGAAACATGCTAGGCAGCAAATGTCTAATGTAGACCCAGAGGCTTTAGAGATTGAAGAAGAAGTAGAGAAACTTAACAATGACCAAAACCTACAACAGATTACTTCTCAGGCTGCTGCGGCAGAACTCACTAAGGCTCTAGCTCCTTATATGCCTCCTCCTGCTCCTCCAGCACAAGGTATGCAGGGACAGGAGGCAGGAGCAGAACCAGGAAGAAGAATGGCTCCTCCTATACCAAACAGAGCACAGCCAGGCTCGGCTGAAGAGCTGCAAAACCAAATGCAGAACGCAAGAAGCCAAACCCCAATGGTTCCAGGGCAGGGTCAGGGAGGCGGAGGTTTTAGGCAATGAAGTCTGCAAAGCTAGAAGCAATACAACAAGTACAAGAGATTAAGAAAAAAGCCCTTGAACGATGGATAGTAGAAACTATTGAGCCTATCACAGAACAGATAGAGAAAGATAGTAGAGAAATATTTAACAAGGTATATACAAAGGTGAGAAAGTTAGAGGAGGAGGTAGACACATGGGCATGACATACGAACAAGCAGCGGCTAAAGCAAAGAAATCAGGTGGGTCTCCAGCATGGGGGCAAGAACAAGGTTGGTATGTTATGAGTGGTCAAAGTGCTCCTGCCTTTGATGTACGCTCACCTATGCCGCTTGATTATAAGTTGCCTTCTGCCCCTTCGCAACCTCCTAGTAATCAACCTTCACCGTATCAAACTCCATCTGGGACTAGAGAATATTGGCAGGAGCAGAACATTGGTCGAACCCTACCTGGGATGACGACTTGGGCTGAGGGGTCTACTCAATTACCTGGAGGTGGTTGGACACCTTCTCCACAGCAATATACTCCTCCACAAACAACGCCTAACTGGATGGAAGGAGCACAAGATTTTATTGGAAACATAATAGGTGGAACTCCTGCCTATGCTGCTACGCAGCCTCAATCTCCATACCAAACTCCATCACCTCCTGCTTTTGATGTACGCTCGCCTATGCCCCTTACAGGACAGCAAGCACCGCAGCCAGGTGTTTCTCCTCCTCCTGAACAGCCTTATCCAGCAGAACCAGTAGGAGGTGGGATGAGGTTTCCAGGACAGACTCCTCCTGGAGTTGGATTTATTGCTCCTTGGACAGAACAAGCTCGTTACACTGACCCTACAACTGGTCAATATAAATATACTCAGCAAGAAGGTGCTCCTGAACAAATAGCTGCTGGAGAAAAATACGGGCAGCTTCCCCAAGGTACTGCTGAGTCTGGTACTTCTTCAGCTTGGAATAATCCCCAAGACATACCTCCTGAGTTGCTCCAAGAATATGATTGGGAATGGTTCAATTACGAAGACCCTTTATTGGGTTCAACTCCAATGGTTAGGCTGAAGGCAAAAGCATCCATGACTCCTTACCAAGAGTGGCAAACACAGCAGGGGCAAGGAGAGCAAACTCTACCAACTTACCCAAAGCCAATGGGAGATGAGCCATCAGACCCTTACGGAAGAAAAGCTTGGTGGAATATTCGTCTTAGTGGATGGGAATACCCCCCTGATTGGGGTGTTGACCCAGCTACTTTAGAGTCTGGTTACGCTCCTCCTGGGACTGAACCCCAATGGAAGCCAGGAGAATTTGGGTTGGAAGAGCAGGCGTTAGCTCAACAAGAAGCACAACAGCAGGCACAGCAACAATACCAACAGCAGCAATTAGAATGGCAACAGCAGCAGTTTCAACAGCAACTTGGATTTCAGGAACAGGCTAGGTTAGCTGCCTTAGCTGCACAGCCGCAAAGCTGGATGCAATATCATGCCCTTGAGGGTACACAGCCCCAAGTTCAACCTTGGATGTTGCCCTTAATGTCACAACAATACCCAGAATTACAAGCTGGAATGGGAATCCCAGGCTGGGCGACAGGACAGGAAGGCGGACAGCCAATGACAGGACTACCCGAATTACTAAATCCTTCTGCCCAATATCTGTCTAGAATGGGGCCACAGAATTTAGCACAATACAGTGGTTATCAACAGGCTCGAACTGGAGCCATACCAGAGCAGACTAATTGGATGCAACAGCAATTAGCTCCTGGTGGATGGGGCGGTGGACTGCAATATACGAGGTAGTAAGTGCCTAATTTAATTGACCCTAATTTAAGAAAGAAGCTCCAAGATTACCAGCCTCCTATGCCTGGTAAGTATCCACCAACAGCTATCCAGCCTAAAGTTAATCCGATAGCTCCTTGGATGGGGCAACTACCTTCTTATGCTCCTTGGCTTCAGCAAGGTACACCTGCCCAAAATCTTATGCAGGGAGTACAGGGTTTAACGGGTGGTTACGAAGATTTCGCAAAAAGAACAGCAATGGCAGCCAGCCAACCATTTCGTCCTGAACCCACTGAGCCTTCACAGAGACCGCCTACACCTGAAGAGAAAGGTAGAGGAGTTTTTGCATATCAGTCTACGGGGGCAGAAGAAAAAGCTTATGAGGAATGGGAAGCTCCTAGTATAAGCACAGAAGGAGCACATTTATTCAAACTTCCTTGGACACCTGAAGACACGAAGCCTTGGGAGTTGAGTGTTAAGACGCCATTAGAAGAGCTGGCATACTTGCCTTTATGGATGACGGGGGGCAGGGGAGCAACTGCTCCTGCTAAGGCGGCTTTAGGAGCGATAGAGAAGAGAACACCGCAGGCAGTAAGAACAGCCTTGAGAGAAGAAGCAGGCGTGCTAGGACGTGCCAAGACTCCTACTGAGGAAGTTGTTAATTTTGTTCATTATGGTAGAGAGCCTGGGGTAACTAAACTATCGCCAAAGTTTCACGGCACTGGTATTGCTGGTACAGAAAAAAGAACAGCAGCAGAGTACCCTGAGTTATTTCAAGAACGGTTATATGCGTACAAGCCAACCCATACTAAAGACGTTAAGCTATCAGAAAATATGTACATTGGGACTCTCAAGAAAGATAAAATTCTACAGCCTAATAGTGAAGAAGCCACTAAAGTATGGAGCAGTCTCCGCAAACGATTAGAAGCAGGGGGTTATTCTCTTGCAGACAAGCGAGCTGCAACCGAAATGAGAATAAAACTAGCTAAGGAAGCTGGCTACGAGGCAGTTGATTTAGGCGAAAATGGTTTTATTATCCTTTCTGAACAAGCAGTGAAGGAAGTACCAAGAGGACTTGCTAAGAATATTGTAGCTGCCCATCAGGTACAAGGTGGCAGTACATATAGTCTTGGTGCAAAAGAAGCCAAAAAAGGATATGCTTTATCTGTGAATCCTGAGAGAACAATGTCTATTCCATCAAGAGATTTGCAAGAAGCACAAGTCCTGTCGTTTATGAGTAAAAACGTAGATTTATTAGGAAAGCCTAATAAGTATGTCGGAACTTGGTATGATGACGTTGCTAAAACGACAGAACTCGATGTAGTTACCGTAGAAGCTAATATAAACAAAGCAACTATGCTAGCTGAAGAACATGGTCAAAAGGCTATATTTGATTTGGGCACTAATACTGAAATTAGAACAACATTGGGGGCAGCACAAGAAGCAGCAGCACCGTATATAGGACTACCTCTAAGAGAACGGGCTATAAAAAAGCTTACTGATGTTCTTAAAATTGAAAAACCTTTAATGAGAGAAACAAAAGAATTACAACATATAGCTTTACGAGCAAAAGCAGCTAGAATAGGGAGAGCCTTAGAAGCTACAGGTGAACCTGAATCTGTTTTAACTGGGGCAGGAAAACTACGAGCAGGAAAGCTACCAGCAGCTAAAGGAGAAAGGTCACTTAGAACACAGATTGAGCCTGAAGAAACCAGTGAGCTTTTCGGAATGATTAAAGAACACCCTACTCTACGTGGGTTTGAAAAATTAGACACAACAGACGCTTTTGTTAAACTTCTTGATACAAACCAACGCCTAACAAAAAGTGAAATAAAGCTATTAAGTGAGGTCTTCGGCCCTGAATTTGCGGCTCGTTTTAGAACACTAGGGCAGAGGGTTGTTAGAGGGCTATTGGAAGGGGCAGGACTTCTTAGAGGTCTTGTGGCTTCTGGTGAACTTTCTGCAACACTTCGACAGGGAGCACCTCTACTTTCTAGGAGACCGTACCTGTTTCCAGGTATGATGAAGGAACAAGCTAAATATTTATTTAGTGCCAAGAACTTAGAAAAGGCTGATGCTCTAATGAAGGCACATCCTAAGTTTAAGCTTTGGGTTGAATCCAAGGGGTACACAGCCCCTATACCTGGAAAAGCTGCTGCCCTGTGGAAAGCAGAAGAAACCTTTATGAGTAACTGGTTTAGACATATTCCTGTTATTGCTCAAACTGAAAGGGCTTATGTTGGAGGATTGAACTGGTTGAGGTTTAATTCATTTCTACATGGGGAGAAACTTCTTACAAAACAAGGACTTGCTACAGAAGAAAGCCTACAGGGATTAGCTAAACTTATCAATCTTGCTTCTGGGCGTGGTGAGGCAAAGTTCTTAAATAGTGAAATTGGGCCAGTATTAAATGCTCTTTTATTCTCACCAAGATACCAGCTTTCTAGGATGCAACTACCAAAGATGTTGTTTAGTAGCAACAAGGCTGTTAGCAAAGAGGCATGGAAGATGATGGCTTCTCATCTAGCTTTTGGCACAAGTGTTATCTCTGCCCTAGTTCTAGCTGGTGGAGAATTTGAAATAGACCCACGTTCTTCAGACTTTGGAAAGGTCAAAATAGGGGAAACACGACTTGATTTTTGGTCTGGCTTTGCCCAATATACACGCTTTGTGGCTCAATTAGCTTCTAACCAAAGAAAGAAAACAACGACAGGGGAAATAGTAGACCTTAATAGATTTCAAACTATGATAAGGTTTGGGCAGTCCAAACTCTCTCCTGCTGCTGGGTTAATTAACGATATTATGACAGGGCAAACATTTCTTGGTGAGGAGATGGCTTGGGATGAAGAAACTATGCAGCGAGAGGCTTTCAGACGCACAGTACCTTTCTGGTGGCAGGACATGGTAGATGCCATAACTGAAGAAGGCTTGCTCGGTGGATTAGTAGCCTCTCCAGGGTTCTTAGGAGTAGGTGTAGTAACCCATACTCCATTAGAGGGGCCAGGGGCTAAACAAAGTATGCCGCAACAAATTACTAAGCAAATAGAGGATGGAATATATAGTAGGTATCCTGCTAATGTGAGACAGCAATTAGAACAGCTTAAATCTTTGGAATCGTCAGACAAAGCCAAAGCCCGTGAGTTTCTGTATCAACATCCTGAGCTAATGAGTATAAGAATGGAAATAGCACAGGCTAAACAACAAGCTTTAACACAGCAAGGGCAGGGAGAAATGCAACAAAGACAAACTGAAATGCAACAGGCTATGCAACAAAGGCAGGCTGAGATACGACAAAAACTGGGAGGTGGATAGTGCCCTATGGGAAGCATAGAAGAGGGGATAAGTGGGTAGTAACAAATATTGAGACAGGTGATGTTAAAGGTACTCACGACTCAGAGGAAAAGGCTAATAAGCAAATAAGACTACTCTACATGGTTAAACATGGCGGTACGCCAAGAAATAAATGAATAAGAAAAGAGGACAGAATCCAGATAGAAGAGCTTACATGAAGGCTTATAGAATAGAACATGCTGAACAGATAAAAGCTAGTAGAAAGGCTTACAAGAAAAAGAAAGACCCAAGCAAATGTCATAACTGTGGTAAAACGAATGATAGACTGCCCCATCTACTTTGTTCTATATGTAACCCCAAAGTTCAAGAACAACAACGAAGAAAACATAATAGGTTAAAACTTGATGTCATAACCCATTATGGGGGGATTTGTACTTGTTGTGGAGAAAGTCATATAGTTTTTCTATCTATTGACCACATCAATGGAGGAGGTACACAACATAGAATAAGAATAGGGGGTCATCTATATGAATGGCTAATAAAAAATAATTATCCAACGGGCTTCCAAGTATTATGCTTAAATTGTAATTTTGCTAAGCATTTATATGGAAGGTGTCCTCATCAAGATAATAACTAACAGGAGGTTTTAATGGACACAGCAGATGTTCAACTAGGAACAGTTTCTCAAGAAGAAGGAACAGTTTCGCAGGCTACTGCACCAGAAACAACCCCAGAGCCAGTAGTAGCACCAGTTTTAACACCAGAACAAGAAGCCAAGGTGCAAGAATTAGTTGCTCAAGCAACTACAAAAGTAGTTGAAGAAGCACGAAAGACAGGTAGACAGGAACTACAGAGTCAACAAGATAGAAATAGGGCAGAGGTAGCTAGGATTGAGAGGAGAGCACTGACAGCAGAGGCTTCAACGGGAGCTGTGATGAAACAACTTCAAGCCACTGACCCTGAGATGGCAAAAGAAGTAGAATTTGCTAATCTCAAGGCTAGGGAAGCCACACGAGTTGTTCAAGACCAAGAAGGGGTTTTGAAACAACAACAGGAAACTGTGTACTCTTCGCTACAAAGCCACCTACAGTCTTTGGGAATTGACACTAAAGACCCTAGAATTGATTGGGCAATGAATACTAATAATGCTACAGAAGGTAGGAGCAGATTTGATGCTTCTGTTGCCCAGATAGTCAATGAAAACAAACAAGTTACGACAAGTGGCTTGGAGCAACGACTGAAAGAACTAGAAGCCAAGATAGGGCAGGCAAACATAGCAAACATCGAAGCTAATTCAGTCGCAACTACCCCTTCACCTGGAGTGGTAGCAGGTTCAGATGCCGAATTTCTGACGTTATTTGGTTCTGGCAAAATCGTGCAGTCCGCAGAAGCAGACCGTCAACGATATGATAAAATAATGACAACTTACGAATAACAAGGAGGAAATTAAATGGGCGTTGGATGGACTATTACTGGTTCGGTTGCCGACAGTCTTGATGATGTTAGAAGTGCGGCACGAATAATAAGGGAAGATAAGGGCATTATGCCCCAACTGGTTGAAAAGCAAACACTCGGAGAGGGTATCGGGCTATCTTGGCAGGAACTATCCTACTCGCAATTAACTGCTCAGGCAATAACTGAAACGACTACGCTTGAAAATCCACAACAAATAGCTGATTCTTTGCTAACTATCACTCCCACGATTGTCGGTATAGAAACTTTCATTACCGATAGAGTAAGGGCAAGGATAACCAAAAAGGGTCTAGCTAAGATGGGGCAGCTAGGGCAGAACGCTATGCAGCGTAAAAAGGATGAAGATGGCTTGGCTATTTTCTCTAGTGCTACTGGTACTGCTGACCCTGGGGCAGGCAATACCCTAACTTCAGGATACATTGCTTCAGCCTCGGCTAATATCACGAGTAACGCTACGGAGCCTGGAAGCAAACCAATCAGGTGCGTACTACATGGCTTCCAAATCAAAGACCTTTGGGATGAGTTGGTATCTGGCGTGGGAACTTATGTTCTTACTCCTGGTGACACTGCTGATGTCTTCAAACATGGATTTGCCCTGCCTATTGCTGGTTGTGAGGTTTATGAGGATGGAAATATCTCTGTAAATTCCTCAACCGATGACGCAATAGGTGGCGTATTTGCTAAAGAAGGTATCATACTCGTTCAAGGAAAAGCACCAAGGATAGTAGCAGTCAGAAACGAGAAGCGAGGCGGTGGGGGCGAGCACGTTTATCATTATGATGAATATGCTTATGGTGAACGGCAGTCTGTTTGGGTCTATATGATGACCTCAGATGCGACTGCACCCACAAGTTAGATTGACGTAATAAAATAATACTGAGGTTGAAAAATGAATAATGTAGCTGAAGCTGCATATTTGGCTGGTTTTGTTGATGGGGAAGGGCACATAAATATTAGTAAGCGGGGGGTCTAGAGTGAACCAGCGTAGAGAAATATGGTCACAGGTACATGGCACTATACCCAAAGATTATTTAGTCTATACTTTGAATGGGCAACCAAGTGATTTGAGACCAGAAAATCTAGCGGCAATCCCTAGATACCCAAAACACACAGGGGAGTTGATTGCTCCCTATATCATGAGGATAAAAAATTTAGAAAAGGAGCTAAAGCTCCTGAAGGAGAAAAATAATGGCAATCGTACAAGGTGAAGTTGGGCGAGTTAGGATGTTCGAGGACTTCCTTGGAGCAGAGGTTCCATTGGCACTAGAAACCCACTTCGAGAATCTTGGTCAGTTTGTTATAACTGGTGAGGGCATTGAGGTATCAGATGGTGGCTCGATGCTAGTCTTGGACTCTGGTGGACTTAATGGTGTTGGGCGGTTTACTTGTGACGACACGACAGACAAAGATTCTATGGCAATCCGAACAGCTATTTGCCTCGATGTTGGTTTAATGGGTACGCTAGTAATGGAGTGCCGAATCAAATCTGAGACGATAGCCCTTCAACAGAATTGGTTTGGACTTGTCAACATTTCCAATGCAGATGACTGTATTGAGGATGAGATTGTTGACACCAGCTCTGGTGGAACCACGATTGATGACCTTACGGCTACCTCTATGTGCGGATTTCTTAGAACATCTGAGATAACCGCCAATACTGAATGGCACGCAATCTGGCAGGGGGGTACGGCTACGGGGCCTGCGACAACTACTGCTGCGGAACTTGGTGTAGATTATGTAGCAGGAGACTACCAGATACTTCGGCTTGAAGTTGACCCCAATGGGACTGCCCGTTGGTATATAGATGGAGTTCTATTGAAGACCTTAGCGGGGGCTGCATCAACAACTACAGACATGGCAGCTATACTTATGGTCGAGAGCCAATCTACTGCTGCGGCAGCAATGGATGTAGACTATATCTTGGTTAGGGCAAACCGAGACTGGACGGTATAAGGAGGAAAAATGGCTAAGAATATCGCAGCATTAAATTGGGCTGAACACTATGCCGATGTAGAAATTACATCAGCAGAACTTTTAGACCTTTACGCTACAGCAAAAGAATTAGTAGCAGCCCCAGGGCCAGGCAATATTTTGCAATTTGAATCAATATTGCTTGCCTACGACTACGGGACTACTGAATACACCATATCAGGTTCGGGTAGCTTTGGGGTATATTACACTAACGTTTCTGGTCAGCGAGTAAGTGAGACTAGGCCAACTACTGGTTTCATTGACCAAACTGCTGACATAATAACTCTTATGCCCTCTCCAAACACTGCGGGTGGAGGTAGTGCTAGTCTTACCGCTAATGCACCTCTCATGCTTTGCGTTGCATCGGCTAGTCCAACTGCGGGGAATGGCGTGCTACATGCTAGAGTAATCTATAGGGTTATTGCTACTGGACTATAAACAAGTAGCCTGCCCTAACGGGCGGGTATTACCTTCCTTGCTGGCGTGGGGAGGGTTTACAAAGCTCTCCCCATGTCAGTTAAAAAATAGTAAGAAACATATTAAATATAAGCGAGGTACAAAATGGCAGCTAGAGTAATGAGTAGTGGAGTGAAATCGGCTGATGTTGCAATAAAAGCTGGTTCTGGGGTAGTGCATTGGATTACTATATGTGCTGCTGATGCTTCTGTAGTTGGAATTGCTGATTCAACCACTAACAGCACAACTTATATATGGGAGGCATCAATGGCTGCTGCTGGTGATTTCCATGCAGTATTTGCACCTGCCCTACAATGTGACTCTGGAATCTGGCTTGATGTACTCAGTGGTACAGTTGTTGTAACGGTAGGGTATCTTTAGACAACATAGCTAGTAGTAAAAGCAAATGGCAAAGATAAAACACGCTAATGTAGGAACTGGAGTAGAGACACTTGGAGAGTGGATGGGGGAAGACCTACATACAGTAGACACAGAGGATGGTATTTTATTAGTAAGTGTTCCTCCAAGTGGATACCATAAAATATACAACCTCTACGCAGAGAAAACAGGCGAGAAATACCATTTGAAAATGGATTACGAAGAAATACCAGAATCTTAAAGAAAGGAGAAAGTTATGGGAAAAGTAACAGCTGCAGTAAGTATTGGGCAGACAGCGTGGGATACCCTGTTTGATAGCACTACCAAAGATAGTGACGACCTAACTGAAGGCTCAACCAACAAGTATGACACAGGTGCTCCTCCGACTGACTTAGCAGACCTTGATTCCACAGCAGCTACTAAACTAAGCGGCATTGATGAAGGTGCGACAGTTGACCAGACTGCTGCCGAGATACAGACAGCCATAAAAGCTATGGCCTGGGCAGATAGAGACATTGTTGTGTCTGAACCAGCAATAGGAGAGTACAAGGTAAAAGGCATACATCGTAATGCTGCTAGTGAACTAGAATACGACTACGAAGAGACTGCGGAATCTTAGGAGAGTAGTATGGGCAAACTGACTGAGGCAATAGTTGTAGCTGGTGTGAGTCAGGCTACTTTCGGGGCACATACTCATAATTACCGCAAACTAACACAGATAGGTGTCTCAAGAGATGAAGATTATGACCCTGCTGTAAAGACTACAGTAATAGATGATACCGAAACTATGGGGGCAGCAGGAAGGAATCTTGACCTTGAGGCAATAGCGGTAACTGTGGCAACACAATCAACAGGAGTGCCCAACTAATGCCCTTTCCGTATATATTTCCATTCGTATTTGATGAGTTCTTACAGCGTTTTGTAATCGTAGAAGAACTAAAAGATACTCTAATGTTCTTTGATGTAACCGACACATTGATGTACCTAAACTTCAGGGATACTTTAAGAATGAACAATTATGCGGACACAATAACAATAGTTGACATAGTGGATACGTTAATCGCCTCAGACAAAGAGGACACACTAGAGCTTACAGAAATACAAGATACGTTGGTGTTTGCCAACATAGGAGAGGAGTAGATATGCCTGCACCTTATTATACAGGGGATGATGTGCCCTTAAAATTTACTATTACTGATGCTGACGGAGATGTAAATCCTGTTAGTTGTGCAGTTCATATCTTAAAACCTAAGAATGAACTTGTAGACGATTCAGAAGCAGCCATAGACGGCAACGAAGTTAGCTACAATGTACCAGGAACCGTAACAGACGAAGCAGGCACTTACAAAGCTTATTTCGTAGTGGCATTACCAAGCACTTTGGAGAGAACACACAAAATAGAGTTCTCAGTGCTAATAAACCCAGAGGTAAATAGATGACACAGCTATTAGTTAAAGCGGACACAGTAATGGGCAGCGAAAAATGCTTAGGTCTTTACGAGACTGTTGAGCAAGCCCCAAACTTTGAGGGATTCCACAGGTATCAAGTAATAATAGTAAAGCGTGATGGCAACCTTGCCGAAATCAGACGAGATATGGGCAAGGCATTAGATTGGAAGGGGGTGAGATACTTAAACATACCTTCTTACTGGGAACATTCAGTTGAAGAGGTTATAGACCTCGCTGAAGAACTGAGAGAGTATAAGCAACTAGACATTAAAGACCTATTACAATTAGACAACTTCAAACATGCGTAAATAAAATTGTGGAAACATGAACTTTTATCTAAGGAGGATAAAATGGAGGATACACAACAAGTAACTACCCCTGTTACGGATGAGAACGAGAAACTTATCCAAGAAATGCTTAGGGTAGTAGACAAAGTAGAATTACCAAGCGAACTAACAAGGGAACCAGTTTTACATAAAGGAGACGAAACACTACCTGCCCCAATGGTTGTACAGCATGTATCAAGTGCTGGTTATGTAAATATTTGGGAAACTAGAACACATGAGCCAGCAATCTGTCTGTACTATATGCTGCCCAGTAGACTGCGACAGCGTAGAGAAGATGGGTCATATCGTTGGACAGTAATAGACCCAAAGATACTCCCTAAGAGGGGTACATATAAGTGCTTACTCCATGCGGATTCACCCGACAGAGCACACTATAGCGAGTTGGGGTTTAGAACATGCAGAAAAAGTAACCTTAATAATCCCTACCAAGTACGACAACACATGTTAAAGAAACATAAAGCTGAATGGGCAGCAATCGAGGAAGAACGTAAGGAAAGAGAACGTCAAGAAGACAGACAGATACAGCAACTTCTTCTGAAGCAGATGGTCAAACCAGAACCAACAGAACCAGAAATAATGTCTATTACCCCTGCATGGCTAGAAGAAGAAGCAAAACAGGTAGAACCAATAGTGGAAGAAAATGCAGAAGAACCTAGAAAACTATTAGACTATGAGTATCGCTGCAAGTATTGTAAAACAATACACAGAAAGACTAGCAGAATAGGACAGAAGCACCTTAAATACAAGGAGTAGGTAAATGACTACAACTCTACTGGCGGCAGAAGCAGAACTATCCAAACAGATAGGTGATTATTGGACAGGGACAACTACCAGTGATGGGGCTGCTGGTGGCACAACTCTTATAGATACTGCACTTAAAGCCAAGCAAAATGGTTGGGTAACTAAAGAGACCTATGATATGTTGACAGAAGAATCAGTGAGTGCTGCTGACATTTACGAGGAACGGCTAGTCTCTAGTCTGGATAATAGCAGTGGAGCTTTGACAGTCCTAGCACATGGGGGTAAGATAGAATCAGGGATAAACTATCGTGTACACAGGCTGTTTTCAGCTAGTGCTAAACGCATTGCCTTAGTTGCTGCTGCCCGTAGAGTTTTTCCTTTTTTGCATGGCTCAATATGGGACGAGTCCCTAGTCAGTGGTAATTGGCTCAAAGATGGTTCGTTTGAAGTATGGACATCTGCCACTGCCCTAACTCATTGGACTACCTCAGGTTCAACGCTTGCCCAAACTTCAACCTCTCTTTACTACGAACACGGAGGGTATAGCTGTAAGCAAAGTACGGCTGTAGGATATATACAGCAGTCAATATCAAACTTTGACGACCTGAAGTATCTACGAGGTAAGGCAGTAACTTTCTCAGTTAGAGGCTGGAGTGATGCCGCAAGCTGCTTGCGAATATCAATAAATGATGGGGTAAATGATGAAACCTATTCTAGCTATCACGATGGCGATTCGGCTTGGACTAAGCATAGTGACCCATTAAAAGTTACTCAAGTAATTGCCGACAACGCAACTGATATAACCTTCAAAATATACCACGCAGTTGCAGCACCAGGGCAGGCGAGCTATGTAGATGACGGAAGGGTAATCTCAGGGCATCGTGGCAAGCTTTATATTGGAAACTTAGGATTGGCTCAGGATAAACCACATAAAGTAGAAATCGAGCCAACTTCCTACAGTCAAGACGAGGAATGGCTGGGAGTAAGAGATTATGTTGTAGACGGAGACGGCTACCTTTATATACCGACAGACTACGCAACCAACCGTAGACTACGTATAAGGGGCACAGGGTATCTAGACTTCTTAGCTTCTGGAGTTAGCTCAACTGACTGGACGGCTACTATCGCTATAGATTCTCCACAGCTAGACATATTAGTGGCTGAGGCTGCCCTATACCTATATACTACAATGGCTCTGCCCAATGCTGAATCTGGAGAGAGAGAAGCCTACCAAGAGATGATGGCTTTTTGGGAGAAGCAATCAACTACTGTTAAAAGTAAATTTAGAATGAAGTCTCCTGGGGTAGTAATCCACTGGGGTGTTCATTAATGGCTAAGAAATTAGTACCTAAACGAAAGACAGATGTTAGCCAAGAAGAACACATAAGCAGTCGCTATAGTGGTTTGGATTACCAGAGTGTGCACAATGAGCAAAACATAAACCAAGGCATGACATTCGCTGATTTCGTTAATGGTATCTTTACTCATAGGCTCGGCATACCTTATGGTGTAGACAAATATGGCTAAATACCTAATACCAAAGCGTAAAGAAGAAATTATTGCCGATGAAAACGAGACCAGTAGGTTTCTATCTAGCGACTACACGCTAACCCACATACAAGAAATCTACAATACGCTTCAGTATTGGGTGTCTTTCCTCGATGGGAAATATTCTAATAGGCTACAAATTCCTGCTGGAACCGATATGACCGATGGAACCACAGGGCAGATTTGGATAGAGGGAACTAAACTTCATTATATAGATGAAAACGAGGCGGAGCAGAACCTAATGAACTTTGACCAAGACCTAAACACTACCGACTCAGTAGAGTTTAGCGAGGTATTGCTAACTCCTAAAGCTTCTTCAGCAGGGGCAGAGGGCACAATATATTATGATTCAGATGATAATCATTATCATTTGAAGGTTAGTTAATACAATAATAAATAGAGTAAGTAAATGGCAGAGTTATATGACATTGATGTAGTTGGACATGGACTCAATAAACCTGACATAACAGGAATTGAGCTTAACCCTACTGCTGATGGTAGCGAGATAGAGATTTATTCACCAGCTGGGGAACATTGGAGTGAGGTGTTGTCCGAAGATACCGTTTGGATTTCCTCTGATGAAGACCCTGGCTCTATATATGGGCATTGGGAAGGAAACTTTGTACGGACTGACCGAAATGTAGGCCAAAAAAGAGACCTGTATATTATAGAAAACATAGAGGTGCTCCCCCTTTTTCTGCGTCTTCACTACAAAGCAAGTAGAACAGAATATCCCTACGGGCAAATACGCTCCACCCTTAAAACGTATGGGACAACATATTACTCTAACTCTGTAGGTTTATCAGATGCTCTTTGGTATTTTACTTGCGACTGGCTAGTAAATCCTTATACAGAGGAACTTTGGACGATAGCTGAGATAAATGCTATAGAAGCAGGTGTATCAATAGGAAATACAGCTACTTGGGGAAGGAACGCCTGTGATTGGTTTTGTGTTGAGGGGGTTACACTTGCTATCCCAACAGTAACAACACAAGATGTAACAGAAATACATAATATATGGGCAGTTGGAAACGGCAATATTACTGCTATAAACGGGGCATACGCAGATAAACGTGGAATTTGTTGGAAAACTTCAAGCGGGCCAACTGTAACTGATAGTATAGGTGAGGACTCTGGCACATTTAATACTGGAGCATTTACTAATTACATTACACCACTCCTGCCCGAAACCACCTATTATGTAAAAGCCTATGCTCATAACTCTAAAGGGTATGGATACGGAGAAGAAGTTACATTTAAGGCATACTCACAAGAAGGTGGATATATTTGGGTAGAAACTACTAAGTTCCATTTTATAGACGAAATCGGAACCGAACAGAATTTACAAACCTTTGACCAAGACCTGAACACAACAGATAGTGTTGAATTTAGCGAACTACTATTGACCCCCAAGGCTTCTTCTACAGGGGCAGAGGGCACAATATATTATGATTCAGATGACAATCACGTACACGGAAAGATAGCTTAATGGCAGATGCAAAATTCATATTAGATACAGACGTTGATGATGTTCCTATAGATGCAGCGACAACAGACCCTATATCATCTAATTGGGCATACGACCACAAAATACAGATGATAGACGGGCCACTGTCGCCAGGGCTATTAACAGGTGGTATTATCTCCGAAGGAACAGTAGGAACGATTACGGTAACTGCCCTAACTGCTCTTTTAAGAACGGGCACAGACGTAAATAGTCCACTGATATATGTGACTCTTGCAGAACAGGCTAACCAATCATTGACTGCTGCCGATACTACCTATCATGTGGGCATAGCCTATGATTCAGGAAATCCAACCACCCCTACCTTCTCGATACAGGCAGGGAACTTTAACAGGACAACCGAAATAGGTATCGGCAAGTGCATGAAGGACACCTCCGACCCTGTTGAGGTTCATTTCCAAAACGGTGGTATGCGACATGCTGATGGAATATCAAAACTGCAACGGAGAGCAACTTCATTAAGGTCAACCGAGCTTGCTTCAGGATGTGCTATAGGTGACGTTGGTGGAGCCAGTCGGCAATTTACAGTAGAGAAAGGCGTAGTGTATCATGGAATACATAGACTTACACCGTTTGCAGATTCACCATATAATCCTTTTAATTCAAACGATGATAAATTCACCTATGTCTACGGTGATACGTCTAACGGGTTTACCTTCTCTGATGGCACAGACACAGCAATAAACAACACACAATACTACGATGGGGCAGGTGCTCTCGCCACAGTAACACCTAGCCGTTATGCTTGCCATTGGGTTTACATCCATCCTGATGATAATCATGTGTATGTAATGTACGGGGAAACTAACGGAAAGTTAGCAGTAGCAGAGCAGGCTCAACCAACTTCTGACTTGCCACAAGTGTTAGATGACTTTGGGCTTTTACTTGGTTGTATTATCATCGGGAGAGATGCTACTGCCTTTGCTACAATCCAGATGGTGACAGACACAGTATTCACAGGGACAGCAGTAGCAGACCATGCACAGTTAGCAGGACTGACTGAGGATGACCACACTCAATATATCAAAGATTCTGAATTTACACAGGATAGCAGTATGTTAGTAGGTACTGGTAACGAAACCTTTGCTGAAGAGACTGGAGCTATATTAAGAACAAGTATAGGCAGTCCTTCAACTGCCGAGGCTAGTGTGACAGCTATGGTGTGGGCGATAGTATTAGGGGGATAAGCCATGTTTGTTTTAGAAAACGGGGATAAAATCAGAGGAGATGCTTCTGCTACTACAGTAATAGATTACACACTGCATGGATTAGACAATAATGTTCTCAAGCAGTTAGCAGATGGGCAACTGGCTGATGCAATAGGAGATTTATACACAGCGGACTCAACAGATGTTGTTAGTGCTATTACCCTTGTGAACACAGATTCAGCAGCGAGGACAGTTAATCTTTACATAACGCCTAGTGGAGGAACAGCTAGAAGAATTGTACCAAAAGATTTATCTCTTGGGAAAGGATATTCACTTTACACAGATGGTACTAAACTTACAGTTTTAACGCCAGCAGGTGCAATATCATATACTGTAACCCCAACAGACCACGGAGATTTAGAGGGGCTAGGAGATGATGACCATGAACATTATGTATTAGCTGACGGAACTAGGGCAATAGTAGAATTAACCCTGACACCTCAGGCATCGTCTACTGGTGCTGAAGGTACAATATATTATAACTCAGGTGATGACCACGTTTATGTATGTGTCGGATAAGGAGGAAATATGATAACAATTCGTCTAACTAAAAGTCCAGTCAAAGTCTTTGTTGGAGGAGACCCAGCGAAGAAGCAAATCCCCACAGCCACATATGAAACCGCAAAACCAGTAAGCGTAGTGGTTGATGAAGAAAAGGGGACAGTAGTAATAATGGAGGGTATATAAATGGCTGAGTGGAAAAAATTAGCATTTCTGGATGAGTGTGCCAACTTATCCACAGAAACACCGTTAGATATTGGGACTACGGCAGCACAGGGAACGGGAAGTGCAGCCTCAAAGGATGACCATGTTCACGAACTCGGCACTGGCTGTGTGGATGATACTACATTGGTATTAACAGCTAGCGTAGCCGATGTCAAGGATTTGGGTGTTACCTACGAGAAACTCGGTGCCAGCCTTGTCAGGGCAGAATATGGAGTTGCAGAAACGACAGGTCAGTTCGGTGTGGACTATGGTGGTGCTATAGGTATCGTGTCCAATGAACTAGGCATTGTAGATGATGGCATTAAGGCGGTTCACATAGACAAGACAGCTAATGCAGTTACCTTTGCCAATTTCCTATTAACACCAAAAGCTACGGGTGGGGGCACTACCGTAGGTTCGCTTTTCTATGATTCGGATGACGACCATCTATATGGATACATAACGTAAAGGAGGTACGAAATGACTTGGAAAACACTGGTTTATTTAGCAGATGTAGCAGCCCTATCAGATGATGCTCCAGCAGAAGTCACCAATGATGCTATTGCTGGCGTTGGTACAGATGCGTCTAGGGACGACCACGTTCACATTATAGGTACTAATGCAGTAGACGATAGTACCATTGGAGTTGCTGCTGGTGTTATGTCACTAAAGGATGACGGGATTGTTTTAACTAAACTAGGCAGCGATTTATGCACGGCTAATTCGGGCATAAAACAGCATACCGACCAATCTCTGATGATTGACTTTGACGATACTTCGGTGGGCATAGTTAGCACCAAACTTGACGTAAAAAGTGGAAGTGTCTCTGCTGCCCTGATAGATGCCACTGCAACAGACTTTGTCTTTAGTCAAATCATCTGTCAGCCAAAAGCATCGCCAAGCGGAACCACGGAGGGTGGGCTTTATTACGATAGTGACGATGACCATTTTTATGTCTATCAAGTTGTCTAAGGAGGAATACAATGGCTTGGGAAAAATTAGCATATACAGATGATGGTATAGCTTCTCTATCAGATGCAGTACCACAGGATGTAATTCCTACGGAAGCTCCTGGTGCTGGTACAGATGCCTCCAGGGATGACCATTCCCACGAAATAGGCGGGGCTTCAGTAGAGACTTGCCTAGAGATGAGTTCTGCGAAGGTTCAGGTTGTAGATGACAGTATTGTGTTAGCCAAGAAAGCAGCTTCAGGTTGGATAGTTGCCAATGAGGGTTTGCAGGAAGACGGTGCTACCCATGCACTAGAAGTAGATTTAAGTGCTGCCACGTTGGAGCTTGATGGCTCTAATCAGGTCTCGGTTGTAGATGCCTCCATAGATGCAGCCAAGATTGATGAAACTATTGATGACTTGGAGTTTGATGAGTTAGTTCTAACCGTAGGCACAGCACCAACGGAAGTACAGGGTGCGGTTTACTACGATGCAACAGCTAATGCTATAAAAGTATGTACGGCATCGGCATAGGTGAATTATGTCTTCAGAATCAGTAGAAGATAAGGTCAATAAAATGGCTCAGTTCATCCACGCAAATGACTGGCAGAAGATGGAAGGGCTGCACAACTACATCATTGAGAAGATGGTAGAGCTAAACCTTTGCCGTCAGGGTTGCTTGATGACTTTACGTATTCTAGAAACGGAAATAATCAATGATGCTCTCAGGACAATTTCTGTTGAGAACCGTCCTGCAGCAGCCACTTCCCCACCGATTAAACCGACAACTAAAAAGCGTAAGGTAAAGGTGACTAAATGACGTGGAAACAAATACCCTTTACAGTAGATGTGCCTACTAAGGCAACAGTGGTTTCTAAGGCACTATTTGACGCTCATAGTGTTCTGTTCGCTACAGATGATGGTGACCCAGCAGCTTTGACAGTGGGTGAACAGACTGTAGTTGGTAGGATTACATCAGGGAATGTTGCTGCCCTAACAGTGGCTCAGTTGCAGACACTGGCGTTATCCGCTGCCCTACCAGAGAACGTAGGGCTTATATTAGACGCTGCTTTAAGTGCCGACCAGAAATGGAGTGGGATAGTAGAGGCTGGAGTTGCTGGAGCAACCTTAAACTTTGGTGACTGTATTTACCATGATGTAACTGATGGTCAATGGCTACTAGCTAAGGCTGATGCTACTTTAACATCAGGGGCGGTCAAATTGGGAATCAATGTAACTGTAGCCGAAGCATCTGACGCTGGGGCTATTACCGTGTTGTTATTTGGTAAGGTTAGAAGTGATGCAGACTATGACTTTACGGTTGATGCACCTGTGTTTGTAAGTGCTGCTACTGCTGGAGATTTAACTTCCACACGACCTACAGGGACTACCGACTTTGTGGTTAGAATTGTGGGCTATGGGAATACAGCCGATGAATTGTTCTTCTGCCCAGACAAAACCTATTTGGAGCTAGCCTGATGACACTCTTTGAACCCAAAGAAGAACCCGTAAAGTCGAGACTCAATAAGATAGTCTGGAATGAACGGCAGATAACAGAGAAGCCAGATATTAAATTATCTGATAAAGACTTCCTGATGGATACCATGCCGTTCAACTCCTTACTGAAAGAGAGGCTGACTGACGCATACCCTCTTCAATACCAGTGCGAGGGGAAGTATATCTCTTTTAAGCCCGTAGGGGGAGCTGCTGTCTCAGGCGTTCTTGGCGTAGACAAACAGGCAGTTACTTATAAAGACGGGCTAGGTTCTGGAATTGATATAGAGGTTCAAGTAAGTCAGTCCCATTGGCGGAAGATAATCCACATAAACTCTCTAGCCTCTCTTGGTGATATTTCAAAACAGAAGTTTGTCGAGTTTAAGTTCGAGGTAGATTCTGACTTTGGTATTGGTGAATGTGTTAACGAGAAACCACGCATCAAGCTGGGAGAAGACTCTTACATTGAGGTAGCTCAGGTATGGGATAGTAGACCACTTGAATATACCGAGGAAGAATTAGCAGAGTTCGAGAAACTCGATATTGAAATACCCGAAATAAAAAATAGCGTAAAGGTAGATAGCTTCTTTAAGTACGAAGGTGAGAAGCTATATTTTACAAAGCGGATATCTGTTGAGTGGCTATTAAAAGCTATCTTCCCAATCTGGACTGATACAGATATTACTTGGGGGGACACTCCTGTTGATTTTGGTGGTGCTACCGTCACAGTAGATTATATTGAGTGTTGCGAGATAGATTCCGACAAGTTTGTTGTAGCTTTTCGTGACGTTGATGATGGTTATGCTGGTAAGGCACGGGTAGGCACGGTATCGGGGACTACAATCACGTGGGGGGCTATCAGTGAATTTTGCGGTGATGTTCTTCCCAGGCATAGCCTCGGTCTATGCAAACTTGATACCGATAAGTTTGTTGTTGTTTATCCAGATGATGCTTTGGGTGATGATGGTTTTGCCAGGGCAGCTACCGTTGATGATGACCCAGACCCTTTAACAATACATTGGGGCACAGCAAAGGAAATTGAAACTAGTGATATGGAGCAACCGTCTGCCTGCCAGTTAGGGACTGATAAGTTCGCTACCGCTTATAACGATGAAGGTAATTCAAATAAAGTAACCACGAGTGTTTGTACTGTATCAGGCACAACTATTAGTACGCCAGGAATTGTGGTTATTGATGATAACGGTGGTGAGTATTCTCGTACTGCTTGCTGTAAGTTGGACACTGACAAGTATGCAATAGTATATATTGCGGATGCTGATGGTGACAAGTTAAAGGCAGTTGTCTGTACTGTTTCAGGGACAACTCCAAGTCCTGGAGATATTGTTACATTAGATGCCAATGACTGTACTGTTGTTGTGGGCAATAATTCTTGCGGTCAGCTAGATACCGATAAGTTTGCCGTTTCATGGCTAGATTATACTGATGCCTTGGGCGAAACCTGTGTTTGCACCGTTTCAGGTACAACTATAACCCCAGGGGATGAGCAAACCTTCAATGCTGCCGCCGCCGCATATTACACAGCCTTAGCTGTAATAGACTCTACTCACTATGTAATTATCTATTACGATGCTGGCAACTCAGGTACGGGGACTTCCGTTTACTGCACTGTTTCGGGCACAGATGTTTCGTCTGGTGACGAGGAAGTATTCCACGATGCTAAAACTTATTTCAATGCCATTTGTTTAATAAGTGCAAACAAGATAGTAGCCTGTTATCGAGATTATAGTGATGTCAACTACATCGGTGAGGCAATAGTTGGGGATATAGCAGGTGTAAGTGGCTGGACTACCATAGCCAAAGTAAATGGAGTCGGACAGGCGGATATAAAGGCATACCCTACCAGTGCAACATTAAAAGCTGCAATAGGCAAGATTGTGGGAGTGGCGGTATAAAGGAGACCACAATGGCAGATAAACAGAAACCCAGGCGATATACCGAGGTGGTGGCGAGCCTTGAGACTACCGCACAGAAACCAGTGAACCTGTCAAGGAAGCAGGCTGGGCTAACATCAAGAACATAAGAGTAGGTACAGGAAGTATTACCGCAACCGACTTATCTCATATTTGGTTTGGTACTACATCTGTTGCGGTGGCTGATATAGCAGAATTCGGCGGAGTAGCAGTATAAGGTCAATAGAATAGGAGTAAATATGGGTGTATTTGGAAAAGAAGACCACCAAATAAAAATAGGCTCTACCACAAAAGACCTTATCATTATGCAAGACGATGAGAAGCGAGTCTTATACAAAATTGAAGAAGACATCCCAGAACACCAAGACCCCTTGCTCGTCACGCAAACTAACTGGATAGATGGGCAGGGCAGGCATGATGTAACCCAGGGGGACGAAGATATGTATTTCGAGGGAGCGTCCATTGATACCACACAAGATGGTCGCCTTATCCTTGGGCCACTTATCAACGAGGTAAAAGAAGATGATGATACAGATTTAGATTCTGCCCCTGTTTGCTTTTTGTGGTTTGCTAGAACAAGTGAGTTGCTTTGTGGTACTAGCGGTAAGATTTACAGGTATGTTAAAGATGACACAGGAATAGATACAGACGAAGCGTTAGACACAACAGAAGTAGCAATTACCTGTGATGCTGACGCTAGTTCAGCCATTCTAGCAAACTCTATTATAATTGCCGACAGCGAGTTAATGTTTGTTACCAGTGTAGCTACAACTACTCTAACAGTAGTAAGAGGATTCAGAGGCACTACTGCTGCTGAACACGACACAAATAAAGACCTCTACATATACAAATGGACAGCGGCTACAACCGCAGTAGCAGGTGTTACTGACATGGTAGAATTTAATCGTGTAGCCTACGCTGCAATAGGCTCCTCAGCTAAATATTACTACTCTACAGATGGAGACACATGGACACAATCTGCCCTGACTGACGCATACGCAGATAAATTCTTGTCTGCCCCCAATGAAGCAGGAACAGCTAATGTTATGTGGAAGACTAGGGCAGCAACAGCAAACCCAAACGAGGTAACAAACATAGCAGACCCAGCAGGGGCAACTCAATGGGGTTCTCCTGCCTATGTAGGCGATACCTCTAATGTGATAACCAATATCTTTCTAGATAACGATGACTTCATGGTGGGTAAAACAGACAATCTATATTACTACGCCCCTAATGGTGGAGTCCACCCCTTGATGGAAGAACTGAAGCACAATAGAGATACTCAGAATTTCAAATATGTTACCCGTTGGCAGGCTGGCACTTACTTTTCCTTAACTGATAGCCTCGGAGAGATAATAGGGCAGAGCAAGTTCTCTCGAATGGGGCCGTTGACGGGCATAGATGATATAGGCAAGGTGGGAACGTGTGTGGGGTTAGCCTCGGATGATGATTGGCTCTATGTGGCTATGGATGAGGGAACCAACACTATAATCTACAAAGGAAGAGAAGTTAGAAAGAAAGGGGCACTGCGTTGGCAATGGTGTCCTTTTATAAACTTGGGTACAAAGACCTGTGCAACACTAAAGGTTGTCCAACACTCCTCGAAAGATAAGAGGCTATGGTTTGGTTATACTGATAACACAGCCTTTGTTATATTATCAGAAGACCCAACAGCCGACACTGATGCCCGTTTTGCTTCTGCGGGATGGGTAAGGATGTCGTACAATTACGGGACTAATCAATATTGGGATAAGATGTTTCAATCAGTAGTAACCGAGACCGAAGGCTGCTCTGCTGATGTAAACGTGACACCAAAGTACCGTTCAGATGCAGCTACATCCGCTACTACTTTAACAGCCGCTATCACGACTAACGGCACAGTAAAGACTAACCTATCTTCTGCCCTATCCTGCAAGAGAATACAGTTCGAGCTTCATTTTACTACAAATGTTAGTGCGAGCACATCAGAAGTTAAGCTATTCCAAGCGAGGGGCATCGAGAAGCCAGAGACAATTCGGATACATGAGGTTACTTACAACGTAGACTCTGACAGAACTCGACAGGCAGACACACTAAAGACATTTTTAGAGGGGGGCAGGACTTCTACTTCACTTATACGGTTTGCCGACCTACGATTTAGTGATACAGTAGCAGATAGTGGAGGCTATTGCTGGGTAATTATGGAGCCTGGGTATCCCAAGTTCTATGAGCATCTACACGAAAAGGGCAGAGTACCCATGCTAGCAGCTACACTACGACTCAAAGAAGTATCGTTTACACTAAGCTAAGGGCTAATATGATAGGAGAATTCTATCAATGGTTTTGGTTCCACACAGAGTTTTGGCTAACGCCTGTAAACAGACGACCATATACCTTTATAATGCGTGACTGGATTCATAATCATGTGCCCCAATTTGTGTGTGGCCTTGGGGTCTGGTTCAGTTGTGTGTTTGTGTTTAATTTATTTCATCCTGTTCCATCCTCTATTGTGGGCTTCTTGTCTGCCTTCTTGTTAGCTCACTTGATTTGGGGCAGCAGATATATAGAGGGTCAGCAAGAAAATCCGCAATATCTAGGAGACTAGCATGATTGATAAAAGACAATTCCTCAACGCCCTTGAACTCGAAGAACGAATAGGCAATATGAGTAACAGAGAGCTTATGGAGTTCACAGCAAGGCAAACTTACGATGTCTGTTTTCTTTCTGGTAGCAATGAACGAAGGATTGTAAAATTAGAAAAAAGAGGCTTTAAGTTTATAAGTATGGTAGGAGCTATTGGTACATTCATTGGGGCAATCGTGCTAGCAGTTATAAATTACTTTGGTGGACGATAGAACTTTGTAGTAGGGGCTGGAACGAGAGTTTGCCAACTTGAGTCAGCCTTATCTCGCTTTTACCATTAACGCTTGTGAGCGAACCCCCACTACTTCGTAGCTGGCAAGCATATTTACTTTATATGCCCACCCCCTAATGACAAGCTACTCACTCGAAAGAGTTTTGGCTAGGTCACTAAGGGGCAGTTGATTACCAATGATTATCTTGAACCATATAGGGCATATCCACACCGCTTAATTTAAAGTGCATCTGGAGTGAAAGATTCACTACCTCCGCAGTAGCCAAGTCTACATAGGCTCCTTGACCATACATTCGGAGTGGGTGCAGAACCTTGTTTAGACTCAGCCTGTACTGCCCTACTATTTTATCAAACTCAGATTCATCTAGGTCAATGTCTGTTGTCATTTCCAGTGCTCATCTGCCCCTCCAAACTTCAAAATAAGTTAGAAAACTAGCTTCGGCATCTTGAGCAGTCCAAGGATAGATTGTATCCTCTAGAGGCTCTGGTAATTCAAGCCAATCTGTTGTGTCTATGCCCAAATCTCTGGCTTCAGTAGCTAACAAACAGTCATCAGCTTGCCGAATAGAAAAGCCATAGCTAAGAGGAAGTCTAAATTTTGTGTTTATAGCGGCTTGGACACCATCAGCAATATGTTTATAACCTATTATATCTAGCTTAATCGGTCTAGGAACATCATGTAGATAGGCTTCATGTGCATCATGCAACAAAGCAGCTAATTTGTGGTCACGGTCTACTTCCTCAGCTACCCTTACAGAATGTTCCGCCACAGAGTAAAACTCTCTACAGTGCCCTCCAAACCGACAAGTAAGAGATAAAGCATGAGCAATATCATGTATATTTATTTCTTCTTCAGAAGGGTTTAGATAGTGAAACTTTGTTCCACTAGGGTAGGCTGTAATCCAGTGACCTTCATACTCATTCTGACCTTCGTACACATTCATGTTTTTCTCCTAGAGCTTTGGTATACTTTTAAGATATGGGAAGCTGATACAAGCGAGTTTCTCCAAAACTTCTACATCAACTATATTATGTTTAACTATTTCATCCATTGCTTCCCTACTACCATCATACGCAGCAGACATCCACAGCCCACCCTCTACCTGCCCTTTGGCTCCCACATCAAAAAACCTAACTAGATTCTGTAGCCGTCTACTCGATACCTGAAAGTTGTTTTTAGCAATCCGCCATGTGTCTATCCCAAACATAGGGGGCAGAGGTTCTAGATTATGCTTAACCATCTTAGCTCTAAGGTAGGGCAGGTCAAACTTTTGGCTATAGTGCCCAATAACAATGGCGTGTTTTCTTAGCTCTTTAGCAATGTCCCTTGTTATCTTTGAATCGTCTGCCCGATAGTGCTCCCACTCTGGATAGTCATCTGCCCTAAAGACGATAGATTCTTGACCAAATGGCTTGATACAGGCAGCCAGAAGAACAGAGAAATCTGCTTTTAAGTTTGAAGTCTCTAGGTCGAAACACACGAAGTCTAAATTGACCGCTGGATTCATAGCAAGTAGTTCAGGTGTAGTCACTGTCATTCTAGGTTCTTCGTTTACATGCTTCCGTGTAGGAACTTCTCCTTCAGACCTCCAATGTTTTGCTGTATCGTAAGTAACTTCTTTTAGCTTCGCCAAAGCTACCTTTGCATCATGGTTCGCTTCATCCCAACGTTGACACCAAATCTCAAAATCTTCGCCCTCTGGTTTTTTCTTTATTGTCATTTAACCTCCAATTCTATATCACTGGCTACTTCATCATTGCAACTTTCCCATCACTACCGTATGGAGTGCAAATTATCTCCCCATAAGGATAGTAAGCCCCATCACGGGAATTCAAACCATAATTACAGTAAACACGCAAAGCAGTTCCATCTGAAAACTGTAACCAAGTTTTGCTACCATCATATTCCACACTCTGAATGGTTTTGCTCTCAATATGTTCCTTAATATGTCCGTCAAATATAAATCCCATTATCTCCTCCTTTCAGCATATATTATCTGATACTTCTTCTACTCAGAAGCACTCTGCATTAACTACATTCCTTCCAATTATTTCCGACTGTAACTGCTACGGGGAATTTAACCCCGTTAATTTCTGTTATAGTAGGTACATACTCCCTTAACCACTGTGCATAATCCTCTGCCTCCTTAATTAAAACCTCAAAGATAAGTTCATCATGTACTTGAAGCAGGAGAGGGGCAGACTTCTTATGCAGTTCAATCATGGCTATCTTAACAATCTCTCCTGTCATTCCCTGTATAGGCATATTGATAGCCTCTTTGATACCCTCCTCCTGTATTCTTTTTTGGTTTACGTACATTGCATCAATCCTGCGAGTACGCCCAAAGTAGTTAGTTACCTTCTTCTCCTCTATAGCAATCTCCTTCATCTCATCTTGGTACTTCTTAACTCCAGGGAACTTACTAAAGTAAAGTTTCATAAACTCTCTTGCCTGCCCAATAGTACAATGTAACTGCTGCGAAAGTGTCCAAGCCTGTGCTCCATACTGAATAGCAAAGTTAGCTGTCTTAGCGTCATCATACTTAATGCCCATTTGGTCAGCAGTAACTTGGTGTATCTTCTTGCCTTTGCCTAGCTCAGTTATTAGAACAGGGTCTTGTGTAATAGCTGCTAAGCCTCGCCACTCAAGTTGGTCGTAGTCAAGTCTAACTAGCTTCTTACCTTCCTCGGCAATAATGAGCTTTCTCATATCACCTTCTTTGTCCACATTCTGTAGGTTAGGTCGAGCACAGGATAGCCTGCCCGTAGAGGTTGATACTTGTTTGAACTCAGGATGAACCCTATCGTTCTCGTCTCTCATCTTTACATAGTTTTCGACATAGGTTCCTTTGTCTTTGTATAGTTCTTTATAAGCTAAAATTTGCTCTACAAGAGGGTTGTGTACCATCTCAAGAACTCCAGCATCAACAGACGGTGCTCCACCCTCAGTAAACTTCCAAGGCTCAATACCAAGATTACCATAAACGTAGCTTTGTAAGTCTTGTGTGTGGAACGCTAAATGTTGTGTTATCTCGTCAAAATCTGCTAGTCTATTGTCAAGCTCTCTAGCAAACTGAACCAAGTAATCAGAATCAATCTGGACTCCTCTATCCTCCATAGCCATCAAAACAGGAAGAAGAGGCATATCAATATCAAAGTAGTGTTTGGGCAGAATGGGCAGCCACTTCTCAGCAAGTAAATAGGTAGCGACAGAATCTTTTGCGTTGTACTCTGGAACCTCCTCTGGGTTTTGACTAACCTCAAACCACCGCTTCATCTGCATCCCAAGGTGTCTTCGGGCAAGGTATTTAAGACCAAGCCCCCCAACCATGTCTGCCCCACTCTTAGCCTTAGAGGAGTCCTTTGGTGCTTGCTTGCCTAAACCAAGACAGTACGCCATTATCATTGTGTCGTGAAGGTACTTAGGAACTTCCATCCCCTGAGCCTGTAGCTCACGTATATCGTATTTTGCGTTGTGAAAGACAATAGGGCAGTCTCCCCACTGGACTTGCCTGCCCTTACCATAGAAAGGAGCAACAGTTAAACTTCCTTCTCCATCACGGTAAGCTACTGACCACTGCCCAATCCCACCTTTTCCATCTGTCTCTGTGTCCATAGAGGCTAAAGGCATACCTTGGAGGTTCAGCTTCTTGGTGTTGTAAATCTTGAAATCACTCGGCACTTTCTCAGGCAAGTTTTCCCAATCGTCTAGCATATCTGCCCAAAGACGAGGGTTATGGAGACAAGCCGCTGGGTGATATTGGCTAATTATTTGTAAGTTCATCTTCCAACTCCCATTCAAACAAAGTGCCGTGCATAGTCCTGACACCATCAGGGCAAAACAATTTCAATGGCGTACTGCCTAAGCTAATCACATACTGAGGTTTAACCAACCTAATCTCTCGCCAGAGAAAGTCAACACAAGCCTTAATCTCTTTCTTCTTAGGGTCACGATTAGCGGGAGGACGACAGCGACAAACATTACTAAAGTAGCAATCATTAGGGTCTATCTGGGCAAGAGATAGTAACTGGTTCAACTTCCTGCCTGCCATACCAACAAAGGGAACTCCCTGCTCATCTTCTTCTCTCCCTGGAGCCTCACCAAGTAAAAAATATTTAGCCCCAATATCTCCTAATCCAGGGACAGGTTGTGTGGCATTAAAGCGAAGCTCGCAGCGTTGGCACTTTAAGATGTCTGATTCTAGTTGTTCAAGAGAGTCCATCATAACCCCCATTCTTTGAGCTTGGCTTGGAGTTTATTCTCCCAAATATAATATCCATAAGCGTCCACTCCAAAGGGAGTTGTTCTGTTCTCCTTTATCCACTCCACCACTTCCCTTATCCCTGCCTTGAATGAGATTTCAGCTTGGGCTTCAGCAGAGCCTTGCAACCCGTTTTCCTGTGCGATTTTAAGCACTTGGTCTGGTGCTATCACTGTATCTTTAGCTTCCATCTATTCCTCCTTTAGCCATAGCTTTAGTTCCTCTAGGCTCAGGTCTACCTCAATAGCACCGTCAGCAAGGTTGGTGAGGGTTATCTCCCCTGCTTTTGTCACCTCTATACTCCACTTACCAGGAGCAGATATAGTTAATTTTATTCCTAACGTGCCAGCCATCTATTCCTCCTCGAACAGCATAGTCACAAGCTCATCATAGGTAAAGTCATTAAAAGTCTTTCCGCTTACATCACGGTCAAACCTATTAGATTTAAGCGTAGACACCATGATAGTTTTATTAGTGAACTTAGTAACCATTTCAATGTTAATGTCAGCAAAGCCCTCAGTTTGCTCCCAACCAGAAAGAACTATCTCCCCTGTCGGCTCTGGCATCTCTCCTCCACGCTTTGCCCACTTCTCCCTCATATATTGGATAGTTGCAAGGTTGACACCATTAGTTTTTGCTAAATCAAAGATAGCCTTCATCCGTAGATTACGCACAAGGTAGTCCTTAGTAGCTAGCTTTTGTTTGGTGGGCTTTAGTTGTTGGATAGCCTCCAAAGCTGCCTGCCTAATAACTTGCTCAAGGGCAGTAGCAGTGTCAATAACTAAAGTCTCGTAAGTACCCCCAACAACATCAGTTTGGTACATCTGGTAAAACTCCTCCCAGACAGGCAGTGCCCAAGCGTCAGCATCTTCATCGTCAATAATGGGTAGGGAGAAATTCACTACAGTTATATCCTTGTCAGGAAACTTCCCCCTCACGAAGTCTGCCCCTAAATCAAAGGAATAAATCTTTATTGGGTCGGGGAACGTGCAAGCAAAATGAGTCTTGCCTACTTTGGGCAGTCCACTAATCGAAACAATTATATTTGGTATCATTATACCTCCTTTACCAACAGTTCCCAAGCTGAATAGCCCTCTTCTTCTAGTGCTTGTTTAACTAATAATCTGCACTCAGCCAGCTCTGTTCCTACTACAGCATCCCACAATTTGTTTATAAAGTTGCCGTTTATCTTTTTGTCTGCCTTTACCGCTACACCTTGAGAGTGTTGATACTTCATAATTAGGTCTGCCGCTGACCAATAAGCATTATCATATCTTTCAGTTTCTTTCTTTATTATCTGTGCTGTCTCTTCCCTTATCTTTTCTTGCTTAGTAATACTTTCTCCTTTAGCCATAAGCACTCCTTCCTCCACTTGCAGGTGGTTTTTGGTTTTTAATAATAACATACAAAACAACTAACGCCAAGACAGAAATCCATGCGAAAGCTAAAAACAGATGTGGAGTCACCGCTTACCTCTTCTAATAGCCTTTTGAAGCTCGTAGATGTCCTGACAATGCCTAAACAACTCCCAATGTAGGTCTGTGTTTTCCACAACCCTGTCCTCGAAGCCTTCAATCTCATCTTTACCAAAACGAAGTATGCGGATTGCCTCGACCTCGTGCCCATGCTCTACCAAAAGTTCTTTGTAAGCAGCCACCTGAGAGAAGGCTTCATCATAGATGGTTTTCCCTGTTTTCCAATCCAGTAAAGTAAGAACACTATCTACTTCGCCATAGAAGTCTGGAGTACCCCCAAAACCATAGACTTCAGAGACAAGCGGCTCTTCCATCACAATAGGATTAAGAATATGTTGAACTTTCCACTCATTGAATTTAGCCATAGGAATACTAGCTTGCTCAATTTCATTTGGGGTGTAGTCCCTCATAAACGCTTCATCGTAAGGTTTATTAGATAGTTCCACATTTATCATGTAATGAGCAAGTGTTCCAATCCTGCCCGCCTCGTCCTTTACTTTGTTAAAGTCCAACCCCTCAACACCAAGCTTCCATGCCCAAGGAACAAGGGCAGGTTTATTCAGGATTCCCAAGTAAGTAGTGACCGAAGGAACTCTAGTGCCATCTAGCTTTTTGTAAACTGTGTGTATTTGTTTGTTAGACATTTTCCTCCTTAACTCGGAACTTGCCTTCTACAATGTCCATCCCTAACATCTCTGCTAAAGTTCCATCCTGCAAAGCCTGTTTGAATTCAGGGAACTGCTTTATCCTATCACTGCCCACCAGCTCACGTAAAGCAGCCTTTTTATTTAGACCATTTATACGACCTTTAATAAACACTTTCAGGTTCTCCGAGTCGGCTGAGTCATCGGGAACAAAACAATAGGCTGAGGGCAGACCTTCTTTAGTTACTGACAATACATCTTGGTGTATTTTCTGCCCATCTTCGTCCAGCATCGGTTTTTTTGTGTCTGGGTCAATTTTGTACTGGCTAAACAGGAGCCTTGCTTGCTTTTCTAGGGTAACGTATTCACCAATAAATCCAGAGGGCTTCCTGCCCATCTCAGCGGCAGAGTCATACCAACATTTACGGTAAACTCCGTTAGCACTAGGATTTGCCCCTTCTTTAGCATAGGAAATATAGAAATTAAACTTGCCATCCTTGAGGGAGAATAATTCCTCATCCCCAAACATTTCTAGTACGATAGTATCCTCTGTGCACACTTGTACTACCTGCTTTTCTGCGTTCTCCCAAGCAACAGGAGGGTCTACTACGTCAATACTAACAAGTAGTCCTCTAATCTTTTTTATTCCTTGAAAACCCCCTATTGAAAACTGTTTCTCATCCTCTTGTGGTAATGCCATTTCTTCTCCTTATTGTAATTCTTTTATTTTTGTTAGTGTATTTCTAATAGCTTCTGCGCAACCTCATAACAACCTCCTACATATATTATACCGACACTTACCCCCCCGTTGTCAAGTCCTCTCTTTATGCTGTGGTTTTAGGGCACTAACCTTCCAATATTCTGTGTAAAGTTTGAACACTAGAGAGGTAATAATAAGGTTAGCTATCACGCACCCAATACAGACTATTGCTATAATGTTCATTTCGTAGCTATCTCCTTTAACTCTTACAATAATGTCCCCACTGTGACCGCACAACCTTGTCTTCGTTCACCAACTCTTTCAACGCTTTGTAAACAGACGTGTTACTCCCAATGCCCTGCTCAAAAATAGTGGCAGGAGTAACGTATTCCTTAACCTTAACAATAAAAGAGAACACCTGCTGCTTAACCGTAAGAACCTGCCCCGTAACATGAAACTCAAAGTCCTCTCCGAGTTCAGCTAAAATAGGCTCAGGGGGCAGTTGGGCATGGCGCAGAAAAATAGGTCGAATCTTAACTTTAAGAGCCTCTCCTGCTTTTGAAGTACGTTGCATTTGAAGGTAAGAGTCTACCCAATCTTCAAGAACGCTAGTGCCTCTACCCCTCTTAGACAAATCCTTGCCTGCATGGTGTATGATAAACAAAGAGCAGTTAAAAGCCTCAATGACAGAATCAAGAAAGTCCAGGATGCCTCTAACGTCAGTGCTGTCGTTCTCTTCACCCACAATAGCTTTATACCAAGGGTCAAGAATAAGAACAGCAGGCTCAACTGCCTCCATAGCTCTCCATAACTGTGCCTGCCCCCCTTTAGTGTCCAACTTTAGAGAGAAGGTAGTACCTACAAAGACATTATCATAGTCCTTGCCTGTGTTTTTTAGCCTAGCTTGCAATATCTCCTCTCCTAGCTCGAACTGAATATACAAAACAGTTCCTCTAGCTGTGGGTATGCCCAAGAAAGGATTACCAGAAGCAACACAACGAGACAGTTGCAAGCTAAGAAAAGACTTACCGCTTTTTGGAGGAGCGTACAGCATACTCTTGCCTCGTTTGGGCAGCCAATCTTTAACATAGAAAGGTACATCGGGCAGACTGGCTCTTGTAAACAAGTTGGCAGGGAAGATAAAACCTCCTACAGGCTTGATAAAAGATTGAATTACCTCCTCTTCAAGCTCACTATAGTATATAAAACGGTCTTCCTTGGTAGTAGGGTCTATTATCCATATCCCTTGGTTAGGCATCTATGCCTCCACCCCTAAGAGCTTCATAAAACCATTGCTTCTGTTTTTTCGTGGGTTCGCTCATTTTACCCACCTTTCAAAGACATCAGAAGTCATTATCTCATCTGCCAAGCCGTAAGCAATAGCCTCCTCTGGCTCCATCCAAAAGTCGTGGTCTATATCTGCCAATATCTCATCGTGGCTCTTGCTTGCCCCGCACTCTATAAGAATGTCTATTGTTTTCTGCTTGTACTTCTGAGCCTCTCGCTGGCAAATTTCCAAGTCTTTATGCTCTAAAGAAACATCTCTAAAGTAAGTAGAGGGCAAGTGAAGCATAACCTTGGCATGAGGAGACAAATAACGTTTAGAGCCAGCAGCCAAGGGTATCACAGCAGCGGAAGCACAATAACGACCATAGGTTTCTATAGGGGATTGGAGTAAACGCATTGTGTCATAAAACAAAAACGCTGCGTCTAAATCTCCTCCAGGGCTTGTGATAATGAACTTAATAGGCTCATGTGAAATTGAGTCTAAAGCCATCATAAGCATAATAGATTCCATCTCGTTTGAGATTGCTCCTGAAAGCGTTAAAATCCGATGGTCTTTTGCTAAATGCTCTCTCGCCCCAACCATTTGGTCTTCAAAGACAAGTTTACCTTTCTCGTTTACTCTAGGATATAACATATTACCTTCCTTTTTGCCCTTTATTTATTATAATATAATTTTATTATTTTCCCATCAGGTTTTTCCCACTCAGAATACATCTCCCCAAAACCCCCACCTGCAAAGAACAAGCCTAAGTATCTGTAACCTCTTCGGTT
>Ga0307928_10000155_pt1 | contig 44721 bp, 36 predicted proteins | sample AceLakmetagen232_FD_201815 | JGI IMG/M metagenome (GOLD analysis project Ga0307928, IMG submission 201815) | Saline water microbial communities from Ace Lake, Antarctica - #232 | ecosystem: Environmental > Aquatic > Non-marine Saline and Alkaline > Saline | place: Antarctica: Ace Lake...
AAAGGCAGGACATATTCTAAGAAAATGGACTCCCTTGAAACCGAAATCACCGTCCTTGAAGATAAGCTCGGCAAAGCCGAAGCCCGCAGAAAAGCCGCTGAGATGACCGCCAACTCAAACGAATACCTGCACACAAACCTACAACTTGCCATGAGATGCCTCGATCAAGCCCCGCCAGACGCTCAGATTGCCCTTTTAAAGGCACTTATCAAGGTAATCAAGGTCTATGATGACAATGTGAAGATGGAAATGTTTATAACGAAACTGGACGGCGCGATCGAGCTAAACTTGCCCGAAAAACAGCGAACCCCGCTCCTACTTGAGGAACAGGGTTCGACTGAGCGTCAACAATGGCGGAGAGGCAGGGATTCGAACCCTGGATACGTTGCCGTATACACGCTTTCCAAGCGTGCTCTTTCAACCGCTCAGACACCTCTCCGTTTTGCTACAATTTTCAGTCTGCAAAACGGACTTCAAGTCCGCTTTTGGTTTTCTTATGTACAGACGAGAGATCTATCACGCATCTTGCCAGCTAATTCTAACTTTTTCTTTCTGCTAAATTTCTTAATTTCTTTTTCTTTTTTACGCACAGTGTTGTAATCAGAGTATAGTTTTTTATCAATAATTATAACCTCTCTTAGAAATCTTAAAAACAGCGCAACCAAAATAGGGTTACTGTTAGTAAACTCAATTGCCCAATAGAATACATTATTACCTTTTCTTCGTTTGTCTCTTCTTGGCTTGGTGTCTTCGCAGCTATATAAAATAGCCCCTGCAATTTTTAATTCTTTAGTAGTAAACTCTTCCATAAATATATTTCTATTATTTAGATATTTTTATGATAAAATTTGTCTATAAAACTATTTATCATTTGTTTACAACTTAATCTATTTTATAATTTTTAACTCGTCTACAAGTTGTCAACATTGTAAAGTTAAATATTGTATATTTAGTTGACAACTTTTAGTATTTATAAAATATAAGTTGTCAACTAGCTATATATAAATTTATTTCTTTTAGCTATCTTCTTCACGAACATTCATATGCTCTATTTTTTTTAAACTAACAGTAACTTTGGTAAAAAGGGGTGCTTCTACAATTGCAAGAAGCGGGATACGGTCTTCGTCAGCATTAAAATAACCGCTTACTTTGCCCTTTCTTACTTCTTCGCCACCTAACTCTTTAGCATATGGTTGTATAAAAAAGCTTTCATAATTACCAATATCTTTAATTTTTATGAATTTCTTTTTCTCAACAACGCCAAAGAGCTCGTAATTCTTCTCGTTATTTACTACAAAATATTTTACGCGATCGCCTTGTTCTATGTCCAGGAGCCTGAAATAATAACAAGCGCTTAAGGTATCCTGGCTATTTTCTGGTATTGTAAAGGTTTTCTCGCTTTTATCAAGTAAATTTTTAAAATGCGCTGTGTGTTTCTGCTGATTAAAATCAGTAATTGCATCTTTTTTGTAACGGCCATCCCGACGATAAACTTCATGACGCAGGGTAGCCATTGTCTCAACATCTATATATGATATAAATTTGTCTTTAACTTTATAAATAGCATTGCAGAAACCAATAGTTTCTGCAATGACCTGGACTTTATAAGCCTTGCGTCCGTTTATTTCTTCAAGCTTTGACGCAGTAGAAGCAACTATAATGCCAACAGGCACCCCAAGCCAGCTTACCTGATATGTTAATTTTTCGCCTAACGGTAACTTTGTCCTGGGAGGTTTAATTTCAATTTGCTCAGAACGCAGCTTTTGGCCTGTTTCAGTTTTTAAAATATTAGCTGTTCTGGTTATAGCGCATCCTGATAAAAATAACAAAATAACAAGTGCTGATATTAAAAAAATCTTCATTTAAAATAAATTCCGCACTATAAGAATTACCATTATAAGAGCAATAACAACTTTAACAGCTATGGCACCTACTCTGCCAAACACTCCTCCTACTCCAGCTTTTAGTGATTTTACTAAATCACGCTGTACTAAATACTCGACTAAAAACGCGCCCAAAAATAAACCTAGAAATGTTGCAGGAATAAGCCCTACGCCTCCTGCAAATGTTCCAAAAAGTGCCCCTGCTATACCACCTATTATAGCACCTGCTACTGCTTTGTTTGATGCGCCGAATTTCTTTGCACCTATTATAACCATTACATATTCCAATAATTCACCTGCAAGATATAGAAAAAGAAGAATAAAAAGCAGTTTTATGTTTATTATGGCGAAACCTGTGCCTGCGGCATAAATAAAAGCACTTAGCAATATAATAAATGTGCCAAATATGCCTAAAAATACACCAACAAAACCTATCAGAAGAAACAATAACAATACCCATATACCTATTGTTTCCATAATTGCCTCCTTTTGTTATGTGGTAGTGGCGGCGCCGTAAAAGGTCCTTCATTTCGCTATCCGCCTTTGGCGGATTACGCTCATTCAGGATCAACCTTGCCTTCGACAAGGTTGGCGGAGAGAGGAGGATTTGAACCCCCGAGACCCAAAGAGCCTAAGCGCTTTCGAGGCGCCCGCTTTCAACCGCTCAGCCATCTCTCCATTTAACATCTTTTGGGGTTCAAAAAACTTAGTGGCTGTGCCATGAACCTGAGAAAAACCGTAAGGTTTTTCGAATGGTTTATGGCGGAGGGAGTAGGATTTGAACCCACGGAGATCGTAAGACCTCAATAGTTTTCAAGACTACCGCATTCAACCGCTCTGCCATCCCTCCGCGAATAATAGTGATCTGGGTATATTAACTATGTGCTTAACGCACTAGCAACGGTTTTTGACATCATACTCTTAACTATATTATACAACCTTGTATTATGAACTCTTATCTTAACAGTTCCTTTGTATTCTGGCCGCATAGAGTTCTTTTTGGTATATGACACGTTTTCAAAATTTGATAACGGCATTTTTAATATGTTAGACCAATATCTTTTAAGCTTCTTTCCGTTTTGATTTTTATGGATATGCAGCCTAATTTTTATTTTACATTTGTCTAAATTGCAAATTTTTTGTAAAAACTTTAGCCAAATTTTTAACATATCCGCATTTGTATTGGTAAGGGCTAAGGTTCCACTGTTTTTACCTTTGCGAATATAGTTTGTACCTTCACACCAGTAAAGTAGCAATCCGGTATTTTTTAATACTTGATTTGCTTTTTTATTTATATGAAAACATTCTGTTTTATTATGATAAACATAAGCCGCCTCACCTGTATTGCGTCTTTTTAATCCATATTTATCCATTTTCTTTGCAACAGCAGAATGTGAAATATTATAAAGCTTTCCTATTCCTTTCAAAGTCATTTTTTTATTAATATATAAATTATAAAGTCTATTCTTATCTATCTTTGTCATAATTCACTCTGCCAACTAATTATATCACAAAAAATAATTATTTAAAGTATATTGTTTCTTAACGCAGCTACTTTATCCGTATATTCATTAGAAAAACATCATCTGCAAAGGCGCCCCATTTAAACCTGTTAAGTTCTTCCAATAATTTCTGATTAAAGGGTTTTGCTGTTAAAGAATGGTTTGTTTTTATAAAATTTTCCAGATTATTTTTCGCGTACTCTTCGCCTTTTATGTTTTTTGCCTCGACTATACCATCTGTAAAAAGCACTATCCTGTCACCGCCTCGCAGCGGGATCGTGCTTTGGAAAAGCTGTTGTTTGTTTGAAACAATCCCAAGCAAAGTTGTGTGCGAGGGCATGCTGATCAGCTTTAAATTATCCGGAGTGTATAAATATTGAGAAGGGTGACCATAGTTAGAATACGTAAGTTGCATACCCTGCAAATCTATAAGCCCGCAAAACGCACTAAGGTACATATTAAGGCCTTCAAATTCTTCAAGAATAAATTCATTTAATTCTTTTAGCAATTGTGCGGGCTCTTTATCTTCTCTTACTAGTTTTTCAAACTCAGTATGCAGCCTATTTACCAAAAGGGCAGCCGAAACACCGTGCCCTGTAATATCGCATATTATAAATACTAACAAATCGTTATCCAAAAAGTAAAATTTAGCATAATCACCGCTCATATAGCTTACTGGTAAATAGAGCGCGCCTATGTCAAAAAATTCCGCATCTGTAGAGACAGGTATAAGCGTCTCATGAACTCTCCTGGCAAGGGTAAGCTCTTTTTCGGTCTGCTCATTTCTAGTTTCTGCTTCTTTAAACAATATAAAATTTTCCATATCTCTTGCGTTTTCTTTTTTCCTTACTGTAAATGATAACACAAAAGCAAGTAACAAAAAGATGAGGCCACCGAAATATCCCGTAACATCAAAATCTCTGCTGGCATAAGCAGGTACTTTTTGGTATATATACATAAACAAAAGCGTATAAGAAACTATGTGCGCTATAAAAATTGGGATAATTTCTATCGGATACCATGGTATTGAAAAACATACAAGAAAAAATATAAAAATATAGGCACTTGAACTAAATTGAAAATAGGCCGGATATATAACACTTGCTTTTGCTAATACATAAAGAAGTAATATGGTATATATGTATCCGTAAAATTTAGCCACGCCCAATTTCTTTGCCCGCCCCGCAATCAAAAAGGTTAAAAGAGAACTTATAATAAAAATTTTCCAAAGTAATACCTCTTGCGGATTTAATATCCTTGGCACAAAAATAAAGCTTAAGACCGTTGCCAGAAAATAAACAAACAATGCCAAAAAACACAAGAATCTTATTCTATTTTTGATAAGATTCACTTGGCTTTTGGCAAACTCAAATAAATGGCCTCTTGTCACATTTTTTATTATATTGGGCATATTGGATTATTTCTATTTTACATAAACAATTGTTTGAAAATAAATATATAGCTTTGTTTTGATTCAACAAGCATGCTGTATATAAAACGTTTAAACTCAATTTCTTTAAATAAAAGGCTAAAAATAAAGGCTATTATAAGGAGATTTATAAAATATATCAGTTCTATAGAAAATACGTACCCTGTGCCTAAAAGATCTGTTTGTTTTATTTTTAAAAAATCTATTGTTAGTACAATATGAAATGTAAGCGTAAAACCTATGAAAAATAAGAACAATTTTGAAAATAGCACGGCACTGTTTGTAAAATGCAGTAACGCAAAATATAAAATTGCTGTTAAAATTGTATAAAACGGAAACAAATACGGTGCCAGCGATATAAAGGCATTGGATTTATTTGTTGTTACACTGCCGCCTGCTTTTGACACCTTAAAAGAGCTCACTCTTCCGCCGGAAAGTATGGCAGCAACAGCATGCATCATTTCATGGCCAAATATATAAACTCGCTCTGGCTTAAAAGCTATTGTATGAAATAAAATATAAGATACGCAGCCATAGAAAAAATAAAGTTGGTCCTTAGAAAGCGTATTTATACCACCAATTTCTTCATAAAACGCGATCCCTGCCGCAAAACATACAGGCAAAAAAAGCACTGTTATGATAATATGTATTATCTTTCTTAACATTTAGGGTGTAAATTTCTCCTGGCCACCCATATAACTATGCAGAGCTTCAGGAATAATTACAGTGCCATCTTCTTGCTGGTTATTTTCCAGCAACGCTATTATCAACCTGGCAAACGCGACCCCTGAAGCATTTAAGGTATGCACGTATTCCGTCGTCCGTCGTTCGTCGTTCGTCGTTCGTCGGTATTTAATGTTTGCCCGGCGTGCCTGAAAATCTGTAAAATTAGAACAGCTGGACACCTCAAGCCATTTCTTAGAAGCAGCTGCGTATATTTCTATATCATAACATTTGCTGGCAGCAAAGCTGATATCGCCTGTTGAAAGTTCTACTACCCGATATGGTATATTAAGAAGCTGAAGCACTTCCTCAGCATTCCCTAGCAAGACTTCAAGCTCATCCCATGAAGTTTCTGGCTTTACAAACTTAACCATTTCTACCTTATCAAATTGATGGACACGGCTTAAGCCTTTTGTATCTTTGCCATATGAGCCTGCTTCTCTTCTAAAACAAGGTGTATAAGCAGTATAATATATTGGCAAATCTTCTTCATTTAAAATCTGATTCTTGTGGATATTGGTAACTGGTACCTCAGCCGTAGGTATTAGAAAAAGATCATCATCTTTAAGCTTATACAAATCCTCTTCAAATTTAGGTAACTGCCCTGTTCCTGTCATACTGTTACGATTTACTAACAAAGGCGGCCATATCTCTTTATAGCCATGTTTTGCTACATGCAGGTCCAGCATAAAGTTAATTAATGCCCTTACCATTTTAGCCCCATCCCCCATAAAAAGACTGAAACCGCTGCTTGTTATCTTAGCAGAGGCCCCAAAATCCATAATCTTTAAAATTTCTCCTAACTCTATGTGGCTCTTTGTGTTATAGCTAAATTTAGGCACATCGCCCCATTCTTTTATTATTTTGTTTGATGAAGCATCAGAGCCTATTGGCGTGCTTGAATGGGTTATATTTGGGATATTAAGCAATATTTTGCTTAATTTTGTGTCTACTGCCTCCACTTTTTTGTCTAATTTCTTGATTTTTTGGGATACAGTCTTCATTTTAGATATTTTAGCCTTGCAATCCTTTTTAGATGCCTTTAGCTTGGCTATTTCACCAGACGCTTTATTGCGTATACTCTTAAGCTGTTCAGATTCTACTAGCAATTTACGCCTTTCTTTGTCAAGCTTAAGCAGGCCCTCAATATCAGCTTTCATGTTTCTATTTTTGAGATTTTTCTTTACCTGATCTATATTCTCTCTAATAAATTTTATATCTAACATATTGTCTCCTTTAAATTATTTTTAATCAACACTACAATTAAGAAACCGTAGTCTTAGTACATAGTATTTTATGATACCTTGTGCTTCTCCCTAATCCAATTCTCTCAACTTTTTTAAGGCGCATGAGCCTATCCAGCGCTTGATTAACTGTGGGCCGGGCTACTTTAGCTTTTTTTGCTATTTCACGAGGCGATGCTTCGTCAACTGTCTGTAAATATTGCCATATGGCCAGTTGTTTCACAGATAAAAGCTTCTCTATATTTTCTTTTGATAATAACTCAACAGCCACTTCTGATTGTTTAAAGATAATATTTAGAAAGAAATCGAGCCAATAAATAATATTGACGCGTTCGGCATTCATCGTCTTTTGGCTTTTTCTTAAAGACATATAATAGTCGGGTTTATTGTCTTCTATTAACTTTTCATGAGATACATAAGGCATATATAAATAGCCTGCCTGAAGCAACAGAAGATTTGTAAGAATCCGTGAAAACCGGCCATTGCCATCTTGAAAAGGATGAATATTTAAAAACTCAACAAGAAAATTACTTATAATAAGCAATGGATGGAATTTTCTTTCCATGAATGCGCTTTGTGTGTACTCGATTAATTCTTGCATCTGTTTTGGCGTAAGATATGCCGGTGTGGTATCAAAAAGAACGCCAACTGATTTTCCTTCAGCACTAATCATCCCAACTTTGTTTTCTTTCTTTTTGTACTCGCCCCGATGAAGTTTATCTTTTTCCACATATTTCAACATTTCCTTATGGAAATGCTTAATAGTATTTTCTGAAAATTTGATATTTTTCCAGGAGTTAAAAACATTCTGCAGTAATTCATAATAGCCTTCAACCTCTTGCTTATCTCGATCCTTAAATTTCTGTACAGAAATTCCTCGCATAAGCTTTTCAACATCTTCATCAGAAAGTCGCGCTCCTTCAATGCGAGTAGATGCTCCTGTTGATGTCACCAGCACGGATTTTTTAAGACGGCCTAAAACTTGAGGACTTAATCTGGCTCCGGCAATCCATTGGCCTTTTAATTCATCAATTTTGGTGATTTTCGCCCAGATCTTGGCAGGAATACTGCTTAATCTCTTGTTAAACTGATTTTTCTGCATTTTTACCCCTGGCTATTTTTGAGTTGTTAAACTTATATTTTAACTATATAAGATTATATAAGATTACATCCTGTATGTCAAGGGGATATTTTTAGGTTCTCGTCCTATATTATAAATGGTGAGCAAACAAAAGCCTCTCTTTCCAGAGAGGCTTTTGTGCGTCGAACCATGGTACCCCGCGTAGGGCTGGCACCTGTCATGTCGTGCCTTCCGTTTTGCTTCGCAAATCCTCAGGCGCTCATTCCTTAAGGAAAAACCCTGAGAGTTTTTCCTTAATATTCCTTTTCTTTCCGCAGACCTACCTGCCGGCAGGCAGGCAGGGAAGAAACTTTACGCCGATAAGGGGAAACAATCTTTCCCCTTAAAATCCCCTTTTAGGTTCTCGCACAGCAGACATACAAAAAAATTAAAAACCCTCATTATTGAAGGTTTTTAATTTTTGGTACGGGGGGTGGGGCTACACACCCACATTACCTCTACCCTAAAGTCTTATATATAATACCATAAAATGTCATTCTAGCACAAGATGGAAACTATCAGAGATAGGTTTTGTAGAGATACTAACCGCTCCGAGCAAGGCTCGAACTACTAAAATGTCCAATTTTGTCCATGTTCTGTGTTGCCGATTTAGCACAACTTGTTTACACTAAAGGTATTAAACAATGTCTATAGCCTAAGGGTGAACATTTTACTCTATGTGAGATATTTATCTACATACTGCTCTGGGAGCTTACAATCTCTCGCCCCCCCCGGTTTCTTCAATTATTTTTCAACCATTTTCACAAGCTCTTCCAATATCCACGCCATACCTTCTGTGTCAAGTGCGCAATATTTTTCAAGGTCACTGTATACCTTATCTTTTTCGATTGCCTCGGCATTTCCATGGGTAGCTTGGAAATATAAAGCGCTGGCATCACCTCCTGCAGCAATACCCATATCTTCATATCCTTTACCGACTACCGCGGGTAATACTTTTTTTATCGAAGCGCTTCCGTGCTGCACAGGGTTATAATAAGAAAATTCTCTAAAGGGCACTAAAAGATCTACTACTCTACTTTTAGCCGCTCTCACCCATCCCTCATGTTCCGGTGAAAAGGCTGCAAGTTCGCTTAAAACCCCTTCCTCAAATCCTCTGTTAAACACCACGATGGTGCCCTCTTTTCCCAGCGCCTCTTTTAACTCTTCTAAGAATTTTTTACGGGGATCTTCTCTGTCTTTTGAAAGAAGCTCGTGGTGTTTAAGCTTTTCACCGGACGACTTTTGAACATGAACAGAAAACTGGAACGGAATCCTCTGATAGGGACGAGTTCCATCAAAAAGTGGCACTGCGGGGTTTATTGTCTCAAAGTCCATAAAATATACCGGGTATTGTATTGTGTCCAGAAAATCTTTTATGGCGTCTTTGTCTATATGCGTTTCCCCAGCTTCCTCACATTTTTTCTGTATAAGCTGCTTAACACTTAGCCCATCTTCGGAGATATCTCTTATGGTTTCTATACCTCTTTCATACAAAGGAAACCCTCTTTTTGGCCCACAATTATATAAAGTGAAAATATTGTCTTCCGGCAAAGCCGACCAGCACTCTCCTTCCATGGAACAATTATAAGGATCCTTGCAATATAGACCTATCCCGACTTTGGGGCAATCATCACTTGAGATACATTCCCGAATTTTATCCAGTCTCAACTCTATCCCGACAATGTAAGCGTCGAGCTGATCCGTAACGTCTTCCTCTTTTAACATACCCGCAGGATCGATATCTCCGTCTTTCTCATAACTATTATCAATATGCAAAAGAATACATTTATCAATTTTTAATCCGTTTTTCTCACAGCAATACCGCTGAAACGCTATATCATGGAAATATACTTCTTTCATACCCGTCGAGCTTTTAACTTCAATAATATCCCATTTCCCGTCACGAGCCGGCCTCAGAATATCCACCCTCGCGTAAAGATCATCTTCCAGGATACCCGCCTCAAACAATACCTTTCTAGAAGATAAAAAGTTCTTTGTTTCCTTAATATTCTCAAAAAAACCACCTCGGTCGTACGGAATATCAATTCCTCCTGGATATATTTTTTTAGCAATCTCACCGACTATGTCCCCCTGATCAAAAAGATGCTGCTGGCTTATGTCCGGGACAGGGATCCTTTCCCTGTCATTACAGTCTATCCACAAAAGCCTCGAACACTTAAGCCCATTAAGATATTTTGATTTTGTTATTATTCTATTTTTTTTCATTCTTCTTCTCTGCGGTTTCTAGCTCGGGTTCTTCTGATGGTGGTTCTAGTATTTTAATAGATGGTAATGATGCACCAGCTATTCCTTCTAGGTCTCCGTGCATGCCTACAGTATTAGCGATAACTCTTTCTATGTTTTTTTCTCTTTTCGCCCACTGTCTCTGTGCTGCCGCTTTTTCCTTTTCTAGATCACATTTCATAGATATAAAAGCTTCTACTATGGCTTCAATGCGATTTTTGAATTCAAACCCTGTAAGATAGCTATAAACTATTTCCATTTTTTCGCCTTTGCCAGCCTGCATTCTTCTCTCTGTAGCAGCTTTCATTAAAACAAGCCTTAAGGCTAATGCCAGGCTACTGACTGATGGAATGTCTGTCACCCAAACTCCTTCTATTTGCCTAAAGTGATGAAATCCGCTTGGCAACACCTCCGAAACAATAACAGAAATATCCGCCTTTGCGTTTCTTTGGTCATCTTTTACTTTTTGAATCCACCTATCGCTCCAAGTTTTAGTTCTTTTTGTTTCCCAAAGAATTTTTCCACAGCACTTACCAGATTGCGTATTAATAGTATGGATTATATCTCCACCCCTAACCCCAGGAGCAACTGACTCTATTAGGTCGAATGGAAAGTCCTGTGATAACATTTCTTCAAGCTCTACCTCTAGAACCTCACCCTGCATTTTTTGTGAAGCCTGCGCGGCTTTTCTTCTCAAATCTTCTATTTGCCTTTTCAGGCCATCCAATTGCTTGTCTTTTTCTGCATTCTTCAATCTGTGCCCATCTTCAATCTGTTTGCTAGCATCCTCGAAAATTTTCTCTCTTTCGCTATCTAATTTACGAGTAAGCTCTAGTTCTATGGTTTTTCCTTTTTCTTCTAAGGCGCGTTGCTTTTTGCGCAAATCTAGTTCTAATTGCTCTGCATTTTTAAGTCGCTTTGTTTTCTCCTCCAGTTGAGCTTTTAAGTCTGTTGCCTCTAACTGTTGAGTTGCCTCAGCTTCTTCCTTTGCTCTTTTTATAATAGAAGCCTTCTCTTTTGCCCATCCCAGCTTAGCCTCACTCTCTTTTTTATTTATCTCTTGGGCAGCTGTTTCTTTTATAGTAGTTATTTCTCTTTCATGCTTTTGCTTTAGCTCCTTCTCAATATCTTGTGAAATTGCTTGAGATAGCTCAATTGCTTCTCCACATTTTGGACATTTTATCATTTTCTGCGTCATGGTAACACCTCGTTTCTCTGTATTTTACTCTTTATTTCTAAATCTTGCAAATATATCTTTTATCTCCTGTTAAAAGGAATTTGTTTTTCGCGCTGTAAATAATGCTGCTTAGTCACCAAAATAAGAATCCTTATCTTCTAGTTTTGGAATTAAATTGCTAAAACCATATTTCTTAGCCCATTCAAGAGTTTCTTTCCATCTTATTATTTTAAGCATATGAGGTTCCTGCCAAGCACCTAGAATTAAAGGAACTGGTGGTTTCGAAATATCTTTATTTACAGATTGCTCCCTTGCTTTTAAAAGGTTCCCGTATATTTCATTCCATTTTATAGGCATTGGACATATAAATTCTTTTTTCATAAATATTATTCTCCTAAAATATCTTTTTTCATCCTACCTCACAACTATTGTCACGGAAGAACTTCTACCAAAGTTATCAGAACAGGTGATTGTATGCATTCCCTGCGCCATACCCCAGAAAAGCTTCTCTCCGGCAAAGCTTTTATCATAAAATTTATTATCTATAAACCAATAAAGATTATCCGCACCAGTTGCTCCGCTAGCTGTTAGTGCCAGTTTCTGTTCATCAATAGGTATGCCTGTTATGAAATACTCACACCTATTAGATGGGGATACGATCATTGGTTTGTTTTTATCAAGCACCACGCGTGCTTTTGCTTCAACATCAATATTATTATGAAGTCTACATTTTCGCATAGCGCTGAATCGCTTTATATATAAATCTTTTACTTGATGTTCACAATTTTCACTTGCCGGCTCTCCGCTTAATGCGCAAACATATCTTTCACCTATAGTATTAGGCATTTCATACCATGGAGCAGTTTTGTTTGCGTATAGCCAATCAAATATCCTTATTGCAACAGGTGCTGCAGTCTCAACGCCTACTAAGACATTTGATGATTTGCCAGAAAAATTACCAAGCCACACTCCAACTGTATACTCAGGGTTATAAGAGATAGTCCACGCATCTTTATGGTCATAAGAAGTCCCGGTCTTCCATGCCACCTTTGGATGAATATTATCATTCCTGTATATTCCTATGGCCTTAAGGCGCTCCGTGTCACTTAATATATCTGCTATCAAATAAGAGGAAGCTTCAGAAAGAACCCGTTCTAAAGTTTTAGGATTACTATCTTCAAGATATTTAACAGGCATATAAATGCCTAACCTTGCAAGCGCAGCATAAGCATTGACAAGTTCGAGCAATCTAACTTCACAGGAACCGAGTGTTAATGAAAGCCCGTAATGTTCCGGGGCTTTATCTAGGGTACTGATTCCCAGGCTCTCTAAAAAGAAGTAAAGGTTTCGATAGCCAACCTTATTAAGAACTTCAACAGCCGGAATATTGAGTGAATCAACTAAAGCCTCTTCTACTGTTACAAGGCCTCTATATTTTTTATCATAATCTAGCGGCGTATAGCCTGAATATTGCACCGGAACATCAGATAACATCATTCTTGGCGTATAAAATCCTTTTTCAATGCCTAGGGCATAAGTAAAAGGTTTAAGCGTTGAACCAGGACACCTTCTGCTTAAAGCGCCGTTGATCTGTCCTGAGTTTTCTTCTGAGAAGAAATCAACTGAACCCACTAGCGCTCTAACAGCGCCTGTTTTATTTTCAATGACAACTATTGCTCCATTAGTAACTCCATATGGCTTTAGCTCATCGATCTTTTCTTCCAAAGATAATTGTGCAAAGTGCTGAATATTCGAATCCAGAGTAGTCACTAACTTAGATTTATTAAACTTATTTTTTACAAAACGCGCAAAATGAGCTGCCTCAAATGGAAACGGATAATTATCAGCTATGACAGAATCGTGAACTTCATTTTCGTATTGGCTACCATCAATATATCCATTCTTCAGCATGCTTGAGAGAACTTTATTTCTTCTTGTTTCTGCTCGTTTAGAATATCTATCCGGCCTAAGATAAGTTGGGGATTGAGGAAGACCTGCTAATAAAGCGCATTCAGAAAGACTTAAGTCTTTGGGATCTTTTTGAAAATACTTAAGGGACGCGGCTTTTACTCCATGGATATTGCCTCCATAAGGCGCTATTTCAAAATAAAGCTTTAATGTCTCCTCTTTTGTAAAAAGACTCTCAAGGTGAATTGCATGAACCGCCTCAATAACCTTATTAAATATTGTTCGGTCTCTTTTCCTAAGCATTCTAATAACCTGCATACTTACTGTAGAAGCACCAGATATAACTCTCTTATTAGTAATATTTAATTTAATAGCCCTGGCAACCGCACTAATATCTATGCCAGGATGCTTAAAGAATCTTTTATCCTCTATTGCCAATGTAGCTTTTATAAAATCAGGATTAATCTCATCTAGCTCGACGGGCATAAGCCATGAATCTTTTTCATTAGTAAATGAGCGCAGCATATTCCCATCTTTATCATAAATGGATTTTGAATAATGAATAGTTTCTATGCTGTCGTAAGGAAAAGGGAATATCTTTAAAATAGCAAAATAGCCAATCGCACTGCAGGCGCCTAAGCAGAACGAGCAAATTAAACCTATTTTTACTAAAGTTTTAAATCGCCTCACTAAAACATCCCTTTATTCTGATACTTTTACTTTTCCCTGTCCATTTACACTGACAATAGTTGGGTCATACATACATGATGCGCTTATAGGTGGTAGTGTAAACTCACCTTTAGTTACTGCCCGCACTGCATATCTATAATGTAAAACATCTGTGCCTGGTAGATCAGTAAACAGAAGAAGCCTATCATCGCGAATATCTACATGATCCGGTTCAAATGAATCATTCTTCATCCATTCCACTTTTTCAGTAGAAGCAAGGCGTGGATTCTCTATTTCAAAACACGCAGGCAGTAGATCTTCAACAAGCACATTACTGTAAGCTACGTCAGCTTTTATTAGCATCTCAACTACTACTACGTCTCCATGCTTTATTTTATCTAATTCAACCGCAGATCCATCTCGAGTGAATAATTTCCTACGAACTTTTATTCCTTTGTCCTCTTCTGCTACTTTTGCTTCTAAAGGAACACCTTCAGCATTCCAGTAATAATAAGCAACGCCTTCCCCCTGAACAGATATCTTAATATCTTTATTACTTAAATCTAGGCCGCTTATCTCTGCTTTATGCTCATTATCAAAATCAGCTATTGTTTCTTTCCCGGCAATAATGCTTCCTGAGTAATTAGAATATTTCATATCGTCAAGATAGCGGGCATACTTACCCAGCGCAACTAAAGCAGCGGCATTATCTTGTGTGGTTTGCCAATTTCCATCTACCATTGATGACTCAAGGCGCTTAACTAAAACAGGAACTAAGGCATTTTCAGGCTCAAGATCCATATACATAGAAAGCACGATAGCATTTTCCTTAGTATAAGACCTTAGCGAGCCTCCTGTTTCTCTTTCTATGTTTCCATCTGGTAGCCCTTGCCCTAATATATCAGAGACAGCTTTTCTATCGCCTAAAGAGGCTAAGCTGGCAGCAAGATAAAATTTTGATGATGCAGAAAGCTCATCTTTTTTCTCCTGCACTCTCCTTATCCATGATTGTTTTACCTTGCCTGCCTTTGAAAGCACAAAACAGATATATGCTTTAAGGTCTAAAGATGTTTCTTTTTTCCCAAGAAGCTTTTTAAGATAATTAATAGCTTTGTTTTTATCGCGCTGAGGTACTGCATAACCTGCTTTATCAGCTTCAACTAAGAAGTCAGTTGCATAAATACTGCCCCATTTATATGGATTCTTATATCCTGGCCACATAGCAAAACCGCCAGAGTAGGTCTGCATTGATAAGACTTTTTGTATTCCATCGTTAACATGGCTATCTATCATCGCAGGGCTGTATTTATTAGAATCCGCTGCTGCTGTAATATCTCCTAAATAAAGTAAAGGATATACACATGATGTTGTTTGTTCAATGCATCCATAAGGATATTGCGCTAAATACTTAAGGCCTCCGGCAAATTTAAGACCTGGCAATGCCATCACTACTAAAGAGTAATTCTGTGTACCTTTAAGCCAGTTGGAAGGAAGCTGGAAAACTGCATCATTTGGCGCTGTAATAGAGCCTGACCCACTTATGCTGGTAAAAGGCGCTGTAGGCCTAATAGCTATCTCCGTTGTTCGCGATGTCGCATAATCACCTAAAGAAGCATGGATTTCGATTTTACCCTTTTGCGGTACATCCGGCGCTTTAAGCTTAAACTTAACAATTGCCTCTTCATCTTTGCCTACATGCATTTTTTGCTCCGGCGCATCAAGCATATTGAATCCATCTGATACTTTCAAGGAAATGATTACCTCGCCATTTGCGCCTGTCTTATTAAATATAGAAACCGGTAGTATGAATTCATCATTACTTGCAAGGAATCTAGGAATAGTAGGTTCTATCATAAGCGGCTCAGCCACCTTCATATCAGATTTACTGTTACCAAAATCGCTTCCTGATGAAACCACTGCCATCACTCTAACATTGCCTGTAAACTGAGGTATTTTAAACGTTGCAGATGCCTTTCCTGCTGAATCAGTAACTAAACTTCCCTTCCATAATGCAAAAGGTTTTACTCTCTTTGCGCTTATAGGATTTAGATGCTTCTTAGGGTCAAAGTCTGCCTTTTTTAACATATCAGCGGAAGGCGAAGAATCTGCGCCTATCTTCTTCTGCTCAAAGTCAGGTAAAAGTAGTGAATATATGTCATAGCTAGATATGCTATTTGCCCTTTTGCCATAGAAAAACTCAAAAGGATCCGGCATTTTAAAACCGGTAAGCTGTAATATTCCTTCATCTACTATCGCTATAGACAGCTCTGCTTCTTTCCCATTGCCGGCACTATCTTTAACTTCTATATTTATTTTAACATCATCATTAGGCTTAGCTTTTTGTAGCGAATCAATGGAAACATTCAGTTTATGGGCTGCATTATCAACTGTAATCGGAATAATGCCATAAGCTCTATGAGCAACCCATTCCTCACTTTTTACAAGCGGCTGTATAACTGTAACGGAACAATACGCATTGGGTGAAAAATCACTATTAATATTAATTGCTACTTCTTGAGTCATATCTGTGAGCTCTATTGTCTGAGTAGAAAGCAATTTATCTTTTGATACTATAATAATAGCTTTTCCTTTAAAAGGAGACTTGATTAAAAGCTTAGCAACATCACCTTCTTTATAGAACTTTTTATCCAGGGATAGCTCAACTTTGTCTGGCTTCTCCATTGCCCATGGAGTATATCCATATCCTGAGCAATAAAACTTAATTCCCGCGACATGTGTATTTTTCTCATTGGTTTTTATGCGAATTATATAATCACCGTAAGATTTAGGTGTATATTCATATCTTCCTGATGAATTGCCAGAACTTATGGTGTCATTAAAAATGATCTCCTCTTTTTTTTCTGAAGTATAGCGGTATCTATCATTTTCATCTTTTTTAAGTACGCTATTCCAGGCAATTTTACTGACTTCTACTTTAAGTTCTGGTGTGTCTATCTTTTTCCCCTGGGGCGAAACAATTACATAATCAAATTTTACTGGCTCACCCGATGAAGCACTTCCTTCAGATGCTTTTCTGATGCCTATATAATAAGAATAAGGATCTATAGTCCTTTTTATATTCGAAGTAACAGCTCTACCACCAACCTCTTTAACAACAGCTTGCATTGAGCAATCTATGGCTGAGGGAGGTAAAACTCCTTCAGGAATCTTAATAGTAAAATTAGCTTTCCCATCTTTATCAGTCTTCTGCTCTCCAAACCGAATTGTCTTAAATGAAAACTTATTTTCTTCATCAGTAAAAACATAATCTCTAAAATCTTTTGGCTTAAATTCAGCAGGCTTAAGATCACAGCTTAGTTCAACATCTTTATCTGATGCACCACCACCGAAAAACTGCTCTGCTTTTATTACTACTGGTATTTCATCTAAAATAGTAAAGCGCTTATCCTCAACATCTATAATAACTTTTAATCTATCTGGTAAAAACTCCTCTACATTAAATTTAGCGCTGCCTATTACTTTATCGTCTCCAGGAAGCATAAGCTTTATTGTGTACCCTCCTGTAAGAGCGTAGTCCAAGATATCAATGCTCGCATCTACTGCGCCAAATTCTGAGAGCATAGCATTGACCTTTTTATAGGGCCTTCCATCTGGCCTATTGATTTCAAGGATAACAGGAAAACTCTCCGGAAGCTTCCACCCAGCTTCACGTAAAATAGCTTTTATATGTACCTTCTCACCAGGCCTATATACGCCTCTATCTGTATATATAAATCCTTCATAGCCTGAGCTTATATATGGCCTGCCGGATACATCAAATGCAGTCTCTGAAATCACACACTTATCTAACTCTATATATGAAAGATCATAATCATTTGAAGCAGTAATAACATATGGTTTTTTATCACCGGACCAATTAATATCTTTGAAATGTATTATTCCGTTTTCATCTGTTGTTCCTTGCAAGGTCTGCTGATTTGTTTTGGTGAAAACCTTAACAGTTGTATTGGCTATTGGATTTGTGGTTGTTAATGAATTAAGCCATACGAGAAGATCGGAACCAGACTTTTTAGCTATTATTCCAATATCAGTGGTAAGAACAAGCTTACTATCTCCACCCCAATAATAACCATTTGGCTCTTTTACCCTTATAAAGAAAAGGCCTCGTGGATCCTTTTTTAATATGTCTCTCATATCAAGCAGCACATTCCTTGCAACATTTCTCTCAATATTTGTATCAATTTCTTTTTCATAAACATCAAGGCCAATATCATGAGGGACAGAATATGAAGTCTTATAATTAAGAAGGTATACAATATTGTTCTCATATACCTTATGTATGCGCACCTCTATTTTATCAAGATTCATAACCTCAACAGGGATAGTGCAATTACCTTTTAATGACATGTACATGCCAGGCACCTTAAACTTAAGCTTTGAGGCATAATCAGGCGCAATCATCTCTTTTGAGAATGCATCCTTTAAAGCAACTCCCACATCTGATGGCATACTTTTTAGAACTTCTACTTTGTATTTAGCTCCGGGTTTAAAAGTAGCATATACGTTTATGCCTGAGTAACTCTTTTCAATATGAAAGGGAATCTCTGGCGTAAGGACTATATAGCCTTTAGCTTTGCCTAGGTCCACATCCTGCGAAAAACGAATCTTCACATAAGGGCTTCCCGCATCCATCCGTGGATACATATTTTCTACAACAAAGTCTTTTTTGACGGGTTTTCTGTAAGGAATGCCCATAGCCGGTTTTTTCTCTATATGAAAAACCTGTTTTATTTTCTTATTTAGATATGAAGTTATGCTTTCTTCGCGTTCAGTCAAACTTATTATTTTAAGGAGACCCACCACATTAATAACCAAAAACAACGCTACTATCCAGACCCATCTCTTCTTAAATATTGATAACATTTGTTACCTCCTATATTTTCTTTAAATAACCCTTAATATTAAACGGCAAAAATGGTGCGTCATTATTCAAATACAATGGATGGTGTGGATGCCCTTGAGCTAACAACTTTCCCATATGAAGCCATTTAACAGAATAGGGCTCTAAAACCCCAGCAATATCCTTTAAGCATTGTTTTAAAAATGTTCGGCTTTCGATTAAACCGCCCCATGCTGCCCATACCGTAGACTTTTGATTATTCTTAAAAACTTTTTTAATATGTCTAAGGTTTTTCCTGTGCAGTGTAATATCCATTTTTTGATGAATACCTGCAGGCACAGTAGCTCTCTGAGGATATAGATTAAGCATGATCCAGCCATCAAATTTTCTTTGCTGTGCAATCGATTTAACTCTAGATACTGTGTTGTCTAGCTTCTCAGGTTTCGCTATGCTGGCATTAATGCCAAAACAAATAAGCGGCTTCTTGCCGCTTTCTCCCAGAACAAAACGAGCTGAATTATCAGAAGTGTTCTTGTATATCCACATCAAAGTTTCCTTTCCGCTATATATTCTTACCTTAAAATAAAAAACCTTCGCTGGCTATGCTTTTGCCATGCGAAGGTTTTAATTGATTAACGTCCTGGATTTAGCCCTTCTCAACTCGGGACACGTTTAATTGTGTTCTAAGTATACTCCTGCGCATAACTTGGGTCAAGAAAAATTTATTGTTGTAATATAGATAAAATTACAAGATTTAATTGCTAGTTCCGCTAAACAAGGCCCCTCTTTTTCCTATTGGTGTGTACTTGCTTGTGCTTTGTATTTGTTATAACCATAGTATTTTTTTTAGTTGTCTTTCCTCCTTCTGACACTGGGATAATATGATGCAACGCCCTGCCCCTAGGGACCTCTCCTCCCACATAGCCTTTTTGCCTTAACACTTTTTCTACTTTTTCTGGATCTCTTTCCCTTTTTATGTGTGCTTTTGTTGCTTTTTTACTCATTTTTGTCTCCTCATCATTACATGTTTATTGTTTTTCTGAAATACGATTTAAGAATCTATTTATGATAGTTTCTGTAATTGTAGGGTTGTCACTTGCAATCTTTTGAGCTGTTTTTGCCGCCATGCCAGAACTTAATTTTCCTCTCTCATATAATTGCGCCATTATCTCAAGGCCCCATAGAACTTCAATATTGCTATCCTCGCACTTTTTCCTTAAAGGCTTCTCGTTTGTAGCACATATAGCCTTTTCGTCCCTTGCCATAATAAAACACATATGATCTTCGTCGGACAAGCCACCTCCGTGCATATTTGCTGCTTCATAAGTTTGAGCTAAGCTTGGTTCAACAATATTCAAGCCAAACTCCTTTGCATCTCGGCTTGAAAGATTCTCAACTTCCTCCCATACTGGCGACGGAACACACAAATCATATAAATGTTCTGCTGTTAAAACAATAATGCTTGTGTTGGCCTTAGCATAATCTATTAATATGTTAGCATCGCAAATAACAACTCGCTTCATTTAACTGCCATCCAGCCATTAACAAGTTCTCTCATCTCAATAATGCTTTTGCCTAGGATTTCAGCAGCGCGCGACATTGAAATCAACTTTTTATCATATGCTTCGCGAACAAGACGACTCAATCGATCCTCAATACAATCAATAGCGGCTAATGGCTCTGGCTCTCTGCGGCCTTTAAAATCAAAATTGCGTTTTTTCTTATACTTTACCCTAAAAAGTTTCCATATATCACGACTCGCGATGTTTTCATCTACAAGACGATACAAAACCGCTTCGTAGCTAACCTTGAAAACTCTTTTGATATGTAATATCGCATCCATAAAATCAATCCCTTTAACTTCAGCTAATCTTTTATGGAAAGCTTCTCTAGGCATAAGAAAATGACTGGCAAACACATCTGCTTCTTTTTCCTGCCTACCTATTTCTTTGTCTTCATTGTTAAAAGATGAAGGGTGCATTAGAATGTGCCCTAATTCATGCGCTATGGTAAATATTTTCCTCTCGGTGGGAATAGAATCATGACTATTGACAACAATGGCAGCACCTAAATCTTTATCATTAACTGAAAATCCAAAAAAGTTATCCAAGTCTATATTCATAAAATGTAATTTAATTCCCACAGATTCAATAAGCCCGCGAATATCAGCTATGACCACAGCCTCTTCTATCCCTAAGCATTTCCTTGCTTTACCAGCTGCTTCCTCTGGAGATAGCGATTGCATGTTATATTTCTTATTACCAATGCATACTTTTTTGTTTTTCTTTCTAGGGAGCATAGCTTCTAAGTCATTAAAATCTCTCATCCATAAAGCAGTTTCGCTTTTTATCTCTTCGCGGCTCAGCCTAGATTTCTTGCTCTTCCATTTTAGAGCACGGAATCTAACGCTATGCAGTTTAGGAACACGCCTTACCAAATGAAAGACTTTCACCCCTAAAGCTTTAGCAAGTTTTTGAAGATTACTAACGCGAGGCTCTGCTATGCCTTTTTCAATATTATGATAAGCCATTCTGCTAATACCAGCGGCATCAGCAGCTTCCTGCATAGTCATACCTTTTACATTTCTAATTCTCTTGAGATTTACAGACACGTTATTTGCCTGCATAAGGACACCTCCTCTTTCTAACTTTACATTTGCTTAAAGTATACCACATTTTGTAAAGTTTGTCAAGGGGTCTATTGATGCTATTTTATAACTCTAAAATCCTCTAGGGTTTGAACGACTAAATAGATATCCTCTTCTTTGGCAGGTTAAAGACCACATATGAGGGTATACCTGGCTATAATTACGACCGCGCACTTGGCAAACGCGTCTCCATGAACAAACCTCAACTAAAGCATCAGCTGGGATATTATCAGTTTGAATATCATGCAAAATTTCTGAATCTTCATTATCGCAATAATCACACATACCTCACTCTCCTTTCTCATATTTTAAGCCGGAAACACAAAGCCCCTTGAAAAGATCATCCCAAGGGGCCTTACTGCACATAAAAATACCTCGTTAAAAAACGAGGTTATTCATTTCTTTAAGTATACCATATGAAAACCTAAAAATCAAGGGTGCTTTTGAGCACAAAAATTTAAGAAAAATTACATAACTTCTTTTAGAGCAACTAGTTGCAAAGTCAATGGTGGAATAAATAGCTCCGTTAACACTTTTGACCATAACTTTAATAATAACAATTAGTAATGACAAATAATTATTTTAAAAAAATAAGTATCACCCTTTTATTTCTCTAAAAACTAACCACTTATTTCTTTGTAGATACCAGCTGCTATCTTTTTAGAATGTTCTGTCGCTTGATGAAAATGTATCTCAGACTGATATTTAGGCCATGCTCCTGTGTCGTGCCTAATTAGATAAACAAGCTCTGCTTCTACCCCTTCGACATCTTTTAAGTCCTTGCCGGGGAAACACCATATAAGCAACTCAAAAGAACTTATCCCCTTCCATCTATATCCATGGTATCCATTTTTTCCACTTGCTTGAAATCCATTCCACAACCGCGCCCTCATGCTTTGTGAAGCAATCCCCACATAAATTATCTCATTGCTGAATTTAACTATATATATCTTGGCTAACTTATTTCTTGTTACAGGTTGTTCAAAAGCTTTAACTAAAATAAATGAACCTACGTTATTTTTCTTTTTAATTTCAGTAAACTTTTTGTTTGTGGACCAAATTTTATAATGGCAATAATTTTTCAATATTAATACACCTTTTTTAGCTAAATACTAAAAGAAAAACGTTCCCTCTTATTTACTTTGGACACTCCGCATTCCAGCTACACCACTGACAAATGTTACTTGGAACTGGATAATAGTCTTTTATGTTTTTTAAATTCTCATACTCCGTATTTATATTATTTATTACTTTTCCCTCTAGCTCTTTTTTGAATGTCTCTTTGAGAAATGAGGCTCCGTTCCGCAAAAAAACTGCGTTTGCTAAAACATCATTTTTACCAAATTGATATCTTATCCATATTGCATAAATTCCTAATTGTATCTTTTGGGACACAAAATCTTCATAATACTCTGGCTTGGGTGCGGCCCCAGTTTTCCAATCCCACAGAATTGTTCTATCGTGATTATCTCGTGTTAATAAATCATACTTCCCGCGTATCACGTAATTATCCGTCTTGATTTCTAGAGCACCTTCTGTGTTGATCACCTCATGGTTAACAAGTTTCGGAACTACACCTGAATTAAAATTCTTAGTTATGTTTAACAGGCGATCCTTGAAATAATCAAAGTCATGCCTAATAATCTTGTAAGGCTCTCTCAGCTCACCATCCCACAAGAAGGACAGCTCGAAATCATTTACAACACTGTCTGGGTTAAGCGCATCTTCTTTCTTTATCGGTCTTTTCTGAGCGGCAATAGTTTTAAATAGCTTTTCTACTTTACTATGGAAAAACTGGCCCAAGCCTAACTCTATAGACAAAAAGGGCTTTTCCTTTTTAGGTCTTTCTATATAATTCTTAAAATACTTAAATGGGCACTTAGAGTCTTTTATTTTTGATATGCTTATACGCTTATTCTCTGGGACGTTTGAAAAAGTTTCAGATACAGATTTTATAATCTTATTTTGCTTGGATTTTGCTGGCTTAGCTTCTGCAGGCCCGCTCTTTACTGCAGGCGGCTCGCAAGGATAGTTAAAGCTCTTGTTGCACTTAGGACATGTTATTATTAGTTTTTCATGTGACTTCGGTATTTTGAGCTTTTGTTGGCACTCAATGTTTTTGCACACAATTATCTCTGACTCTACTTTACCATTACCTGCAACTGTTTTATTGCTCGAATCATTACCAATGCTCTTAATTAAATCCAGCACTTCCTGTGCGCATCTTTCTTGTTGGTCGCGTATTTGGTACACCCAAAATCTCTTAACATGCCATCCTAAAGCTTGAAGTCTCAAATCCCGAATAAAATCCTCTCTGCAGCGACTTCCATCCCATTCCTTGTGATAATATTCACCGTCAATTTCAATATCCAATTTATAGTCATCATTTACTATTGCTAAATCGAGGCGATATTGATTAATGGGATACTGCGGAATTGGTTTTAACCCAGCGGCTACAAGTGCATCATGAAATGGTTCTTCCCATGGGCCCACTTTAGGGTCGTCAAATTCAACTCTATGAGAAGGTTTTTTGTCAGAATTTGTATCGAGATTCATTACATAAGCTGCAAATTCTGAAATATATGGGATTTCACAATTAAAACAAGCATGCCTATCTCCTATTACATGTAAAAGTGATCGCGCTCTTGTAATAGCTACATTAAAAAGATTGCCTGTCGATGCAATAAAATATTGTGCTCCACGAGGCATTGAAGAACCGACGCAGGGAGAGAATATAATAACGTCTCTTTCATCACCTTGAAATTTATGAGCTGTATCTATAATTAATGCTGCCCTCTCAATATAAGAAATATCTAATTGATTACTTGCCAACTCATTTATAAAGTTAGCATGAGCACGAAACGGAGTCACAACACCCACACTTCCCTTAAACTTTCTTTTCACCAGCAAATCAACTAATTCTGAAACAACAGCCTGAGCTTCCTCTTTATTCAAGGCGCCACCTGATGTTGGCCTTTGCATTTTACCTTCAATCTGGCTCCACTTAATTCCAGGTTTATTTTGAGATGGGCAATTAAGTCTCCTGTAATCCGTGCAAATTTTAAGCGTTCCCCTATACCATTTTTTATTACTAAATGTAACAATGTCTTTATGTGATCGGAAATGTTCTCTAAGCATAATTAATTTAGACTGTTCACATCGGGTGGCGGAAAGATCATACAAGGAATTCTTTCCATATGAAAAAGGCTGGTCTGCTGCTGAGATTAAATTATGTTTCACCTGAATCTGCTGCTCTCGATGTTTCTCAATAGTCGATATATGTCGTAATTGCTGGGGGTCTCCGATTATCATAATACGCTTTGCCCTATACAAAAGAGGTATCGCTGATGGGATATCACATTGGCTTGCTTCATCAATAATTAATAAATCGAAAATACCACCTTCGAAAGGTAATGATCCTCGGGCAGCAAGATTAGTAACGCACCAAACCGGCAGAACGCGCGTAATGGAATCAAAAAGCCGCTCCTGTTCTCTGCGCAGTCTTGCATAGGCATGACCACGAATTTCATCATCAGCTAATCTTTCAACGGTCGCTTTAAATTCACCAATAACGCGTCTCAGGCTTTCGCTAAGTCTGTCGGGCAATAATTTACCATAAGAGGCTAATAATCGCGCACTCCAGTCACAAATTTTATCTTCATTATCACCATAGTCAGATGCTAGCCCTTCCAGAGATAACATCTTATCTAGTTTTGAGCAAATCTCTCGAAATTCTTTCACTTGTTTGCAAACAGCATAACGATCAAAAACAGTCTCTAAATACGCAATCCATTGACTAAGATTTTTTCTAGATATTAATTCCTTAGGCTGGTCACCAAAAATATTATTATGTTCTTTTAAAAAAGATGCATACTCTTTAATCTTGTTAAAATCGCTATTTCGACCAAACAAAAGCATTATCTTTTTAAGCAAATTTTGTCTATTGCTGTTGTGATCTTTTAGGACTTTTAAGTAATCCTCTGGGTTGTTAAGATTATCAACTTTTGAAGCAAAAATTTCTCTCCACAACTCGGGACTATACCTTTCTCGTGGACCATCCAATAACATATCAAGCTGATTAACCTTATTTCTAACGCTCCGAATTTGATCGAGTTCCTTCCAAGTATTATCGCGTTTTTTTAACAAATCTCCAAGTACATGCCTCGCCTCCTTTTCGAAAAGGCGATCTTCCTCTGTTGCAGCAACTGACAATACTTGATTAAGAAAATTAATTAATTCCCCACGCAAGTCTCTGGCGCCTCCTTTTGTGCCAGTGCGCAGAACTAAAGGGTAACCAGATAAACCATTCAATCTACTCTCAACCACCTCTACGGCTTTATGGTTCCGACTTGTAAATAACACCTTTTCGCCTCTTAGGTAAGCATTGGCTAAAACAGTAATTACAACTTGTGATTTGCCAGTTCCTGGAGGGCCTGTAACAATTGTAGCAGACTTGTTGAATGCTGATTTAACTGCATCTCTTTGCTCATCATTAAGAGCAACAACTTCTACAATGGGCTCCTCCTGGTGCTTATTTTCCTCAGTTTTAATATCAGTTGGCTGATTAGTAAAAAAATGCTTTAGAGCAGTTTTTGAAATCTTTTCAGCTTCGTTAGATTCGCTAAGCTTTTCAATTTCATATTCTAAACCAGCTGTAAATTTAGATTTTTCTCCAATGACCAATAAAGGGCGGTTATAAATACCAGCTGATGTTATCTGATTAACAGGTGGGTCTGTTATTATTTTATGCGGATCAATATCTTCTTTAAAATCAACATTTATAGCAGCATCCTTAAGCTTCAAAACAATGTCCGCTAAGCCATTCTCAGGTGGTTCACCATCAATGTCCATAAGGCCAATATCATGTAAAAATGCACGTCTCTCCTCAACCGACTTAAACATTTTTCTTAAGAATTCACTATTTACTTTTGGCCATTCCTGCAAAGGACTCAAATTAAGACTATGTCCACTTACTTCATATTCAACAGACTGCAAAAATATCGGAATCGCAAAACCTCCACGCCATCCCTTTTTTGACACAATCCATTCTACGTAAAGTGGATAACCATAAAAAAGAGCTCCGCTTCCTCCTCGTTGCCTTAATTGCTTTAAGAAGAATGTGCTTTCTCCTTCAAGGGATATGTTGATTTTCTTTTTTTCAAGTAAGGACCATTCTTTCTCAATTGGCATTACCAGATATTTTTTATTAACTTCCGACAAAAATGATCTGGCACCACCTGACTCATCTTCTCGAATGCAATCAAGATAATAAGCCATCAATTGCTTAAACCTCTTTAGGTCAATTTGTTTTGGTTCTTCTGGTATAGGATTAACTGCTTTTTTCAAAATATATCTCCTAATATTCTTTTGATAGTAAGTATAATATATAAAAGACGCTAGGAGCACCCTAACGCCTTCTATTTTAAATTGTTATGTAATGTACTTATTCACTAAGCCACTCCTTTGTGGTGGCTATATTCTAATACTTTTGGCCTTCTAAGACAAGGTGAAAATAAACCTAAGATTCAGCTGTTGCATTGCGACCTTTATTCTTTGCTATCCACCTTGTTAAATCGCTTTCCTTTATCTTATACCGATTGCCTACGCGAAAATATGACAATTTTTTCATAAACATCGTGGTCTGGACACCTGAATAGCTTACACCCAGATACTTTGCGACCTCTTTTATGCTAAGAACCCTATCTTTTGTTGTAATGCTTAAAAATTTCTGCAAAACATCTTTTTCCAGTTGCCTGAATAGATCTTTTGTGTCTTTTATTGTTTCTTTTTGCTGCTTAAAATATCCTTTCATCTCTTCCATCGTCTCTTTCATTGAAACCTGCAAAGAAAGTAAAGCGTGTTCTTTGAAAAATCTGTCCATGCGCTCTATATCTCGTTTTAAAGCCTTAATCTCTTTAAAGAAGGCGTCTTTATCTATCACATTTCTAGGCTGCTCAGATAGCTTCTTAACCGCTGTACCCAGCTTTTTTTGTAGTTTTTCTTTAATGCTTGTACTTTCTTTAAGCTGACTGACCTCCTTGTGAATTCTATCAATCTTGAGATTAACTAGCTTTGGATTGTATTCGAAATTCCTATTGAACTTGTCTACTTCCTCACATAGCCTAATAGAATTTTGGACTTCCTCAACAAGCTCCATATATTCCTCAGCCTTTTTTATGGATTTGAATTTTTTCTTATTTCTAATCCCGTTCTGAACCCAGTTCGCGTTAATTGTTCCATCGCCTGATATTGAAATCATAACAACGCCCCCTTCCTTTTATAAGAAAAAACCCATACTCAACTTGTATGGGCTCTCATATGTTAAAAACAATATATCTTTATACGTCTAATATCTTCTTTTTAGCCTTTTGGCAATGGTTTTAAGACTATTATTACTTTATCCGAAGGCGAACCCAGTTCACAGATAATCATGGCTGTTTCTTCTTTAACCCTTTTCATATCAGTAGAAAACCCATCAAAAGGAGTTGATAGGTAATAACAAATGGTGCGACCAGGGTTTATATAATTCTCATCATAGAATATTTTCCCTAAGCGAAATTCCTTACCATCCTTAGCAATAAGACTAAAGCTATCTAAATAATAGTTAGTAGCTATTGGCGAGTCTGTATCGTTTTTAACCATAACCTCCAGGCCTGCCCAATTAACTTCAGCCCAAGCGGATATATTAGAATTCATTGTGCAATGGTCACAATCATACTGCACGCCTTCTTTAGAATACGATCTGATTGTAAAATCCTTTGCGCTATAGACATTGTTTATGCCTATCCCAAAAAAATCGTTTCGTGTAGTTGCACATCCAATACAGAGAATGCTCAGCAAAAGAAACAATATTACTGTTTGCGTTTTTCTCATACCACGCCTCTTCATTATGCTTCAAGCTCTTCTAGCACCCAGATGCCTTCACCTAGTGGGTTTTTTACTATTTTATCTGATGGTGTTGCTTCCTCTAAAACCCAGATGTTGTTTATGTCAAAGCGCATTATGCATATGAAAGGAGTTCTGACCATCGCACTGAAACTATTTTGCGAATCAACATAAGCAGTAACTACATACCTACCTTGCGTAGGAAACAGTCTCTTTGCCACTTCACCATCATAAGTCATACTTTTAACTTTATCGGGAGAGTACCACGGAAATTTGGCAGTTGCTGGGGACTTAAGTTGTGAAGTTACGAATGCTTGGGCTACAGTCCAAGCAGTTATCGGATCATGTGCTGCCGCTTTTTTTTGTGCTAGTACTTTTTTTTGAGAGTGTCTTCTCTCTAACCACTCATCCATTCCAATCCCACTGCTGGGGGTTTTTGGCACAAAAATAAGTGCGTACACAACCAATAATAAAACGGGGGTAAGCGTTATAACCATAAATATCTTCGTGAACTTAGATATCATTGGTCTCCTATAGTGCTGTAATTGAGACATCAAGACACCTCCTTTGTTATGTTGCCATATTACACCTTATCGTAGTTAGGTGTCAATAATTAAAACACCGTGCCATAATAAGGTGTTATGAACACAAATATTAAGCTCAACGTCAGCAAAAACATACGTATACATCGAAAAAAATGTGGCTACACTCAGGAAAAGCTTGCTGAACTAGCCAGCATCGATTACAAATACCTTCAGCGCCTGGAGGGTAAAAACCCTCCCAACATAAAGCTTGAGACAATAGCTAAGTTGGCCAAGGTGCTAAAAATAGATTCTTCGGAATTGCTTCAGCCTTAGTAGCATATATCCATAGAAGACAGGATATAGCAAGTAGAATAGTAAAGAAAAAGGCCTTAAATTAATATTTAAAGCCTTTTTCTTTTGTAGAGCTACTATTTATTCATCGTCATCGTACGCATAAAGTCTTCTCATCACTGCAGAAGGTGGCCTATAACATAGCCTAACAACCATTTCCAAGGCATCCAGGCCATCATCATGCAAGCACTTTGGGAAATACTTTAGTTGCTCCAATAGCAATGTATGCTTTCTGGAAAACTGAATAATGCCACTCTTTACAAGTGCCTGCAATGACTGGATTCTGGCAACCTTATCAACAGTATTCCTAACTTCTTTTAGCCTAACTGCTACACATTTTTCCTGTGCCCGCCTTTTAAGATCGCTAGCCATAACTTCTTGGAATTGATTACTTTCAAAGGCAAGCCCTATAATTTCTCTTTTTAGATGATGAGCAATTATATCTTCTATGGTTTTATCTGGGCTTCGTTTAGCTATGTCAGCGCTTAATATATAAATTTTCCCCTTTTCAGGATTCCAAGCAACAACAACAATAGCCGAATCATCACTCCGTTTTCCTTCCCTGCCCAGGCTAGGATCGCAACCTATATAAAAAAGAATTTCGTCCTCCATTGAACTAATAAGGTGCTCTTCTGAATCAAAGTTGTCATCCCAGTAATGCACCTCTTTCATATCAAAGACACAGTCTCGAGGATTTACTGGCTCGTTCTGCATTTCACAGTCAAAGCTCGACTCTCCTTCCTGTGTTCGCATAACCATCAAATCATAGTACGATTTGTACTCGGACCAAAGAAGTTTTACTCCTTTTAGCATAGTCTTCTCATGCGCTTTATAATATTTCCGTGCCGCATCAGGCCCAAATTCCCCCTTATAATTCTCCAAGTTTATGTAAATCCTCTTCCATTTTTCCCATAGTTCAATACGATAGGCATACGAAAGAATAGCCTTGTAGATTCTGCTTATCCACCCAGGGGACTGTTTAGGGTCAGTGAACTTGGCCAGAAGGGAGGCGGGGTGATGCAGCGTACCAACATAAATAACATTGGTTCTTGAGGTTCCTGCTTTTAGAACAGCTTTTGTCAGCCAATCTTCAAGCTTATGGAAACTATCAGGATTTTGTACACTTTCATCGGTTTCAAGATCGTCTAAAATAATTAGGGACGGCCTATGTACCCCATGACGCCTTCCTCTTATCTGCTGCCCAGTTCCAAGCGCAATAACTTTCACTCCATTGCTTGTAATGATATCGCTTTGTGCCCAGCGTGGCGGCGATAATTTGCTGCCAACTTCACACACCTCAGGAAAATCCTTTCTCAACCGCTCATTCTGCTCAAACTCCTCCTTGATATGTCTCAAAAAATCAGATGCTTGGCTGTTTGTGCTAGAAATTATCGCAATAAACTCCTCTTGCTTATAGCAAATACCATATACAACATACTCAAGACCCACTATTGTGCTTTTCGCGAATCCACGAGGTGCCGCAATGGCAAGCCTTGCCCCCCTGCAAGTTTTAAGATTAACTAATTGCTGGGATACCTCTTTCTGAAAATCGCCATCAGGTTTTCCATGATAATGTTGGAAATAAAACTGGCGAAAACTCAAAAAATCCATTCCCATCCTCCTGCGTATCCTGCCTATCTCGTGACCTATCTTACTAATCATCTTGCTCATTTTTACTCCCCTCCTTATTTTGGGTTGATATTCCTATCACCTTGTGTTGTATGTCCGCTTTTTCAATTCTTCTCTTCAAACCCTCTAGCTCTCTTGCCGTTTCTGGTGCTAATTCACCTTGTTTTTTTGCAACTCTCTCTATCTCAATTATCTGTGCCTTTAATTCTCCTAGCGATTTTTCGTCATCAGAACTTATATGATGCGAAAAATCAGCCACTATCTCCTGTGGCTTTAAGGGCAAATACCCTAATGTCTGAAGCTTTGAAATCGTATCCATCATCACACGATGCGCAAAGTATTCTGCCTGAGCTTTTTCTGACGTAGATGTATTTTGCCCTCGCGCCATACGCATAAGATGACTTCGGTGGGCTCGAGAATACGTAACCATTTCACCAACAAGTTTCTTGGCAAACTCAATGCTAGGCGATAGGGTATTGCATTCTCGGATTTCAGAAATATCCCTCCGGATGGTCTTATCACACTTTTTTAGAATCTGTGCCATTTGAGAAACGGTGTATCCCTCCATGGTAAAAACCTCAACACACTGTTGCCTAATCTCCTTTGAAAGATTTTCTGCCTGCATGCGTCCATCTTTAATCTCCTGGATTACACTTAATATCGGAGGATTTTCCTTTTCGCTGATTTCATTAGTATTAGTCATTCCTATTTACCTCCATGTACTTCCTATAAACTAATACGGATACTCTATCTTTACCTGCATATGTAATGTAGCGCTTAATTATCGCATCACAATATCTTTCATCAATCTCAACGCCAAAACAGCTCCGGTTTAGGCTTTCGGCGGCAATCAAGCTAGACCCTGATCCAAGAAACAAATCAAGCACTACATCATTTCGCTTACTGCTATTTTTTATGGCACGCTGTGCAAGCTCTACGGGCTTCTGGTTTTGATGTATCCGATCACTTGGCAAATCACGTTTCACCTGCCAAACATTAGACTCCTTTGTTGGGCCATACCAATTGTGTCCGCTATTCCCTTTTAGCCAGCCATATAAGCAAAATTCTGACTGAAAGTTATAATCAGAAAAGGAAATGGCAATTGATGGTTTGACCCAGGTAATGACGTTTGAGATATGGAATCCCTGTTTTATCAACATATCTGTCATGGGTCCAAACTGCTTAAAGCCATTCCAAATATATACAGGTGCACCAGAGGCAAGATACGGTTTTACATTGCTTACTGTTTTAGCAAGCCATTTTTCATATTCGCCCTGCTTCATATTATCGTTTTGGATCATAGCACCCATATTCTTTTTCTTCTTTTTACTGCTTGGGCGATTTCCAGGTATATAGAAAGCAAGATATGGAGGATCACAATATACAAGATTAATCTTATACTTTCCTATTAGCTTTTTGATGTCTTCGGCCCTAGAAGCGTCCCCGCATAGAATTCGATGCGGACCCAATTCAATCAAATCGCCTTTTTTTGTAATGGGCTTTTCTATAGCTTCAACTTCAGCCTCAACGTCAAAATCTTCATCTGTATCCTCAAAAAAATTATCCAATATTGCGGACACTTCTGGTGAATTAAAACCAGTAAGCTGGAAATCAAAATGTGGCACATGGGTCAGTTCTTCAATTACAATTCCTAGTTTTTCCTGATCCCAGCTACCTCGGATTTTGTTAAGCGCAAGGTTAAGCGCCTTTTCCTTATTATAGTCAAGATCAACAACAACCACCTCAACCTCTGTGTAGCCTTCTTCAATAAACACCTTAAAACGCTGATGCCCCGAAACCAGGGTTTTTGTTCTCTGATTCCAAACCATTAGCTCAACATACCCATATTCTTTCAGGCTTTTTTTAAGGCTATCATACTCCGGATCACCAGGCTTAAGATCTATCCTGGGATTATATTGCGCTGGTTTAATATCCGATACTTTAATTTTTCGCACTTTCATGACTAACCTCCTTCTTTGGTTTAATTGTACTATAAAACTTGGCCTAAAAATAAAAAAGGAACCACAAAAGCAAGGCATTGCACCTTGATTCGTGTTCCTCCTTTTAGTCCCCTCTTAAACGGCTGTAATACTTTCCCTAGGTACTACAGTTCAAATCTTTCGGTTCTCCTGAAAGAAAATTTACCCTTTGCTGTTTTTACCTCACTTTCAATTGAATTGAAAATTTTCACCACCTCCTCTTCTGTGTATTCATAATGATTCCGATTAGCTAGATTCTCGATCAGCCTGATTTCACGCAAAAGCCTTTCTACTCGCCTTGGCGCAATTCGTTCAAACTTCTGTCTAGATGTTTCTACCATATCTGCTCCTTATATTATATATATGAGTAGCATACCATAAATACGGAAACGATGCAAGCTTTTTTTATAAAAAAAAGGGGGGAGTGTCCTTTTCGCTCAATAACTATTTAAACTATTAAATTTATAGTTAGTTTCTTTTTTGAAAGATTTACCCTGACGCCAAAATTTGTTATTGGAAAATTTGAAGAATAAAGTTGATATACTAGTAAATACTTGCCATTTTTATCAATAATAGGTTTACGAGGATAAGTGTCACTAAGGCTATGCAAATAAAAATGGTTTTGATCATCTATACCAAAAATGTCTAACGGGGCAATATCTTTTGGTGCAATATTTCTTGTATAGCTACCTTGCAAAGCCCATTTAAGATCGGATCTATCTGCATTTGTAATCCTTCTATTAGTATTTTCATCCACAATGAAAATCAAATGAGCAATGACATTTACTGCAACACTATCGTTTCTGCAATTCTTAATATGCGCATGACAAATTCTCCTATTCTGCGGCGATTGCAGGCTATGATCCTTATAAGGAATAAGGGGGTAAAGAACAACATCTTTTACAACCAGCTGCCTTGAATAACGAGGACTCCATTTACGCTTGTTAACTTCATTTTTCACTAAAGCCACGACATCATTAAACGCATTAAATGTACGGGCATTCGATAATATATATTTCCCAACCCCTTCTGATTTCACATCTTTGTGTTTCAAAAAAATAGTTTTTTTGAAACCTAACGAATAGGCAATGGCTAATTCTTGATTTGTAAATAATGAACCTCTGCAATTGCTATTAGCAATAGGTTCCCTTTTAAAATCTATAAATATATAATAATCTGACTGCTTAAGCTTGCTTATTATTTCTGAATTAATATCCTCTATGCTTTGTGAGTCTATTGCTACATAAGGGTCAAAGCCTTTTTTACGCAGCCATACCAAAATATCTCTTGCTACTTTGCGCTCCTTACTGTTTCCTTGTCCACAGCTTATAAATACTTTACCTGGCATTTTTCCTCTAACGAATTTTTTAGGGATGCGTCACCTTAGAACACTCCACTTTTGGGTTATCTGTCCCTATGTGACACATCCCTTATTTAGCATGAGATCAATCATAACTTTCTTTTGGGATTAAACAAATTCTGCTGCTGGGAATTTTCCAACTAGCATACCTTGAAATGAACATTTCATATTTGTTAAAAATTTAAGAAAAGCGTCCTTCGATTCTACCTCAAGGTCATAATTTGAATATGCTTTTGTTGATAATAACCAATCGTTGCCTTTTTCATTCAACACTAATAGACCGTGGACATGCGCTCCATATTTTTTAGTCAGCCTTTTCACCGTCCAAGACAAAGAAGCTGCTGACTTATACTTAGATCCATTCAATGCACACAAATATGTTCTAGGAGGAGGCCCAGAAAATATTATCTTTTCTTTAACAACATACCGTTTCGATTTTTGACAGGCATCTGCTATTATATATTTTATTTCTTCCGTATTAACTCCAAAAGATAGTAAGTTTGCATCCCCTATAAACGCAGCGTCTTCAGATATATTCTTTTTGATTTCTGGCCAAATATTATTAATATCATATCCTGATGCTAAACAATTACCAACCCCTTGCCTAAGAGCTATTTCATCAACAACTGGACACGATACTACCTTTTGAAAACCAACTTTATTGTCCATAAATATTTTTCTTAGGTGAGCTATTTTTTTGATGTCTTCCTCTAATTTTGTAGTGCCCATTTTAGTTATCGTTGTTTCTATAACTCCATATGCCGAACCTCCTAAAAACGCTCCTGAATTATCACCTAAAAATATTGGCGAATTACAAATATCATCATAGATAACAATATCATGCTGTTTGGAAACCTTTGGTCCGTTTAAAATAAAACCAGATCCCAATTTAAACTTTTTTGGTAAATGCTTATTAAGAATTCTACTAAATGCAAATTCGGCTTCTAAGCCTTTTGCAGCATTGTGCTGAATAGCTAATCGAATAGCGTCGATTTCTAAAGATAGTTGCTTTTTCTGAATAGCTAAAATATTTTTTCTAGCTGTCATTAATAATACTCCCTAATATACCCATATGTGCGATCGAACAGATCCTGGTCGGTGTGAAGATTATACTTTAATAGAGTTTTGCGGAGGGCCTTTTTAACTTCACGCGCGCCTACTGCTGTAGACTGCCATCCAGGAAATCTCACAACTTTAACGATTTCATCAATATCATTAACAATACGCTCAACTATTGCTGGGGTTTGATCAGTGCGTGCTTCTAAAAATAACTCTGTGAGTGCAGATTTTGCCCCTTTACGCTCATGCTCGGTCTCAACTTCCTTCTCAGTTGCAACAACATCTTTTGCCAATTGGATTAGATGCTTTAAGAAATCAACGCTGTTAATTAAGCCGCGCTCTGCCTTGTCTCTTAATTCCTCCAATCGCTTACCCAGCTCCTCAAATTTAGGCTTTCCTTTGTGTTTGCGTAAACGATTAACTATCTCTATTTCTATAATCTTTGTCTTCTTGTCATCTTTTGACTTCATTAAATCTTCAACTACATCTACATCTAAAATTATCTTCTCTAAGTCTTCATTTATTTTCTCAACGTGAATATGCTCATGAATTAACTTTACCGTTTGGGCACCTAAAGCATGCCACAATAAACGACCTGTATCATCTGAAGGCGGCTTTACAGATTCATATACCTTTGTAAGCCAACGATAATCTTTTTCATAAACATTTAGGATTGAATCTGGAGATAATGCTTCCCATAATTGAGATAAATAGCTATAATCTTTGGCAAAAGCATCTCTTTTCACATTAGTATTTACACATTCCTGAGCAAGCAAAAGCCCTTCATACCCTTCAGCGCCTCTATCTACGTTTGGAAAATGACCAAGACATAAGACAACAGCTTGTTTTAACTTCTCTTTTAGTGTCCCTATATTAGTAATTACATGTCGCACTGTGGCCTCATCAAACTCCAAAGCCTTGGCAACATTATCAAAAACACCATAATAATCTACAATCAGCCCGTGTGTTTTATCTTTAAACACACGATTGGTTCGGCATATAGCCTGTAAAAGATTGTGATCTTTCATTGCTTTATCTAAATACATTGCCTGCAATATAGGCGCATCAAAACCTGTCAATAACTTAGATGTCACAATAACAAACTTTAACGGATCTATTGGATCGCGAAAACGGTCTAATATCTTTTCTTGCTCATCTCTGTCCATACGATACTTCTTCTTAAATTCATTATCATCTGTATGATTTATTGATATAACAACAACGCTTTCATCAGGTGAAATTATTTTATCTAGCTCTTGCTTATATTGATCACATGCTAATCTATCCGGACACACAATCTGCGCTTTTAGGCCTTGCGGCTCTACCTTTTCCCTGAAATGCTTGACAATATCCTCAATAATTTTCCGCACTCTATCTGGTGATTTTAAAAATGCAGACATTTGCGCTGCCTTTTGCACTAACTGCGCACGCTGTTCTTGCGACAAAGTTTCTGTCATAGCATCAAACTCAGCATCAATAAGCTCTTTATCAACATGCACATCCAAAAGTCGAGGTTCAAAGTGAAGCGGCAGCGTAGCTTTATCCCTCAACGAATCCTGAAAAGAATACCGCGATAAATACCCACTCAAATCTTCTTCACAACTAAAAGTGCGGAAGGTGTTCCTATCCCGTTTATTAATAGGCGTGCCTGTCAGGCCAAAGAAAAACGCGTTTGGCAATGCATCACGCAATTTTCTACCCAAATCCCCTTCTTGCGTTCTGTGTGCCTCATCAACAAGGGCAATGATGTTTGGCCTGTTGTTCAACACGCCATCTGCCTCAGCAAACTTATGCATCATTGTTATTAGTATTTTTCGCGTATCTTGCTTTAAAAGCCTCTCTAGTTCTTCCCTGCTTTCAGTAGCCACTATGTTAGGCACATCACTAGCATTAAATGTCGCTGTAATCTGTGTGTCAAGATCAATACGATCAACAATAATTAAAACTGTGGGGCTTTTTAACGCTGGATCACGACGTAGTTTTTGTGCAGCAAATACCATAAGGAGTGATTTACCTGAACCTTGAAAATGCCAAATGAGCCCTTTTTTAACAATACCCTTTTTTACACGCTCCACAATTAAGTTAGCACCTTCATATTGCTGATAGCGAGCAATTATCTTAATACGGTGATTTTTATTGTCTGTGGCAAATATTGTAAAGTGTTCAAGAATATCCAATACCACAGATGGCTTAAGCATTGATTCAATGGCCACCTCAACCTCTTTTAGCCCAACTAGCTCACCCAAAGCCTTACCATTACTTGATTCTTCTCTCCATGGTCCCCATATCTCAAGTGGCATGCGTATAGAGCCATACCTGAATGTTTTACCTTCTGAGGCAAAAGAAAATATATTTGGAACAAACAACTCTGGGATGCTGTTCTCATAATCATCGTGAATTTGAACCGCACCATCTAACCATGATATCGCAGGCCTTACTGGAGTTTTAAATTCACCTACAATTACTGGAATACCATTTATCAGCAATACCATATCCGGTATTTTCGCTAAGCCTTTTATAACTTTATACTGATTTGTAACAATAAAAGTATTGTTATCAACATCTTCAATGTCTATGAGACGTACAGGCACATGCTGATTATTTTCACCAAAAGGCATTGTCTTCTCACCCTGAAGCCATTTGGCAAACTCCTCATTTGCTCTTACAAGACCAACTTCGCGCACGGAAAGAAGGATTGCTCTTAATTTATATATAACTTCATCCGCACGTTCAGGCATCATACTTATTTCAGGGTTAATGCGCATAAGTGACTTTTTTAATAGGCTTTCCATTAGAACATCATTTTCATCTCTAGTTAACTGGTCTGGCGGAATATATTTCCACTCCCTAGATAATTTTGAAATCACGTACTGTTCTATTGTATTTTGCTCATTAAAGGTCATGATATTTCCTCAGGTTCTGCGCCTTTGGGGTAAAAAGGCTGTTTCGGTTGCGTTACATATCTTCGCCCACCCCACTGCTCCCGTTGATCCTCTGGCACTTTACAAATCTCAACTATTTTAGGCATTTTCTTTTGCAAGAAAAGGATGTTCATGTCTTCAACAAATGTAAATATATTACGTATAGAAGATTTGACTAATTCGTAAACAGAAGTTCCATCATAAAAATGAGGAAAACCAACAATCCATTTTTGGTTTGGTTCTGACCAGTTAATATCAAAATCGCAATATAACTGCTTTCCATCAGGAATCATACTATCTGGATGTTCATCTGCGTTTCGTAAAACCAAAAAGTTTTTTAACCATTGGTTATGATCCTTTTGAACTTGTAAAAATACTGGGTCAGAATCACCATAAACCTCTTTTAATTTTTTGCAAATCTTGTCATACCTTGGAAGAGTACTACCTATATCACAAAATAAATTAATGATTTTCACCAATTCTTGCAGGGATTGCTTGCCATGCTTTAAAAATTCACGAACATCATCTAATCCTTCAGTCGAAGGAACATTTATGCAACGATCTAATGACTGTGTCTGAACACCTGTCTTTTTTAGTTCTTCTATAACCGCTTCAATATTCTTACAAATTTGCAACCCGATCTTCTCAGCCCTGGTAAGACTTTGCGCAATCTTAAAATTAGAAGCATTGATCGCATCCTGAGTTTCCTTGTCAATCTCAGCCATTTTCACAATATCAGACAAACGAATCATCAAGCCTGAGACGATAGGATTGTCTGTGCCAACATCTGAAATTTTCTGAATCTTAAATTGTCCTTTAGTCATATTTATCTAAATATTTGGTTAATAAGTTGCATTTTAATTTCTCGTGTATTGCGAATATGTAATAAGCAATCCTTATAGAGATTTTGTATTTTTTTAACCTCAATAACTAAGTTCTTTTGTGATTTAATTTCAGGAATAGGTATTGCCAAATCTCTGATTTGCTTCAAACTAACATTTACTTGAGCTGTTTTCACTGAAATACGGTTAAAATGCTGCAAAACATAATTAGAAGTCAAAAATAGCATTAAATACTCTTTATCTAATAATGGATCCTCTAGTCGAATTAAGGCTAGTGCCTGATTTATGTTTGCTGGAACATAATCTTCTGAGATCATGGCACACCGTCCTATGACTCCAGCAATAGAAAACAAGATATCCTCTTGAAACAGCTGTGATCGTTTAAATGACTCGTGACATTTATTTGAAATAAATCCAAATTTATCAGGCAGAAAACCGTTATCTTCCGATATACTCTCTGCCTTAATAAAATTAATTCCCTTATCAAGGAACTTGAACCCAACAGTAGTTGGTGTAGTCCCTTTTGTTATCAAAGACGTTAGGTCTCTAAGCCTTTTTTGTTTTGTTTTCGATTGATTTTCATAAAAAGACCTCAGAATACCGTCTTTCAATTTATTTATATCCCGCACCATATCAACATATTTCTCACTGACGTCATACACGCTCCACAACAAATCCGCGAGACGTTTTTGCTCAGCCAGAGATGGAAGTCTGAATTTTTCCTCAGCTAATATTTTCCATTTAATTGTTGGTGACAAAGACCCTTCTGAAATATCAACTGCTCTATGCATAAATACATCTGAGTGCATAAAAAACGGAAAAAGCTCTGGTAATATAACCTCTGGGTTAGCTCTTACAACCATTGCATGGGCAGAACATATGCCATCAAAATCGACTAAACCCGCTTTTCTTTGATAAGCTCTGCGTTTACCAAAAATAATATCACCAGGATATACTCGAAGTTTTACCCCTTTAACATCAGCCGGAACTCCTCTGCGCTTAATATGGATACATTCCGGATCAAGGTGCTCAAGCCCTACATAAATGGCCAAATCTGTATCTTGTGGCTCAACACGTTCGGAAATATTTGATGCAAGCTCTCCGAGTGAAAATGTCTCATTTTTTTTAGTATCTATTTTGATCATAGACCACTCTCAATAGTCTTGAATAATTCCGGCATGTCTTTCCTTAGGTCAGCACTTTGCTCTTGCCATTCACGCAATAAGTCTTTCAATTTAACCTCTTTCTGACCATTGTTTTGCTGTACGTTTGAAACATACAAAGGAATATTCAAATTCCCATTTTTGTCCACAATATCCTTTAAAGGCACAACCTTGGCAAAACCTTCGATATCTTTATATCCAACAAATGCCTTATGGATCTTGGCGATATGTTCATCTGTTAAATAGCTAAACGCGCTTTCTCGTTTAACGTCGTTAACTGCATTAATAAACAGAATCTTGCCTTGCCTCTCTTTTTTCTTCCCCTTATTGCATATTAGAATGCATGCTTCCATTGGTGAGTTATAAAAAAGATTCGGGCCTAAACCGATAACCGCCTCCACAACATCTGATTCGATCATCTTTTTACGCATTTCTGCTTCCGCATCCCTAAACAATATTCCATGCGGCCAGAGAATAGCACATCGTCCGTTCTTATCATCAAGGCCTTTGATGATGTGTTGCTGAAAAGCGTAGTCCGCCGTTCCCTGTGGCGGCGTACCATAAATATTTCGACCATAAGGGTCTTTTTCAAACTCTGCCCTATTCCACTGCTTAATCGAATATGGTGGATTAGCAAGGCTAATATTAAACTTCTTCAGCTTGTCTCTTTCTAAAAATGCCGGATGTTTCAAGGTGTCCCCGCGCGCAATCTTAAAATCTTCTATCCCATGCAAAAACATATTCATCCGCGCGATAGCTGATGTCATCAAATTGAGCTCTTGTCCGTAAAGTTTTAATGAGCGATATTCTTTACCATCCACTTTTAGTTTATTTACGCATGACAAAAGCATACCACCTGATCCGCATGTAGGATCATATATAGACTCTCCGGGCTTCGGGTCTATAATAAGGGTCATAAGCTGAACAACAGTTCGGTTGGTGTAAAACTCTGCAGCCGTATGCCCTGAATCATCAGCAAATTTTTTAATAAGAAACTCATACCCTTGTCCTAACTCATCATTAGGCACATTTTTGATTGATAGTATCTGTGATGAGAAGTGCTCTAATAGGTTAATAAGGGTCTCATCACTTAAGCGATCTTTATTTGTCCACTGAGCATCACCAAAGATACCAAAAAGCGTATCAGGGTTTTCCTTCTCAATATGGCGCATAGCTTTCTGTATGGCTGCACCAACATTTTTAGTATTCTCACGAACATGTTTCCAATGTGCACCTTTAGGTATTTGAAACCTATGATTTTCAGCAAAAGCAGCATACTTAAGATCACCACCCGACTCTTTAAGTGCATTTTCATATTCTTCATCATAAACATCACAAATGCGCTTAAAGAATAGCAGTGGAAATATATACTGTTTATAGTCCCCCGCATCAATTAATCCGCGCAGGAGCGTTGCTGCGCCCCATAAGTATTTTCCTAATTGCTGCTGTGTTATCATTTTAACAACCCAAATTCCTTAAGCCTATCTCTCATCTTATTTTCTGCTTCAACAGCTCCTTTAAAAGCTTCTTTTAGATTTTTTAGGGCCTCTTTAGTCGAGGGGAGATTATCCTCTATCTTCTTCTCCACATAAAGCGGTATATTTAGACTAAAGTCATTTGCCTCTATCTGATCTAATGAAGCTACTTTTACATAGTTCTCAACATCCTTACACCCCTGATACCATTTATAAATACATTCAATATGTTCTTTCTCAAGATAGTTTTGCGCTCTGCCTACTCTCACCCGATCTGAAGCATCGATAAAAAGCATCTTTCCCTTATTGGCTTTTTTCTTTAATGCTCGAAGGACTAAAATACAAGCTGCTAATTGTGTACCATAAAAAATATTTGGACCTAAGCCAATTACTGCTTCAATAATATCCATCTTAAGTAATTGTTCACGTATCTTGCCTTCTTTACCTTTACGGAATAGCGCACCATGAGGAAGCACAACGCCTACTCGCCCATTAGGATACTCCATAGATTTAACCATATGCTGAACCCATGCCAAATCACCATTGCTGTCAGGTGGCACACCAGCAATATTGCGACCATAGGGGTCTTTTCCCCATTGAGTAGCGCCCCATTTTTTTAGTGAAAACGGCGGATTAGCAATCACGCAATCAAAAGTTGCTAGGTTATCTCCGCTAAAAAAAGCTGGATTTCTTAGAGTATCATCTCGCACAACAGTAAAGTCTTCAACTCCATGCAAGAACATATTCATTCGAGCAATAGTTGATGTTGTAAGATTTTTTTCTTGACCAAATATTTTAAGCGTTCTGTAATCTTGGTTATTTTCTTTAAGATGATTTATACACTCTAGAAGCATGCCACCAGTCCCGCATGCAGGGTCATATATAGATTCCCCGGGCTTAGCGTCTATAATGCGCCCCATTAAATTAACTACTGAACGCGGGGTATAAAACTCTCCTGCTTTCTTATTTGTAAGGTCTGCAAAATGTTTTATAAGATACTCATAGGCTTGCCCTAAGATATCAGGCTCAACTTTTGCATTAGAAAGATTGTGTTGGGAAAAATGCTCAATAAGATTTATCAGAAGCTCATCAGATAAACGGTCTTTATTAGTCCACTGGGCATCTCCAAAGATACCATAAAGAAACTTCTGATTAGCCTTTTCAATTTCACGAAAAGCATACTGAAGCGCTTGCCCTACATTAGTCGTTACCTCTCTCACATTATTCCAGTGACAATTCTCAGGAATTACAAATCTATGGAACTCAGGCAAGCTAGCATACTCTACGTCGCCTCCCGACTCCTCCAAGGCTTGCTTATATTCCTCATCATAAACATCTGAAATCCTTTTGAAAAAAAGTAACGGAAATATATATACCTTAAAGTCAGCTGCATCTATAGGGCCTTTTAAAATCCATGCGGCCTTTGATAAATATTGTTCTAGTTGAGATAAAGATAGTTTACTCATGTTATTTATTTACCTTTATATTTCTTGACCACTTATTAATTTCATCTTTGCGGAATCGCCATTGGCCACCAGGTTTAAAAGAAGGAATTCTCCCACTTCTAGCAAGTCTACGAATAGTGTATTCGTGAAGTTTTAAATATTTAGCAAGTTCTTCTACTGTGAATGTTTCCATGGTCTTCCTATAAATGTAGCAAAATGTAATAATTTGTACACATTATACGCCTTTTAATTTATAAGAGCAATTGAAAAATTATCTCTTATATAGCTTGCTATATCTCGAATTGTATGGCTATGTGTGTACTGACAGAGATGTAAGTCGTTTTAAAGGAAGGTGTTATGATGAAAAACGAGACTACTTTAAGCCAAATATTAGCTTTAAGAGAGATGAAAATTGATGAGCTTCTTGTTAAATATAATCAGATATTTGATGGTGAAAAACCAAGCAGTAACAATGCTGAATATCTGCGTAAGAAAATAGCGTATCGCATTCAGGGAAAGGCTCATGGTGGTCTATCAGAAACCGCGAAAACTAGGCTTGATCAGCTGATAACTGTATATGATCCTATTAACAATAAGCTTTTACGCAAAGTCAAAAATCCAAATGGATCAAAAGCTCCGGCAAATCGCGACAGACGGCTTCCAATTCCAGGATCTATTATTAATAAGATATACAAGGGTACTGCTATAAAGGTTAAGGTGCTAGAAAAAGGTTTTGAGTATGAAGATAAATATTATAGAACGTTGAGCCGAGTAGCAAATGCGGTAACAGGTGACCATTGGAATGGATACTTATTCTTTGGCTTATAATTATGGATCCCCGCTTTCGCGAGGATGACAGTTAGGAGGTATATGGAAAATAAAACAGTAAAACCAGTATATTGCGCAATCTATACACGAAAATCAACTTCTGAAGGTCTTGAGAAAGAGTTTACAACATTAGATGCTCAGCGTGAAGCTGGTGAAAACTATATTAAGAGCCAAAAGTCACAAGGCTGGGTTACATTATCTGATCAATACAATGATGGTGGCTTTACTGGAGCTGATACAAATAGGCCTGCTCTTCAAAAATTGATCAATGATGTTAAATTAGGTAGAATTAACTGTATAGTAGTGTATAAGGTTGACAGACTGTCGCGTTCTTTGTTAGATTTTAGTCGCCTTTTAGAATTTTTCGATCAACACAAGGTCACATTTGTTTCTGTAACGCAGCATTTTAACACTGAAAGCTCAATGGGCCGGCTTACCTTAAACATTCTTCTCTCCTTCGCACAATTTGAAAGAGAAATGATTTCAGAGCGCACCAAAGATAAAATGGCAGCAGCACGCAAGAAAGGTAAATGGACTGGAGGCATGCCTATTCTTGGCTATGACGTTGACCAAGAAAAGCATAAGCTAATAATTAACGAGCAAGAAGCCAAGCTTGTCAGCAAAATATTCAAGCTATACCTAGAGGTAAGCTCGATTCTCATAACCACACAAGCTCTCAACGAAGAAGGTCACACTTCTAAGAAATACATCGCAAAAACTGGTAGGGTCTTCGGTGGAATTCCTTTTGATAAAAACAGGATTCATCAAATGCTAATGAATCCCCTCTATATGGGTAAGGTTAAATATGACAATGTGCTTTATGGCGGAGAACATGAAGCCATTATTGATGAGG
>Ga0307928_10000156_pt1 | contig 44389 bp, 79 predicted proteins | sample AceLakmetagen232_FD_201815 | JGI IMG/M metagenome (GOLD analysis project Ga0307928, IMG submission 201815) | Saline water microbial communities from Ace Lake, Antarctica - #232 | ecosystem: Environmental > Aquatic > Non-marine Saline and Alkaline > Saline | place: Antarctica: Ace Lake...
GCCGCAGCCAGCTTGAAGTCACCCGTGGTAGCCGTGCAGGTGAAGGTGGGACGAGCTGCCCCGTCACCCAGACCAATGATCTTGACTCCGGCGATATCCATGTCCACGGCCGAGTCCGCTGGCAAGTTCTCAGCGTGCCCCGGCATGGCATAGATGATATCCCCGTTGTTTGCGACCACCAGCTTGTCGGTGAAAGGCTTGTTCAGAGTAACCATTGGACCATCGGGATTGACACCGTACCCATCGGCGTCCAAGCCGTAGGTCGCCCCGGAGTCCACGTAGAACTTCTTGCCTGTGGAAATCCCTGCATCTGCAATGACCAAACTTCCGTTGAGCCACTGACTCGATAGCAGGTTTTTGCCGTCTCTGTTTGCCGACATCTTTAAGCTCCTTCCTGCTAGTCAGTAGAGGCGAGGATGTTAGTTTCGATCCCCATCTCAGCCACGGCGTTTGCAACGATGACCCCACGCTGATCCACGGTAAACGTTGCACCAGAAATTGCGCCCGTGATATTTGCAGCGTCCACTCCGAGGAAGCAGAAAATGTCCGGGCCGATAACGCCAGTACTACCTGTGACCGAATCCTTGATCACCTGGACGTTATCCGCGCCGACGGTATCGTCAACATTCCACAGAGTGCAGTCACGGACCTTGACAAGCGCCGACAGCGTGGTAACGAAGTGAATGTTTGCCTCGCTGAAGTTGCCGTAGATCCAGCAGCCATGAACAGACAGGCCGTCCGCGCCTATCGCACTGACTGCGCTGACTGCTCCGTCACCGGGATTGGAGATCATTGCGCATCGACCAATCTCCAGGCGATCCGCTGCCGCGGTCGTGAGTACGAGCATGTCCGCAAACTTCGCGGCGTCAGCCTCACGAATCTCGCAGTCGAGGATCTTGCAATCGGCTGCGCTTACTTCCAGAAGCCCGGTGCTGTTGTTCACGTCATTCAGGAACAACAGGTTTTCGATCACCGAGCTTGCCGCTGCGAGTTTGAAGTCCCCCGCAATTGCGGTACACGTAAAGGTCGGACGTGCGGCTCCTTCACCGACCCCGACTATCCTGACCCCTGCAATGTCCATGTCCACGGTGCTATCCAGGGCGAGGTTCTCGGCGTGTCCTGGCATGCAGAAGATCCGGTCCCCGTTGTTGGCCGTCACGATGGCATCGGTGAACGGCTCCACCAGTGTCAACTTCGGGGAATCTGGGTTGCGTCCAGTCCCCCCGCCGTCAGATCCCGAGCCGGAACCCGAATCGACATAGAACCGCTTGCCTGTTGACACCCCCATGTCAGAAATGACCAACTGACTGGCGATGTTCTCAGACACAAGCGAAGAGCGTGATGCCTTAGCTGCTCCCATGTCTGTCCTTTCCTGAGTGAGGGGGGAGCCCTGCCATTGCCGTTAGGCTTAGTAGATGTGCGGGGCTCCCCTTCTCAATCATCCATTGTCCTTAGGTAGCGTTCGCCAAGCCCTGAGGCATGTCGTCGCCATCGGCCATGAACCTGGGTTCGCTGAGGATGGCGAGCACACAGCCATCGGTAGGATCGTCCGTGGTCTCAGTGACCCGCAGGCGCAACCCGGCGAGCGTTCCGGTCGGGTTGGTCTTGATGTATGCCGCTTCCGCTTCAGCCACATCGACTTCGATGGGGATGATCCGGTTGCTGTCCCCGGTGATGGTGAGGATACCGGAGGTGGTTGCCGTCGCCCTGGTGCCGAGACGCTCAACGGCCTGGAGCCCGCCTGTGACCGTGTCGCCGGCCGGGTGATACTCGAAGGCCAGCTCCGTGTGGATGGTCGGACTGTAGAGGGCATCGCAGCCTTCCAAGGTAATGGTGTGGTCGGCCGCGGAGGTAGCGCCGTACACAACCAGGAAGGTGACGTGCCTGTAGTTACGGACATCCACGATGCCGGTAACCGGGCTTGCCCCACCAACCGCGCCTCTGGGGCCTGACGATCCAAACGTCACACCATCGGCGCCGAACCTATCGGCGTCGGGCGGGAGAACGTTCAGCACTCGGTGAGCTTGTACAAACTTCATGCTACTCATTACTTTCCTCCTTCTCTTTCTAGGCGCCCAACTTAGGCGCGAGTAGCAAGGGTGACGAACGGCGACAGGGTGTCACCATTCTTGGGGGTGAGCGGTGCACGCCACCACGGCTGACCGTCGTTCCGCAGGGTGAAGCGGAAGGCGACCTCGCCATAGTCGAATCTCAGGTGGATGCTCGTCGCGCTCTGGAGACCCTCGCCGGACCGCTCGCCAATCAGGTACTGCGAGAAATCGTAGAGGCCAACGTCACCCTCTGTACCGAGGGTCGGAACCTGTTCGGTGAGCAGCAACGGACGACCGAGCAGCGTGCCGTTCGGCGCGCCAGCCAGCCCCGTGTTGTTGCCCGGGAGCCACAGGGGAACGCCACCGGTGCCAACGCTCAGCACCATGGTCGCGAGCTGCGGGAAGGTATTGTGATTGGCAACCCACACAGCGTTATTCTTGCCCCATGCGCGGGAGTACATCTTGAGGATGTTCTGGCTGTTGATGGTTTCCTTGACCTGTGCGGCTTCCTTGGGCACGGCAATCTTGCTGTTGTTCGCCGCGTTCTGGATGCCCAACGGCTTGCCTGCACCGTTTGCAGTCAGGAACTCCTCGTCTTCCTTGTAGGCGATCGCCTGGGGGAAGAGATTCATCACGAGCGCTTCGACGCTGATCGGACTGTCCTGCAGCATCTCGTCGGTGACGTAGCAAAGCCCGGTCAGCTTGGTGAGCTTCAGACCGATCTTGCGGAACGCCGGCTGGCTTCCGGTAACCTGGCCGCCCTCACCGGTGCGGAACACCTGCACTCCACCGAACAGTGTGGAGCTTCGATCCTCGTCCTTCATTGCAGGGATCTCAATGTGCGAGCTGGACATGGGAATGACGCGAGCCCGCGGACGAACGATGCTGGCCTCGAGCGCGATATTCAGCAGCTCGGTACTCTGCTCAGTGGGAATCAGGTAGCCTCCCTCACTGTCGACCAGCTCGTTCATTCCCGAGGCAGCCTTGGTGGTGAGCATGTCGCTGTAGCGCGTCAGAATGTGTCCGGCGCTCTGGCCGTTCTTGCCAGCCTTGTAAACTTCGTATGCGAAGTGCCCGAAGTTTTTGAAGCCACCGGTCGACATCAGCTTCTCGCCTTCGCTCTGGCCGACCGTGATCTTGACACCCTTCACCGAGGCCGAAGCCTTGGAGAGGGCTTCAGCTGCACCGGCCGACGCTGCTTCCGCCGCCACCTTGCGCAACTGCTCCTCGATCCCCTTTCGGAATTCGGCAGTGGCGGTGTCTTCGACGACCTCTGCGACCACCCCACCCATCAGGAGACCCTTAGCCTCGTCGTCTTCCAGTTCAATCACCGCGTTGATGGCGTAGTTCTGGAAGGCTTTGAGGACTCTGTAGGTCTTCATCCTAACATTCTCCTTTCCTGTTACAGTCCGGCAGGCGGTGTTGCGGTTGACTCTCCGGGCTGCGTCCGCTGCGCTCTCTCAAAGCGCTCCACGTCTGCATGCCTTGAGCCATCCCCACTAGACTCTTCCCTGCATCTTTTCCACCTGCTCCCGCGCAATGCTGGGCAGGTCGTTCGCTACGGTATCGACGGCCGACATGGCCGCCTTTTTCATTTCGTCGTTGATCTGTTCCGGCAGTCGGTAACTCAACGAATCTTCTTCCGCGATCACCCTGCGCGTGCCAGGGCCAGGACGATCCACTCTGCGCATCTCGCCCCCGCACTTCGGGCACTTGATGTCCTTGCAGTGCTTCTTGCTGCTCATCTTGTGGTTGCATTTGATACAGGAGCAGGCGTACTTGGTAGCCTTCCCCTCTTCAGGGTCGCCCGTATCCACATCCGTCGGTTCGTCGGTGTTTTCGGGCTCTACAGCCGGATCTGAGACAGGGGCTACCGGGGCGACAGGTGCAACAAGTTCTACCGGCACATCCGGCGCGACGGGTTCGGCGGGTTCGGCGGGCTCAACAGGCGCCACAAGTGCCGGGGGTGTGGCGGGTACGACGGGCGGAACATCTTCGGGTATCTTCATGGCTGGTCCTTCCGGTATTACTAACCCCATTTCGTCCAGGATGATTTGCGGTACGCTCAACCCCTTCGCTCGCATCTTCCCCACCTGCACAGTGACGGCATCGGGGTTGGATTGGATAGGAGCAACCGCGTACTCGAGCCCCACCCAGTTGCGGATGATGTAACCAACCTCCGCGAACCTCGGATCGGCACGTACGTCGGCCTCCGTCGGGCGTCCCATCTTCGTAGGAATGAAGCCGATGCTCTTGCCCTTCATCCCATCCTTGACAAATGCGTAGACTGCATCGGGGAACCAACTGCCGACCCAGTCGTCGGGCACGCCCTTGTAAATGGTCTTGGCCAGCCATCCGTTCATAGGCGTCTTCACGCGCTTCACCCATGCAGCTCTCCCCACCGGAAGCTCGTTGTACTTGTGTGCGAACGTAACCGGACCGCCCCCCTTCTGGAAGCTGGCCCAATCGGCGCCCTGAGGCAGCACCACTTCCTTGTCGCGGTCAACGGAGTCGGTGGTGATCAACGAAATGTCCGCTCTTTCCCCTTCCACCAATTCAAACTTCTCAGGGGTAGCCCTCACACGGATGATCCCGTTCTCGCCGCGCAGCTCGACCAACGACCGGCAGTCTTCGTCCAGGTTCTTCAGAATCGCTTCAATGTCGGTCGCCACCTTCGAGTGCATGGGAAAGCCCAGCGGCCCTTCTGCGTCCCCATACATCTTCCTGATTTTGTCAACGCTTGCAGGCATCGCCTACTCCTTTGCTTTCCCGGGCCTCTTCTTGGCCTTCCTCGTCCCGTATGGTTTCGCCTCCGGCTGATCGCTCTTTGCATTCTTGGCGGGGTCTGTGGGGTCGTCCTTCGACAGCCGCACCATTGCCGACATCACTGTGCCCGAGTCCTTCAGGGCGTCGGGCATGGGGGCTGTTGCAAACTGCGGAGGCCAGACGCAGGTGAGCTTTTTGATGTTATGCACTCCCTCCCCGCGGACCTTCTTGGCTGGAGCGCTGCGTACCTCCCCACGTACCTGCCAGTTTGCCTTGGCGTGCATCACTACGGTCAGCTCGTCTCCCGGATGCATGGCGCAGATGGCCCGCACCACGTCGGCATCAACGGGTACACCACCGCTAAGCACCTTGTCGAATCCTTCGTCATACTCCACTCGCGTTGATCTTGATCCCATCGCAATCTCCTAGCCAATGATGGACGGCGTTGATGGCTTCCGCTCACCAACGAGCACCTCTACCATGGTGCATTCACAGTTGGGGTGGTACGTGGGAAGGTTACGACCTCCCCTCCTGGCGTTGGGTTTGTTGTATTTGCCGATGCCTCTCAGCGCCGACTTCATCTTGACGAATGGGTACGCGCTGGCCATGTTCAGGCAAAGGATGCAAGCGTCGGGTGACAGCAGTGGACGGAACCCCTTCACCACCTCCGACGCGGCACCGGCAAGGACCTGCCCATCGTGCAGTGCCATACTGTATTCGGTACGAGCAATTTGCTTGGCTCTCCAAAGTTCACCATGGTTGAAGATCTTGGCTATACGCTTGGTCAGCTCGCGGGGACCCTCGCCCCTACCAATGATTCCGGCGATCATCTCCTTCTTCAGCTTGACAACCGCCGCATTGATCTGCATCGAGGTTGTGGCTGAGGTCGTAGCTGAGAGCTGCATGGCCTGCAGATGAATAGCTTTGATCAACTGCGCATTGCTGCGACTCCAGTTCACCTCACCCGCACCGATGCGAATCAGCGTCTGCTCCCCACCCTTCAGCATCGCAATCTCCAGGAGAGGTTCTATACGCTGTGCGTGACCGACGCGCTTCGAGAAGGAACCGATGTTAATGGGCTCCTTACCTATGTTGATGCCCTTCTGTGACAGGGTAAACGCTTCGCTGCCGAAGGTCACCCCGTAGTAGGCGAGCGTATAGGCGTGCTGCTCCCTGAAGAACACCTTGAGCATGTCGATTGCCTGCCACACATCCGTACCAGAAACCGGCTGGGTCCATCCCGGGGATGCCGGGCTCTTCTTATGCACCTCGCCGCACGTCTCGCAGTAGTCCATGGATGCGGGCAGCTCGTCCTGCAGTACAGGAGTGTGGGACTTGCAGGAGTGCACCAGCGTGCGGTGCTCGGCGCAGAGCGGCATCAGTTTATCAATCCCATCTTCTGCCAGTACTTCACAATGCCGGCCACCTTGGGCACAGCTATCAAAAGCTCTTCAGCTATCTTCATGTTGTCAACGCCCTCGGGATTCTGGCGGATGAAGATGAGCACAGCGCGTTTCTCGTCCTCGGTTCCCTCCTCGTCCTCCTCGTCCTCCTTGGGTGGTGTGGTGCCGGGCTTAGGGGGTCCGCTGATGCTACCGTCCTCGTTGACCTGTCCGATGGGCGGGGAGGGGTCGGGCCTGTTGCTGGGCTGTGATACGCTGGTAGGTAACCACGGCTCCCTGCCCCACTCGACCTCGTTCTTGTTATCCGCCAGCCGCTCTTCGTTGATTGTAGTGTGGCCGGTCTTGAGATTGCTCTCGCGGACCTTGATCTTGCGCTCGACGTCCTCCGGCACCGGATCATCGCTGACAACAAACAGCCGGTCGGAAAACATCGTTGTAAGCTTCTGGTTGATCCGCTCGTCCTGGCGCTCAAGCCGCGGCCATATTGCCTGCCGCCCGTGCTGCGCCTGCGCTGCATTCAGCTCTGCACGTGACTTCATGCTGTCCATCAATGCAGGGGGTACACCGTATGCGTTCAGCACCTCGGTCTTGGTGACGCCGAAGCGTGCGAGCATTTCCATGTCTCGCGCCTTGAATGACAGCGGCTTCATCTCAAGGGCGCTTTCCCAAACGACTACACCGCCCTCCCCACCCTGGCGGAACTTGCGCTTCAGCCACGCCTCCAGCCGTGCGGCCTGCGAGGTGGTGAGGGAGCTGCCTTCGTCCTTGGGGCTGATGATGGCGTCCGGTCTCGCTCTGTTGTCCATCGACGATGCCACGAACGAATGGTCCTTGTTTATAATGTTAATAGCCTCATACGCTGCACGTGCAGGGGACCATCCCGCGCCGTACGGATCAATTAGATTGGGGAACCGGAAGTCTACGATCTCCTCTGCCGGGTACGTCTCCCGCTCCTTGTCCTTGCCGTACGTGAATGCCATGGGTATGTTAGTCTCAGTGTCGCGGACTACCGTGATATGTTGCGGCTGCAATAGCCAAATCTTGGTGGGGACGTTCATCGCCCCTCGCTCTATACGCCAGTACGCCTCGCCCGCCAGCTCCTGGTACAGGTCTGTCAGCTCGCGCAATGAGTACTGGCCGAAGTACGACGTGCGCCCCTCTATGAGGTCGAGCATTGGGTGCTCCAAGACCTCCTTGATCTCTGCGTCCCCCGCTGCCGCCTTGTACCGACCCCGCACCCACTTCTCCCGCCTTGCGTCCAGCTTACGGTACCGCCAATACTTCGGCTCAGGGGCTCCCTTAGGCGTTTGCACGTATAAACGCATGGGTGTCTTCGCTACGGCCCCTGCGTTCAGTGTCGCCGCCGCATACGCCACACCACGATACTCGTTGATGAGCATCTGCTTGGTCGGCGACTTCTGGGTGCGGAATTGGTCAGCAAACGTCGGAGCGCCCTGATACTCAACAGCCATAAACGCCTTCTGCTCCTGAGTGAATTCGCGGGACTGCTGCAGCGTCTTCATCAGCTCGCGCTTGCGCCGCTCTCTTATCGCGTTAGGCATTCAATCCTCACCGATGTTCCCAGACCAAACTGCCGGGTTCTCGACGTCCAACCAAGGCTCCAGTCCGTCGATTTTGGCAGGCTCCTTCTCAGGAGCGTCTTTGAATCGCTCATGTGGTTGGGTGTGCGCACGTGCTTCCACCTTTCGGTCGTACTCGTCTCTCGCCGCTACCCTTGCAGCCTCCTCCGCAGTACGCGCCTTGGGGAGACTCCGCCGCCTCCGTGGCTTGGGCTTGGACCCTCTCGGAGGTGGTAGTTCTTTAGCCATCGTGTCTCCTAGAGGTGCAAGGGACGAGGCGCGGAGGACTGATCGCCCCGCCCCTTGCGGCGGGTGTTATTCCTTATCCAAAGCTTTCTTGACTGCGCTGACCGCATCGAAGCAGCCCTTGCAGAGGCCGCGCTTGTCGCTCTTGTCGCTGTTGTTGCGGAGGAAGCCGCAGGTGTTGCATTCGAACTTGCCAGGGGGGGTTCCGTTGGTCACCGGCACGTGCACTGCGGTCTCTTCCTTGGCGGGGTCCTTGGGCTTCGACTCCTTGGGCTTCGACTCCCGGTCCTCCTTGCTGCGGCTCTTCGGTGCTCCCTTGTCCCTCGCGTACTTCGGTGCAGCCATGCTACTTCTCCTTCTTGCTCGCGGTCTCTGCAGCCATGTACGTGCGTCCGCAGGACGGGCACGTTCTGACCACCTTAAGATTCTCCAACGGCTGCGAATCCCCCCTCAGGTACGCAACCAGTATATTGATACAGTCCCCAACGCCGATGCCGATCAAATTATCCAGCGCCTGCGCCGCCTTGCGTATGGTGATCGTCTCCTTGCTCGAATCCTTCGCCAGGCACTTACCACACGTTACCGACGTAACCTCCACCGGCTCCCTGCACGTGTCACACGGCAGCACCGCGGAGTTGTATTTGGTACGCCCCTCGCGCAGCTTAGCTATGTGCTCCTCCGGGGTGTTCACCTGGGCTACCACCGGGGCTACCACTGGGGTTTCTTTCGCGGTCTTCTTAGCCATCGCTCATTCCCTCCGCCATTTGCTCCAGTCGTTCGCCTATCTGTCTATGTGCCACCTGCATTGCCTTGATCCTGCACGACGGACACAGGTCGTTGACCGTGGTGTCGTTGTCAAACAGGATGCGCAAGCTCAGCTCCACGTGGCCGTACAACGCGGTCGTCTTCATGTGCATATTGACCTCGCTCTCGTCCACCGGCATGATGTTCTTGCAATCGTCACAGCGGGTGACCGTCTCCTGGCTCACGCCACAATCCTCGCCAGGATCTGATCCCTGGGAAGAAACACGCACCGCTCACCGTTGATTATGTACTCATGCCCAGTAAACCAACGGTATACCACGCGGTCGCCGCGCTTCAGGTCTTCAACCTCCGGTCCGGTGAACGCCACAGTCCCCTTGACTGCATCGGCTCTGCGCTTCTCATCCACCGTCTTACGATTCATCGGCAGGTGTATGCTGCCCACCTTGTCAGCCATCGGGTCGCGTACAATCAGCACGTTGTCGTGTGTCGGTAGTAGTTGGATGGCCATTACTTTTTGCCCCCTGCCTCGACATCTTCGACCACTTCACCCGCCAGTAAAGCGTTGAGTGCATCGCGCAGACGCAGTGCGTCCGGTCTCCGCACCTCCACCCAACGTTTCGCACCGGGCTCGGTGATCTTCAACCTGGCCTTCCCCTTAAACATGCCCAACGTCAGGAGCTCGGACTCCCCCTCGCTGGTCGCAAGGGTGAAGAGCACCATACCAATCGGCATTCCCTGCAAGCCGGCCAGCAGCTGGTCCCACGTCTTCGTATTGCTAGGCATCGACATCGATGATCACCAGCTCCTGCGTCAGCGACAGAGTACGAATTGTCTCCCATGCTCGGAGTATCGCATACAGTCCATTGACAGTCAGGTCGTGACTACAACAGTCAGCTTCTGCGAACGCCTGGGAGCACGTGTGGTAAATGTCCGTCTCGGGATAAAGCTTAGCGACCTCAGCAGGGCATACCGCGTCTACGTCCTTCGTCTCCTGTTGCCGTCTGAAGAACTCTGTGCAAGCAGGCATCCCTCCGAGGCGCTCCAGCGCCACTCGCTCCATGCAACACATTCCAGATGCATGGTGGTACACACACTCACAGCATTTAGGATGTTGCATCATCGACCTCCTCCAGCAATGCGACCACCTCTTCGTCCTTGAGGATGACGTAGTGAGCGCCATCAACCTCCAGGTCGTGGCCGGCGTACTTATCGAACAGCACGCGGTCGTCAACGTTGAAGTCAGTCTTGAAGGCGTGGACGATCTGATTGACTTGATCAGGCTCCAGCGTATCCAGTACCATCGTCGTCTTCACTTCCATCGGCAGGTCAGGCACGCGCGGCACGGCCACTACTGTGCCCTTGTTGACCTTCTTCTCCTGCACCGCCTCAGGGATGACGATACCGCCATCAGTTATCTCCTCGCCTTTGTCACACAGTACGAGTATGCGCCCTGGTGTGGGGGTTATGAGCGTGCTCACTACCCACCCACCGGTTTGTTGATGTACATCGTGTGCCCCGCTTCGATGGAGACAACGCTCGGACCCATGCCACCACCACCCACCAGCGCGATCTCCACGCGACGGGCGCCCCTGTTGGTGATCGTCTTCACGCCGGGTACTCCGCTCTCGAGGACCTCGATTTTAGGCGCAGGTGCACCAGTACCAAGACCAGTGATGGTCGCCGGGCTTGTGTTGCTGTACGTCACCGTGGAGTCAAGCGGCTGCATCTCATGCCCATTCCAAAAGCCCACCGTCAGCTTGCCGCTGCGCATCCTGTCCGGCTGCCCCGCTACGTTAAACGCAAGCTGCAGCCCCCTCCTGGGCGTGACCGCGGCGTGCGCCGTTTCCTTCACTGCTCTGATCAACTCCAGCAGTCGTTCTCTCATGCTACACCCTCCTCCTTCGCCATTGCCATTACCATTTCCGCCTCGCCCCTAGCGCATCGGACCATCTCCTGTCTGATGGCTAATCGTCTAGCTGTGCTGTGGTGGTGTGTGTTGCTCTTCGCGTTGCTGGCGTTGTGCGCGCCGCACCGGCATGGCTTGATCCGTGCGCCTTCCTCAGCGCGCCGCGGGTTGCTCCTACCATCGCCGTACCCCTTGAGACTCACTTGCGCATGCCCTTCTCGAACCAACCGGGCAGGATCGTTTCTGGTGTGCGGTAGCTCCTGCCATCCTTGGCGCTGTTGTACTCGTCGCTTACCTCGCGCAGGCGGGTATCTGTGGTCTCCCCTGTTGTACGCATTGCCTCGCGCACTACTCGCCGCAGTCTGCGGTTGGCTGTGCTCTTCCACCAGCTGTCGCTCTCGGCGCATGAATGCGCAAAGTACGTGGAGTGCTTACGGCTTCTGCTCACGGCTTCTCCAAACTATCCACGAGCTCCTGCTTACTCGACCGGCTCAACGCAAACCATTCTTGCGGTGGCGTGCCATCACCCGCCAAAGCACCCATCGATAATACAGCCGAGGGCATACCCATGAGAACACCGCGCCAGGAACCATCAACAGAGCAACGTACCAGGGCCGCAGCAGTATGCGCACGCCATCATCCAGAAACAACGTCCACCCCTTGCGGCTCCCACCGCCATAGCACGTGACGTACTGCAAGCAGATGCGACCATGCAGAGCTTCCCATTTCACCAGGGTGTTCACGCCGCCTCCACGAAGTCCATGAGCTTCTGCTTCTTCACGGCCGCACAGATGTACCGCAGTGCGGACATGGCGTGGTTGAATTTGTCTATTGGCTTTTCCTTTTCGTCGTCTGGGTTGTGGCAGTACACTGCGGCCTCTTCCTTTGTCTTGACGCACTGCTCGCTGACAAACAGCTGCCCCCTGGCGAGCATACCGTTGACCGCATCGATGCCGAAGAGGATCTTGTTGATAGCCTTCTTGGCTCCGATGTCGTACTTCCTCAAATCACGTATAGCCTCAGGGTCTTCCGGATCGCAGTAGAACACGATGTCCCCGTCCGGAAACTCCCCTAGTATCGTCTCAGCGTGCACCCCTATGGGCGTCTCGCTTGCATACTGCTCCCACCAAATGTATAGGACCGGATGTCCGCCCTCTGCGCGGTAGATCGTACCGGCCAGTGCACAGAACGGATTGCGCCATCCGAAGTCGATCCCTCCGACGTTGTACCCGTCCGGTGGGTCTTGATGTGGGATGAAGCAATCGAGGAGGCCCGGGAATACCAGCCCCTCTGCTGCTACCCATAGCCCCTGCACGTATCGCTGGAGCGCCACCCCCTGGAAGGTGAGTAGGTCTGCGACGTACTCCTTGTCCAGGAAGAAATTATCTTGGGTGCACGTGCTGATGGCCTTGCAGCCTAGCAACGTCGGCGCACCCTCCACCAGTCCAAAGCGCCTGGCAAGGAAATGGGTGGGGGGCCCAGGATTGCAGGCCCCATATAGTTGGTTACGGAGGTTCGACACCTTGACGCGGATGCGACCTCGCAACGCTACCCAATCAGCTTCGTCCAGCTCCACACACTCGTCTACAGCCACACCGGTAGCTGGCGTCGATCCTACCTTGTCAGGATCGTCGATCCCGAAGTAGAGGATCTCCCCGCCGCCGTGTATCTGGATTACCTGTAAGCTCTTGTTATGTGAGTAGGTTCCGGGAGGGAGGACGGGCGGAATGTCACCGTCCCATTTGAGTAGGGTACGGAGGGTCGTGCGTTTGAGTGTTACGTTATGCTTGCGGCACAGGAGCTCTACGGCTCCTGGTACCTGGGCACGTGTGACCAGCTTGTAGCACAGCGCTCTGGTCTTCCCTGCACCGAACGCCCCGGAGTACAACGTCTCACGAGACTCGCTCGCCATAAACTCGTACTGCTTAGGGAGCAGGCCGACGTCAACAACCTGAGTCATCGTCATCCTTATCCGGTGCGTCCTTGGGTGGGGCCTTGGCCTTATTGAATACGAACTGCACTGCCGGTGGGCCCGACACGCTCAGCTCATCTTTGACCTTACCCTCCAGCCGTTGCATTACTTCCTTGAAGATCGTGCCGTCCCCCATAGCCACCTCACACACCACGCTGGCAGCCAGTACGGCTCCGATGGTGGTCCTTGCTGGGTCGAGACCCAGTGCAATGGCCTTAGCTTTGATCAGGGGGATACGATTCGCTGGCTCGGTGATCTGTAGCTTGAGTATCTTGCTGAGCGACCACGCAGCGCTGATCCGTTTCTTTGTGTTGCCTCCACCGGCACCTATAAACTTGCCGGCAGGTCCCTTCACCCATTGATACGGTTCTGCCATAGGGAACACCTTGCTCTTGCCGATTCCCTTAGCCGCGATCTTGGCCTTCTTCTTGCGCGCTACCTTCCGCTTCGCTCGGACGGTCAGCGGCTTGGTCGCATCGGATGCGACCGGCGTCTTCTTTTTCAACCGCTTCTTCGAACCAAGCTTTCTTCCAGGTGCCAACGCATTCCCGCCTCTCTACATCAATATATATCGGGTGTGCCGTGAGATACGTCCACCCCCTCACACATCACCCTCTGCAACACGTCAGCTTAGCATCCGAATCCGACCCTATGAACCGGTCACTTCTTCATCGTCACCCGCCCCATCCACCACCTCATCCGGGTCCGGCAGCCAATGCTGATTCGCCTCACTCACCTTTCTCAGCACCCTCTTCGCATGCTGCATCCTCTGCTTCTTCCTCTTCACCATTTCGTAATCGGCCCTCGCCACTACTCCGTACCTCGCATTGACCCTCCACATCCTCCCGCACTGCGAGCACTTCACCCACGGCCACACCTCCATCGGCACCCGATTCTTTTTGTGCCACCCCCCGCACGTCGGACACCGGTGCACGTAATGTACCCTGTCTCCACCCATCACTCTTTCCCTTTCTCACGCTCGACACTGATCCTTCGACGTCTCCACCACGCAGCTCTGATCCTCGCTATCTTTGCATATTCCTTATTCAAATCACACCCAAACCAATCCACCCCCTCCACCTCACAAGCACACGCAGCATCTGCTCTGCCACGTCCTTTCCTGGGGGTAGGCTGTCCCACGCCTTTCCCATGAAGCCGAGTCCGTACGGTGGATCAGTAATGATTGCATCCACAAACGCTTCAGGCATCCCAGCCATCAGCTTGACACAATCCCCAACCTGAACTCGTCCCGTCTTAGGTCTTGTTTGCTTTGTTTTCTTGCGTATCTTGCGCACCGCCATCTCCCACCATCTCCTCTATCGTCACAACAGCCCCACCCCATCCATCGTTGAACCCACGCCAGTACTCCCCACCCTTATCCCGTGCCGGACTCCTCAATCCCTCCAGGTCTACATCCAACACCTCGCACACCCCACGCCGTATGACCAATACCTTCATCCCACATCCTCCACCAGCCGAAACCTCCCAGCCTTCAGCTCCCCCGCATACCGTACCACCATGTGCCCGTCGTGCGCCTGTGTGATCTTGACCGGCACCACTACCCCCACCTGTAATCCTCTCATCTCGATCACCATTGCATCCAACACTCTCGCCGCCTCCGCCGTCAACAATGCTGGGGGCGCTCCCTCGTCCTTCAGCCGCATCCGTATTCTCTCAGCCAGCTTCCCCGCATACTCACACAGCTGCTCGGCAGTCACCGCATCCGGCACATCCCAACTCTCGACGTTCAGGTCTACCTCAGGCATCACGCATCCTCCTCATCTACTACCCAACCCCAACCATCCTTAGCCCACACCACTCCACCCCACGACCGACAGCTATCAAAACAACCGCCACCCCCAACCACACCCACACCAACACACGCCGCACCACCACACGCCACGGCCACCCCATCGCATGCCACAGCCACCCCACCGCACGCCGCAGCATCACCCATCCCCTTTGCGCTTCCACCCCCTGCGTGCAACCCACCCCAAGGCCACCAGCGGAGTACACACGATCTCCGCAGCCACTACGGGCACCCCCATCAGCACCCACAGCCCGCTCCACACGTATAGCTCCACCCCTTCCAGATCTCCGCCCGCCCTCTTCCACACCCGATACCAGTTCCTCAACAGCATCACCCACCCCCCACACGCGCAACCGCTCAGCCAATCGTATGCACTCCGGCCCGTCCCCATGCCTATCCGTAAAATTGGAGGAGCTGAACTCCTTCCCCAACATGCTCAGCTTGTTTGCCGCATCCGCACACACCTCGCGCATCTCGCGCATCTCCTCCTCCAACGTCTGCACCGACTTGGGGACCTTCCCTCCGCACGCTTCCCACACCTCCTCCGGGGTCTTTCCTAGGTTGACCTTGCGGGCGTTGTTGGAGTCGATCAGCCCTACGCCCGACAGGTGCCGGAACTCGTCTATCCACTGCTTCGTGTTCATCACTCGCCCTTCCTTCGTATTCGGCCAATGTCCATCCGACGTTCATCGCGGCACTGCTTCATGTACCCCTCCAGCATCTTGCTAGGGACCATCCCAGCGTTCCGTACAAAGAATCGCATCTGCTTCAGTCTCTCCGATATTGTGTCTATCAGCGCACACACCTTGGAGACCCCGAAGCCCTCCCAGTTATAGAACCGATGCAGCACCACCGAGCACTTCTTACACGCCGACTGTGGCCCACCGTTACGATATGCACACCACGCCGTCTTCTTGTCCAACACCTTCTGACAATAAATGCACAGCCTCAGCACCGCTTCCGGGTCCTCCTTACGGGCCTTACCCCTCTTCCCCCTCTTACGCACCGCCATCATCCACAACTCCCTCCGGCGTACTCAACATCCTTCGCGCCTCACGTGCAGCCATCTCCAATTTGTATACCGTTTCGGTACTTGGTTCTGTACCCACCCTCTCCGCCAACAACTCCTCCACCGGCAACAACAACCTACGCAACGCCGCCTCCATCCTCGCATCCGGAGCCGCTCCATCCACCAGCTTTACGCTCAACGTGATTGGCTCATCGCTCGTAATCTCGTCCAACGTTATTGGCTGGCATTGCTCCCCAGCACACGTAGCACTCCCACCGCACTCTTGGCCACACGCGTACCCCCTGGGGTGTGGCTTCGCGTGGAAGCATCTGTTGCACTGCTCCAGGTACACCCCCGCCTTGTTGCACTGCACCAGATCACCTGACTCCTCCGCATCCTTGATGTCCGTAGCCTTCATGCATTCAGCCAGGTCCTCCACCGTCATCTTGGCTGGAATGATTGCTCCGTCTCCTAGGTCGGTGTACTCAGCCATCACCCACCCCCCACACGCGCAACAGCTAGCCAAATCAATCCACATGCCAGCTCTTCATTCTTCGCATACATCGCCCGCCCCACTTCATGCATCATCTCACCCACCTCCTTGAACGGAAGCAACGGCATCAACTTCGGCAGTAGGCTACACGCAGCGGCGGGGTCGGACTCGTACGCGGGAACATCGATCTCAAGTGCCGCGTGAGCGATAATCAGATGGTCGGGGCTGCGGAAGCACGGCACATTGAAAACCTTACCGTCTATCGTCCACCCCGCAAACTCAGCCAATGTCTTACGCCTCACCAGGTTCCTCATCTCAGTCCCCCTACCCTACAGATCCGCCCCCATCTCATCTATCTGCCTGCCTTGCTCCGCCGTTGAACTCCACAATGCATACACCGCGGTGGTGGGTACTCCTCTCCCGTATTACCATCCCAATCGTGAATTCCGAGACAACATAAAAACGGCTTGTCCATCCACGCCATGCCTCGCATTAAAAATCCTGTCTTCCACGACAGCAGCAGTACAACGGCAAACAAAGTCCAATGAATTTCAACCATCCCATTCATCTCCTTTACAACAGATCCGCCTTCATCTCAATCCACTTTTCCCTGAACCGGCATCGCTTGTACATAGCCAACGCCCGGTAGTTGTCTGTATTCACTTCTGCAATCATCTCCAGGCATCCACCTTGACGCGCCGCCTTCTTCGCCAACCGTATCGCCGCACGTCCGAACCCCACACCCCATCGCTCCGGATCAATATAAATCCCAAGCCGAGCCCTGCTGCCCTCCTTCTTCCACGACACGAATCCAACCGGCCCAATCGACAACGCCTCCACGATGTACCGCTGCTCATCCCGCACAATATTCAACATCCATATTGTATGTTCTTCCGGTATCGGTGCACGTGCCGTCTTCATGAACTTGAATACCCTGGGATCGGATCGCCACTTGAACAAGCGCTCCGAATCCTCCGGCGTCACACTCCTCAGGCTGACCCTACTCACCCCATTCCCAAGTGCTTCATCCATCATCTACTACTCCAATTAGCCCCACTACCACAATTGTCTACCCCAACAATCTCCCAGCCTAAACGTTCGGCCAGGTCCATCGCATCCCACATCGCCAACATCCCACCGACAAACCAATTTCCAAGTCGCATAGGCGTCACCATGTGCGCCGCACCAAACGCACCTTTATAATACATACGGGCGTACGCTGTGTGGTAGTCGTATGTGCGGCAGACCCTAACGCGGCACGTCGTTGTACTGAACATCGGCTCCAGTTTCACTACTCCCTATTCCTCCGCTCCGTTGCCCGACGCTGCAGCATCCGCTCCCTCTGCTGATTATGAAATTGGTTCTTCGCCGCCTGCTCCATGTCCGCGTCCACCGTCCCCTTCTTCTCTTCGATCTTATTGCGGATCATCAGCCTGCTCCCCAATCGCTCATGCTTCTTAGCCAGCCCATCCAGCGCCGTCTGCATTCGCTCTTGGGGTGTTTCGGGTTTATGCATGTGCCTACACCTCCAGTTCTATCGTAACTGTCGTCCCATCCCCGCAGTCCCCTGCAAGGAATCCAAGTAGGGCTCGGTACATCTCAGAACAGATGCACTTCCGCATGTCTCCTTTCATCTGCGACGTACACATCTCAGTCACTATCCCATAGAGCTCCAACTCTTCGTCTCTGCCGACCAATATCCTCACCAGTGCTATTGAATCCCGCCATGTCAGTTTCACGGCTTATCCCTCACACACGTACAACTGACCAGCTCCGGCTGTGTGTCAGGCCGCAAATCCAACCGCCCCTCCGCCTCCGCAGCCATCTCCGCCGCAAAGTACCGGTGATCGTACAACACATCACTCAGCTCCTTGCTCGTCCACACCTCATCCTTCAACGCTCTGCACGTCCACACCTTCTTCAACACCTCCGACGCACCCACCCCCACCCCCATGTCCATCTCAAACTTCCAATACCGTTCGGCATCGTCGCACACGTTGTCAGGCATCCGGACTACCATCGTCAGTATTTTCATCCTGCTCCCCTTACTCGTCGGACGCTGGTGTCGAGTGTCTACGCATCTGCGGCACCAGACCCTTCATGTAGCACACGTCCCCAAGCGCAAACTTGAATTCCAGCTGCATTACCCATCCTCCTTTTTTGCTTCTTTGATCTTATCCATCGCCCACCCCAACTCCTCCAGCTCTTCCTTAAAGCTGACCTGCAATGCATCGTTGAGCATCTTGCCAAGCATGTCCGCGACATCCGCAACGGGCAGGAACTCCACGATCTTCCTCGCTACTCGCGTCCCGCCCACCAGCTTCACGCTGGCCTTGATTATGATGTTCTTGCGCTCCCCCTCCTCGCCCTCTCCCCCCGTCTCCCAATCGACCTCCACGTAGCAATGCTTGCCCACGTACCCATCGACAACCAGCTTCTTCAACTGTTCGGTTTCTTCCTGCTTCATTACAACATCCTCCAAGCCCTGTTAGGCAACAACCCCAACAAGTACGAGTACTCTTCCAGAGCAACGAGAAAGCCAGCCTCGTCTACGACCTTGTCCGTGCAGCTGCTCCAATACGTGGCATCACGGGCATCTTGGTACGGTGTTCCCCTGCATCCGCTTTGATTTGTGTCAACGTAGATCGGGCACTCATAGCAAACGACCAGACCGCCTGCCTCCTCCCGAAACGACCGACACAGTGGGCAGCTCCTTTGACCCAGGTTCTTCCCCTCCCCCTCACAAATGCTCAGCCATTTCTTGCACGACGCCAGCAAAGCTTTCAGCGCTTCATCCGTCACTTCCCCTTCTCCTTCCTCTTCTTCTCCTCAGCAGTTTTTGCTTTTGCTTTTGCAGCCTTCAGATTCTTCTTGGCTACAACAACCGCAGCCTCGGCTCTCTTCAGCTCCTCCTCGCAATGCTTCACATTCATGGTAAGCACTGTCGAAGTGTCGCCCGTCAGGAGCTTCGTCTGCGCCAACAGCAACTGCGCCATCCTCCCTTGCGCCCTTTCCACTGCAGCCTTTTGGTTCGGAGCATCCTCCCCCATCTTAGCCCGTACAGCTATGGAACGTTGGTTGCGGGCAATCAGCTTCTCGCAACCCTTGATCCCCTTCTTGATTTTCTGTCTGGCTTCCTCCTCGACACTGATCGTCCTCGGCCCGCTCTCCCTTGCGAACGCTCCACACGACATCGCCAGCACCAACACCCCTACCACTCCCAACATCTTACGCATCGCACTCTCCTCCTCCATCTAATGAATACAGTGACTGACATCGTAGGCCGCTTCCACAAGCAGCCCAAGCAAGATCCGCAAGTCCGGCTTGCTAGCCTTCATCGCCCGGACCTCCTTGTCATTGATGAAAATCTTCACCGCGTACCTACGCCTCTTCCCGGTGCCGAGGAGCTTCCAGTCCGTACCCCGTTCCCGCGTCTCCCCTTTCGTTGGTACCGGTAGACTTCCTTCTCCCGTCATCTTCCTCGCCATCACCCCACCCACTTCGTACCGTGCTTGAGGCATTGCTCGGTTACTGCCTGAAGCATTTTCATCTCCGCCATCGCTTCATTCATGCGTGTTACCGCCCTCTTCAACATCCAATGCAAACACTCCGGGCACGTAACACGCCCAACCACCTGAGTACTCTTATCACGCGAATCGAAAGATCCACCGCACTCACGACGTGACTCACATTCCGGACCGCCGTACTGATAATTGAAAAGGTGCACCATTGATTTGTCCCCAGCCATTACACCCTCCTGATTTTCTTCACGAGCTTACGCGCCAGCTTCTTGACCATACCAAGCACGCCCTGCTCCCATTTGATCCGCTCCAGCCACTGCCCCTTGGTATCGAATGCAGTGATGGCTCCGAGCGCATGTTGTCCGGTGGTCCAGTTCCGGCACCGCGCCAACACCCCCCGCCCCTCCGTATTGATTTCAAGGAAGACTGGGTTGTAGTCACCCTTGTCGGGGCACGCTGCCTCTAGAGCTTGCAGGAGATGTATCAAGTCCTTCCGGTTGAGGCACACACGTACCGGCGCCCCCTCCCCCGCAATCTTTCGCACCGTTTCCTTCCAGTCCGGGTACACCTCATGCTTGGGCAGCGTTGCATTCGTAGTAGGGTCCCCCCTCGCATCCACACTCGTGAACCCCACCCTCCGCGCGTCCTTCACCCTTGCCACTGCTACGTGTTGCAGCTGCGTCCGTTTATCCTTGGGGAGATGTCGGATTGCCCGTTCCACACTGTCAACAGGCACCACGAGGCCATCAGTAGGGACCTCGAGAAGATCCACCGCCGCAGTTGGGAAGTGCACTCGTCCTTCATCGCATGGGGATACTGCCATGAGAACCTTGCCGTTGCCGGCCACAGTCCCACCGTCCCTCTCAATGCGTACCCCATTCAGCCCCCTATCGAATCCGTCCTTACTCGCTACCTGCACCACTCGCAGGTTTGCCTTGCTCAGCAGCATCCTTGTCTCCTCCAACTATGATGCTATGCGCATTGTTCCGAAGGCATCTGGCGCACACATCCTCGCTGCCCGCACCGTTCGGAGCCGTTGCCAACCTCCAACCCTTACCCAGCGCGCCCTTCTTTGCGCTCTCCATCCCTCCATGCACCTGCACCGTCCGCCCGCACCGATCACACCGCACAATGAACACCGCTTCTCTCATGCATGCCTCCCCAACCACATCAATGACCGCCGCACCCAATGCCAAGACAACGGTGGGGCATTCCAAAGACTTCGTTTCAACTGCTCGCATGCCAGTGCAAATCTTCGCAGATGCCAAATCAACGTCCCTTTTGGGTACTGCCAACTCACCTCATCAACCTCCTGAATCGTTTGACCTCATCCACTGAGTACCTCTTCCTCAACGTCTCAATCCCTCGCAAGAAAACCCGCTTGACCACGATCACCTTGCCCAGCATCTTCCACGTCCGACCAGAGCTGTTCCATTCTGCATCTTCCTCAGAGTCGGCCCATGTTTTGAGCACCTCCTTTATCTTCGCAACCCACTTCATCGGACCTCCGACCAGTACCTCCTTTGTATCCTCGTCGTACCGGATTCCCACCACCCAATCGCTCAACCCGTCAACGTCCCTCACCATGTATTTATACCTCATCCGCCCCTCCTACGCCAAAACGCCATGGCTGTGGACCCCTATGGGTCCCCCCTTGTCACAGAGGGCAGATACACGTAGTGAATAAGACTTTTTCTTTATTATTATATAAATTAACAAATTATAAATAGGTGGGACCCCCCCTATAGGGGTCCATTGCCATGGCGTTTTGCCTGCACTCATCTGCGACCCCCCTTCAAGCTAGCAGTGCAATGGGCGTGGAGCTTTCGTCGTACGCCCCTCCACCGACCCCATGCCTTCGTAGTCGACATCCCCAGGATACGCCCGATCTCGCGAAAACTTAACGCTTGAAAAACGTACATCAAGACGATCCTACGCTCGGTGTCGGTATCGAGTATGCCGAGCATCCTGTCGACCGACTCCTCCGACACCATATCCTGGAGTGAAGTAGAGGGGGTCGCGTGTCGGAGAGCGGTGGGCATGTTGCGTGAGAGCTCCATGAGTTTGGGCACGTCGAAGCCCGCACGGGTCTTGCTCCCCAACCGGCTGCGGGTCCAGTCGCGTATTGCGCCCTGCACTCGCTTGCCCGCATACGTCTTGAACGTCGCTCCTCCGGACGGCTTCCACCTCTTCGCTGCTCCCACCAAAGCCAACAGCGCATCCCCGCGCAAATCATCGAGGTCCGCGCTGCTTACTTGCAACCGTCGGGCGTACAACCTCACCATCCAATTGACCAGCCACACGTACTCCTCCGCATCGACCCCCTCCTCCCCCTCCGCACCCTCAACGTCCTCAACGTCCTCAACACGCTCAGGCACCTCGCACAGCCTTCTTGAGCTCGTCGAGACTTTGTTCATGATCTGACTTGCGGTGCTCCCGCTCAACAGCCAGCATCTCGCGGCCCTTGCGAACGAAGCGGGCTAGGCGATTCCATTTTGCGTTCTCGTCAATCTCCTGAGCCCCTTGGTATTTGGTAACCGTCAACTTGCACGACGGGCAGCGAACGCACCCACAGTAGGTATCTGTCACCGGGGTACGCCCACACAGCGGGCACTTCGCAAGCTTCACAAAGGCACCTGCACCTTCTCGTTCAGAATGTACGTCCCTGGGGCGGGCCTCTCCCCAACATAAACAAGACGCAGCTCTGTAGAAATACCCTTGGTGGCTACAACCACTACCTCCGGCGCCCCCTTCTGGAACGCGGCAATAGCCGCGGGGGCGAATGTTCTGGCCTCGCCTAGGGTAACGTTCCCTGCATTGGGATGCTTCCATATTGCAAGAGCCGCATCCTCCATCCTCCCGTCAAGCGTCTTCATTGCCCACCACCTCCACCAATGTTAAACAGTCCGACGATCCCGCCACCGCCACCGCCGAGCCCGCTCAGTAACTGTCCCAGAGATGTGGGACCATCGGTGGGCTTGGGCGGAAACTCCACTACCACGTACTCTCCTTTGTCATTCACGCGGATGCCCAACTCCTTGCCCCGCGACTCGTGCGTCTCGCACTGCTCCCATGTTTCATCTACCGACTGCCAGAACAAAGTGCGAAGGGCATCGGCTCTCTTGCTCTTCTTCTTGTACCTACTGTAGACGGCCCATAGGTCCTGCATCAGATTGTCAAACTCCAACCACTTCTTCAGCAGCTCCTCGGGCATTACACCCACAACCGTCTCACCCGCATTTGCATTCACTACATCTGTACGACGTCCCACAACTACACCCTCCTCTCGGCCTTGATCAATGCTTCCACTGTTCTACCCATTCCACCCGCGCCCTTCTCAAAGTGCTCCTTGCAGTACCCCCTGGATATCTCAGCCCCTCCTCTGGTCTTGAACGACCCACGATACGTCGCCGGCTCCTGGCAGACGTGGCACAGCCCCAACTGGTGCTCCTCCTTTTCCGCCTCCTCCACTACCTCAAGCTCGGGCTCGTGCATGCTGGAGGTCTTGGGGGCGCCCTCGTCGTATGGATCAGCCTTCTTCTTCTTCGGGTTGAATCGCGGGAATGCTTTGATGAACTGCATCCTCGCACCGTTTCCCGACACCGACCAGAACCACGCCCGCTGCAGTATGTTCTGCGATACCGAGCCCCTGCAGTCGGTCAACGCTGTCACCCTGTACCTCTTCTTGTCAGCCATGTACCTTCCTCACTTTCTTCACGCCCTTCTCCTTGCGGATCTCCCGTGCGTGCTCCAACACCCCACCACTCCAAAGCCTCTCTCGTTTGTATAGCTTCAAGCTGAGCATAAGCTTGAGCATCTTGCGTGTCAGTCTCCACTCCCCTGCCTGGTCCCTGTTGATTGATACGATGTGCAAGAGCACCAGGTCCTGGAGAATGTATCGCACCGTGTCCACCGGGAACCTGCTCCACGACGCTATGTCCTTTGTCTTCTTGTACTCCTCCGGCTCCCGTATGAACATCTGCTTGACGATCTCCTCCACACGATCCGGCGCGGTATCCTGCGCTACCGTCACTATCGTTTGGTATGTCCCTTCGCTGACGTCCTTCTCCTTCTTGTACACCCCGATCCCATACGCCAGCTTACATAGCTGCTTGGCCAATCGTGTACCCACCTCAGCCATCGGCTTGAAGTTGACGTTGCCTGTGTACTTCTCCCGGCTCACAACCCCGCGCAACGATGCGACCCACTGAGCCAGCCCCAGGATACGCTCGAGGATGTCGTCTGAAACGTCGGGGATGTCCTTGTCCGCAGTCCCCCTCTTCAGCACCTCCACCCCCGCTTCGTTCAGCTCCCTTCGCATCTGATCGTTCTTCTTGATGTTCCGCAACGCCTTGCGGATCGCCTCACGCCCCACATCTATCTTCCCTTTGGTTCGCAGCGTGTACTTCAAGAACCGCTCGCCCAGCTGTGAGTTCGTGGCGTGCAGTCCTTCGATAATCGGGGTCACCCCGGCGAGCACACCGAACTTGCTCTTGTAGTCTCGCACGATCCCATTGCCAAATTCCTTCCGCGTCTCACCGTCGTACGCATCCCGCAGCGTACCGAAGATGTCATCCCTCGCCAACGAGTTCATGGACAGGATCGTGGTGAAGTCCTTGATTACCAGAACCTTTCCGTCAAGCTTCGGGATCATGCTTGGGTCCCCGCCACCAAAATTCGCTCCGCTGACCAGCGCGTTCTGGGTGAGTGTCGTGGTGGCAAATATCTTCGGGGCCTCGCGCAATGACATCAGCAGCTCAGTCTTCATTCCTCCAGGCGGGGCTACGATGAACATCCACAACGGGTCTCCTGGCATGCGATTTGCAAGCACCGTGCCGAACATAACGTCCAGGCATTCGGTTGACTGCATCGCAAGCCATTTGGAGAATCGCTTCGCCACCTCCTCGGGCATCAGCCCCGCACCTGTCAGCTCTATCTCCTGCGCAACCTTTGCAAGCTCCTCGCTCTTCATGCCGAGCGGGATGGGCGGTGTGTCTTTGAGCAGCGCGGTGATTCCGGTATGCGTTTTCTTCGCGCTCTTTTTGTTCGCTGCGTAGTAGTCACGCAAATCAAACTTGTCGGGCGTTCCGTCTGGCCAGTGCACGAAGCTTAGCTTCTTCGCGATCCCCGTCAGCCGTTCCTTCACCTTCACCGCTCCGCGCATCCCCGGGTCGTCATTGTCGTAGACTACACGCACGTCCTTCCCGCGGAACATCTCCAGAAGCTTGTTAGGTAAATTGGATGCGCCAGGACTGCACAGCACATCCTCCTTGATACCCAACCACTCCAAGCATTCCCACAGCGCCATCCCATCCCACTCGCCTTCACACAACCAAACAACGCCACTGCCATGCACCTCGCGTGGTGCAATGAAGCTCAGGTGTGCCCCGGTAGACGCCAAGCACTTCTTACCCAACGAGTATCGCCGGACGTCCGTCGTCTTCCGTTTGAGGTTCCCCACTACCGGGATGGAGTAGAACGTGCCGGACCACCCGACACCCCAAGCACGCAGCGTGGTGGGCTTGACTCCGCGGCTAACGCCCAGCCCCTTCACCACCTTCCCGCGGAACATCTGCCGGTAGTGGTCAGATCGTTGTTCCAGGAACTGCTCAAAGTTTCCGCTGCGTCCGCACGCCTTGCAATCCCACAGTAGCGTCTCTATCCCGACGAAGAACTTGTCCCTCCCACCGCAGAACGGACAGATGCCGCGACCTTGCGAGTCGCTGTCACCTAGGAACCGAACGCCGTGCTGCTCGAATCCCTTTAGCTTTCTATTGACCTGCATCTCCACTCCTGTCCGTTAGGCGTTGAGATCAAACCTTCCAGCCCTGCGCACCCACGCAAGGATCTGCATCAACTCCTGCCGAGAGAGGTACGACTCTTCTTTGCTCACCCTCTCCTCAATTCCCACACGCTGGCACAGCTCATTGATGGTCACTAGCCGTCCGTCACCAATCTCTTCTACCCTGTTGTCGTCTACCACGTCCCACCTCCAGCTACACTAGGATGTTGAACATCTTTTTTGCCGACCAATCGAATGTCGCTACCTGTACGTCAACCTCCAGCGGTACGTCAAACATAGGGAAGTCAATCATAATCCTACGTACCTCCCTGAATATGTGACCCGCCTCGCCAAGTCTCTTGCGGGGGAATTCAAATACCAGCTCATCATGGATTGGCAGTAGCATCCGAACCTCCCCGCTTGTCGCTCTCTGGAGGTAGCTGTGCACTTTGATCTGGGCTCTCTTCAGAATCCCTGCCGCCGTCCCTTGGATCAAGTAGTTGGTTCCCATGTACGACTTGTTCCGCGGAACCCAAAGCCACCTTCCGAACTTCGTCTCGACGTATCCCTGCTCGCGTACCAGCGCAGCCATGCGCGGGTTCAATCCGCACAGTCCGGGGAACTGCGCGCGGTAGTCCTCGAACCGTTCTTTGCCCATCTCAAACGGCATCCCCAAACCCAGCGCTACCTTGTACGCCGCTGCTCCGTATGGGATCGCGAAGTTCATATTCTTCGATGCTCCGCGCAACGTGGCACGCAGGTCTCCCCGCGCATTTTTGAAGCGGTCGCGGAAGAACACAAGCGAAGCGGGTTCGTGCGGATCCCCTCCGTTGATTATAATCTTGCGGAGCTTATCCTCACCGGCGTAGTCTACCAGCAGCCTCAGCTCTATGCCCGAGTAGTCTAAGTGAAAATTGACGTACCCTGGACGCGGCCTGAAGCATTGACGGGCTGGGATTGGGTATGGGTTGAGGAGCACCCCCTCCTTCTGTACGTTCTGCAGATTGGGCCTGCTTGACGACTGCCTGCTCGTCTTAGCCCCGCACGTCCGAATGTCCGGATGGATGATCCCTTCGCCGTCTGCATAGTCGAGGTATGATTGCAGCATGGTACTGCCGCGGCTCCACGACCTGAATTGAAGTATGTTGTCCAAGACGGCATGTGGGTTGCTCTCGCGCAGTTGCGCGATGACGTTCTTGTCCATCTTGGGTTGTTTGCTCTTTGCGGTTCTCTCCAGGATTGGTAGCTTGGCTTTGTCAAACAACAGCCACGCCAGCTGAGAGGTTTTGTTCGGGTTCACACGCTCGCCGGCGAACTCCTCGATCTTGTCGAGCACGCCCTCTACGTCCTGCTCCAATTTGTAAATCATCTTCTCGGTGCGCGGAACGTTTAGCATCAGCCCGCGCTCTTCCATCCGCATCGTCGTCTTGACTAGGTCCAGCTCCATCTGGTAGATCTCGCTGAACGCTGCGCTGGCTTGTATCTTCGGGTACAGGAATCGGTGCAGCAGCATGGTCCTCTCAGCATCCCATCGCTGATACTCATCCATCAACTGCTCAGGAACGTTTGAGTAGTTCCCACCTTCAGCCACGAATGACTTCACCGCGCTCTCATCGTCCTTGGGGATGCCCGCAAGCTCCCACGCCAGGTCTTTGAGGCGATGGCTTGGGTGATTGCTCTGCAGAATGTGCGACTGCATGTATGTATCGTGAAACTCGACGTCCTCAGCCACGTGCCTACCGAGATGCTTCTCTGTGGCCGTCAGATCGAACTTGCTATTATGCATCACCACCGGCGAGCTAAATTGCGGCTTCCACGTAAACATCTCATCCAGCTTACTGTTGTTGGCTACCTGTCGTTTCTTGCTCCCGTCAAGACGGCAGATGTCAATCTCGCCATCCCACCCACACGTGGAGTACGAAAACATTTCGTGCGGACCGTGCAGATACAGTCCGGTGGTCTCCGTGTCATAACTAATGTCTTTAGCCATCGCCACCACCGTCCCCCGTCCCCACCGACCCGGTAAACGCTGGGGTCCTGTGCAGCCCTCTCTTGCTCACCAAGAAATGTATCTTCTCCAGAACCTCCTCCTCGGTCCCCTCCTCCCAGATACCAGACAGCGAACGAATCTCCTCAAGCACGTTGGCCGCCGGGGTAGCCTTGTGCTCTCCTGGTGCAAAGTCTGGCCCAGCGGCTCCGCAGATAAAATGCTTGGACGGCGCCCCGCAACCACAGGAAACCAATTCTAGCGTGCCCTCCACCTCCATGCTCAGCGGAGAGCAAACCACGTTGGCCGTCGGAGAGAAGGATGATGTTATGTCATAGCTAGAACCAATCTGATTGACTTGCCAGCTACGCACAACCCACCCGGATCCTCCGCAGGCCGTACAAACCTTACTCAACTTGCGGACCTTGCGGATATTGCTTATCTTATGTAACCCAGTCATCTTCTTTTTGGCTTTGTCTACGCTAGCCTCCCACAGGTCACCCACCGATGCCCCCCAGCCCACTCATCATTGCTGCCAGTGCTCCGGCTTGAGCGGTTGTATTTATCAGTGCCACGCTTTCGTCTGTGTTGAACACCGCCTCCATTGCTGCACAGCATTCCATCGGCCACGCTGCGAACAGCAGCTCCGCTTGCCCTTCGTCCGCTATCAGGATCATGTGGTAGAGGAGTGAATCCCACTCGCCTTCACGCACACCCATCCTGTCAGCGACGAGCATGCGCAACAAGTACGCCGACCGCTCCCGGCTTGTGTGCGCTTCCCACGACAGGTGCGCTGCCTGTATGGCATGCTCCATCAGAACATCTCCATAACGGCTACCTTTACCTCGTCGCCCTCGTTTTGGAGGTGCGCCTCAGCTATTGTCTTCTCCCAGTCTTCGCTCGCCCGCTGTTCAACAGTATCCCCGTCAATGTAGAGCAGCTTCTTGCCACCATCGTCAAACACTGCCCAGTGGTTTGCGCCGAGCCCATTGGCATCGTCAAAGTAGGTTGAGTGCGCCTTAGTTTCCTTCTCAGTGGTCATCACACAAAAAATTTCGTGGTCGTCGCTGCAAAGCACTACGATTGTTTTGTGTGTAAGAATGGTACACGGTTCGGTATACAAGCTAGCCATGCTTTCGTCGTGCTTGTCGCGCAGCATCTTCATCACCGGACCACGCGGAAGAAAGTGTATGTGCTCGTGTTCTTGTTTTATCTCTACCTTCATCTCGTCACCCGTCGTATCTTGCGCACCCTCTTGATCTTCTTGATTGCTCCACCTCCGCCAGCCGCCAACGCATCCGTCTCGCAAGGGTAGCTCTTCTTGACGTCCATGTTCACCCACCCGAACTTCTTGGTGAGCATGCAGTAGTAGCCCCAAATGTGCGAGCGGCCTGGAACGTTGCGCTGTATCACGAAGTGCTCGTTCTTCTTCCCGCAGTGCGAGCAAATGAAGTTGAGGCTGTATGCTTTGAGCCTGGGGTTGGAAAGCTTGGGGGTCCCCGTAACTCTTGCGACCTCCCACTTGCTTTTCGTTTGCGCGCCCCACACCATGGCATCGGTATTGTTCTCTGTGTCTATGAGCCTGCGCTCGACCCTCCGCACAATTCTTTTCCCTGAGCTGGGTTTAACTCCTCGCAGTTTTCGGACTGGCATGTCTCTTCCTCCGCGCTCTTGAACACCATCTGTGGTACACGGTTGTCGAGGATCATTGCGTACACCGCGACGTCCACCCACTTCTCGAAGTCTGCCGCCGTCGCCAGATCCTCTTCAGCGGCTCTACTGGTGTAGGCTGTCATAGAATCCCATCCGGCTTGTCCTGCATGAAGCTTTGACACCATGCGTCTTTCGACGCACCTCGCGAACTCCGCGCACATCTTGCGAATGGCCAGCTCTTCGCTGTCCCTCGCATTCCTAATAGTCCTGAACTGCATTGCCATTCTTCGGCTCCTCCTTTACGTGATATTCAAATCTGCCTTCAACCTTCTCACGCTGCACCTCTCCCATAACATGCAGCTCCCAGAGTTGATGACTGATTGCACTGGTGCGCAACCTGAACACCTGCGCAATCACTCGCGCTCCGCACGGGCCGAAGCGTTTGATGTGTGCAAGTATCCGCTGCTTGGACCTACTCAGCTTGGTTGCCACGCTCGGCCTCCTTCACCATTTCCCTCAACACCTGGTTTTCCTTCACCAGAAAATTCATCATGCGCACTACCTGCGCAATGTACAAGGGTGACTTGGCAAGCCAATGGGCTACCCGCCCCACCCACTCCTTGTCCCGAAGTCCAGATGCTTGAATCTCCGTGGAGCATCCTTGCTCCTTTACTTCAAAGGCACCGCCCTTCCCCAGCTTGATAACATGCACCCGCGGTTCCTGTACTTTGTGTGTGGCTACCATTGAAACCAGATACACCGCATCGTGTTCCCGAAACATCTGCTGGTAGGATTCGGTTGCTACCAACACCTGCTCCACCTCCCCAACGTCTGGCTTGAGCAGTGGGTCCAACTCTTCCGTCTTCTCTGTCTGAGTTTCCACCGAGGCCTTCAGTCCGTTGATGAACTCTCCGAAGCCTATGTTATCAACAGCCGTCTTTGATTGTACAATTGACATTCTCTCACCCGTCCTTAGTAGTGGGGGAGCCCTTACGGACTCCCCCGCCCCACTAACTACTTCCTCTTGCCGCCCTTCTTGACGACCTTCTTCGTGGTCTTCTTCGCAACGGTCTTCGTGGTTTTCTTCGCTGCCTTCTTCGTGGCCTTCTTGATGACCTTCTTCGCTGCGGGCTTCGCTACGAACTCGACGCCCGTGGCTGTGAGGAGTGCGGCTTCATCTGCGGTGATCTCAGCTTCCTTCCACTCGTACTCGTTGAGAGCTTCGATCACTGCTTCCTTGCCCATCTCGTCGGTGACGCTCTCCACTCCCTGAGCCGAAGCAAAGGCCAACAGGCCTACCAGCTCTGCATCCTCTTCCTCGGCCGACAACTCTGACAGGGGCACGGCATACACCTCGCCGTCCACATCCACGTGTGCCTCTTCCTCACCTTCGTCGATCTGGGTGATCTGGCCGGCGTACTCGTTGCCGTCGTCGTCCGAGAACGACGCTACGTCCCCAACACTCCAGCCTTCCTCAGCACCTTCGGCACCTTCGGCGGCCTCGGCGGTCGGTTCTGCACCCTCGCCCGCATCGTCAGCGGTGGTGGTCATCTCGGCTTCCTCCTGGAGCAGTTCGTCCACGTTGGCGTTGGTGAAGTCCCCGCTCTTCGTAACCTCGGCCGAGTAGATCGGGTTGGCATCGCTCATGGCCGACAGGACCTCTTCCAGGTCGGACATATCGTCCGGCACATCGTAACCCATCTGGCGGATCCACTTCGCTGCGTAGAACGGCCCCTTGTCGGTTTCGAGCATCATGTTATCGCGGACGACCTCACCCTGGTACTCCCCTTCCACCACCAGGTGCTCCCGAACGATCATCAGCTTCTTGCTGCTCTTCGATTCGCGCACCTTCGCGCTCTGGAGTTGCATGGTGTACGAAGCTCCCGGGACTCCCGGAGCCGAATCCTTGCCAGTCGCCCACGCCTTCTGCATGCCGTTCAACCGCTTCTTGAACTCTCCCACTTCATCCTCCTGGTTGTAGTTGTCGCCGTAGGTTAAAACCGATGGTACACAGTTGATCGCTTGCTACGCCCTCCTGACTTTCTTCGGTCCCCCTTTCTTGACGTTTCTCCTTGCAACTTTCTTCGCCGCAGCACGTGCCTGTCCCTTCTTTATGAAATCCGTGCCGGCCTTGCTCGTTGCCTTCGCTGGCTTGACCGTCTCCATAGGAATACCAACGTCCTCACCAAGGAACGCACGATTGACAAGATCGAACCCACCCTTCTTCGGGAACGGTAGGTACATCGGGATGGGGGTGTCGAGCTCCGGGCTCTTCGCATCTACAACTTCATCCCCCTCCGTAATGAGTACGCGTCTGGACTTCCCGCTGTTGTCCTTGATGAACTCAGCGTAGAGCACGAAGTCTGATTTCGCCTTCACCGCCTTGTACGCCTGCCCCGACATGCTGGGCTGGATGCGGGTGTATGTATCCCCGCTGTGTGCCGTGATCTCAATCTCCTTGGAATGCGAGGTAAGCACCAGCCCCCTTCCTGTTGCAATGATACGGTCCAGCATTCCGTTGAACTCGGTCCACACCGCGTTCCACCCCTTGCCGTACCCGTCGTCCTGCGGGTGCTCTATTTTCTTTTTCTTGCACACCCACTCCAGGCACTGCTGGTAGGCGGCATCAATCGTATCCACCACCACCGTTCTGAACTTGTCCGGGTTGTCCTCGAGCAGCTCTACTCCCTTGCGGAACACACCCCAATCCGTCACCCCTCCTTTCGCTTCGTTGAGATCGAAGACCTCCAACGCCTTTGAGATTCTCTCGCAAGAGAAGAAGCAGGCGTCGGGGTACGTCGAGGCGAACGTACTCTTCCCCATACCAGGCCGGCCGTAGATCAACGTCAGGTAGTTGCCGAAGTCGGTGTCCGCCTCCTTCGGTGCATCTGGTAACGTCAGCCCTGACACATCAGCTAACATCTTGCTCCGCCTCCGCACTACTGCTTCCTTACGCCTGTACTTCTCCTTCCTTGATGGCTTCCCAACCTTACGCACAACTTTCTTCACCGCCATTACCGTCCTCCTAGCTCGCCAAACAACTCACTGGTCTGGGTGTACCCCACCATGCTGTCACTGGCACACGCCTGCATGAAGCGGCACTTCCATTTCTTCACGCAGGCACCTTCATTCATGTACGTAGCCCCGTCTCCCCGCACCCAACTGTCAAACTCCTGCAGCTTCGACAGGAGCTCCTTACGAAAACGAATCATCACCTTCTTCGGGTACGATACTTCGAAGCGTTGGAAGTACCACTCCGGTCTCGCCTCGATGTCGGCTTGCACCCTTGCCCGGAACCCCCGCACGTCTTCAGTCTTTCCCTGCTTCAGCCCCGGCTTCCGTACCAGGTTGTATAGCACGCCCTTGACTGTCTTCTTGGCCTCGGCCTCCGTTGCGGTGACGTAATACTTGTTCTGAAAATTGATCTTCAGTTCCTCAGGCATGTTGGTGCTGATCTGTCCAGCGGTCTTGGTCTCGAGCAGCCACAGCTCATTCTTCTTCTGCTCAAACACTGCATCCCGCATACCCCGCAGCCGGTACCCTTCCCACTGCACATCAAACTGCTTCTCCAGCCCCACCCACTTGCGTCGCTTGTCATCCTTGGCCCAGTATTCGAAGTAGGGACCGTAGAGCGCCTGGGCTGTTGCGAACATAGCCTCGATGGATTCGAGGTTGGTGGCCAGCGCGAGCAGCCTGCTTTGGTTCTCCCTCTTCCACTTTTTGATCACCGCACCGAACGCCGGCAACACTTTGCCCATACTCAACGCAGTGTACCCTTGCTCCAGCAGCCAGTGGAACAACGACCCGAAGTACAACGCCTCCTTCCCTTGCACCGGTTCCCAGAAGTCCAACATGAGCTTGGCACGTGTGCGGCAGTCCGTCCATGCTGCAAGCAGACTCTGCGTAACACCATCTTCGATAACATACGGACGCTGGGTAGGCTGTATGTGTCTGAGCTTCGTCACCGCCTCCTTCATCGGCGCATTCAATCGCCTGAGCTTTCCCTTCCTGCTCGCCAGCTTCTTCGGTTTGAGCACGCGCTTCACCTTCGCCATCACGACCTCCTACTCTTCACAAGCTCTTCACAAACTCTTCACAAACTCGTACACGGCTTTCCACTCCTCCCGCTCTTTGCGATACCCCTCCAAAATCTCACGCCTCGTTTTAGTACTGGCGCCGTGCTTGCCATCCAGCTGTTCCTGTGTGCAACCTCTGAACAAGCTCTCCGCTCGCTCAAGGGCGTCGCTACGTGCAGCCTTCACGATACTCAACAGCTTCATCTTTACAACGTCCACCTTCGCCATCACGACCTCCCAATTTTTCTAACCCTCTTCAAGCTCTCGAACACATGCGCCAGCCCACGGACGAACGTACGGAACTCTGTACTCTCCCTCCCACCCAGCCGCAACAAGTACGCCGGGTGCCTGAGGCATGCAGCTCCAGGCCACATGGGCAGGCAATACTTCTCGGGGATCTTCCCCAACAGGATCACACGTTGGGGGTGTGTCTCCACGTAGATCTTTTCGAGGTTTGGGCGACACGCCCATGCTTCCTCCCCTGTCGGTTGACGATTGGGGCCGTCCTTTGAATCGCATGGGCGACAACGCACTACGTTGGAGATGTAGAAGGTAGGCATACGCTTTCGGCCTGACAGCTTGCGTGCCACCTCCATCGCGTTGTCGAGAAGGCGACCGCTCGGACCGACGAATGCTTTGCCCAGCATATCCTCGCTCCTCCCCGGACCCTCCCCGACGAAAAGCAAGTCGGCGGGCATGACCCCCCGTCCGATCACCTCACGTTTACGGGTCCCCGCAAGCCCGCACCCCCTGCATCCTGACCCCACGTCGCTCCCCCCTGTCGTGGGACCCCGTTTACCCCTCAGCTTGCGCATGCCTAACCTCCGCACGTTCAAGGGCTTACGCATGGGCACACGAGCGTAAGCCACGTAATTACGTCACATAAGCATAGGTGCTCTGTGAGGCGCGACCCCCCGTCCCCTTGACGCACGAGGCGGGAAACGTCATTGCGTACCCCCTGTACCCCGTTTGGCGTACCCCCTGTATCCCCCTGCAATCGGGGTGACCCCCCACGGGAGCCCTTTACGACGCAAGGCTCCACATCTGCCCCCTGCGCACCCCTGCACCTCCCCTTGCTCGTCACAAGCCCCCCTGTGCCGCAAGGCCCATGCCCAACGCGTCCCCTTCATGGTTCCGGACCTTGACGATCCCGCAACGTTTCTCCAGGCGCTTGATGACCACCTCCTTGGGAAGCTGGCCCTTCCATTCCTTCGGGGTAACCAGTACCGGTTGATTTGCTCCGGCGCGTCTGGCCACCTCGCCCAGCCCGCCGACGAGATACATAAGCTTGCCCAACGCCCCGCTGCTGGTGCTCGCCATGCTCTTCGCACTCCCCGCCCACGTCTCCGGGTATTCAATCACTACGACCTTCGGGGAATAGATTGCGCATGTACCTCTCAGCCACGTACACAGCGCCTCCACCTTCCCCTGCCATTGCAGGTTGTCGCTTGGGCGCACAACGCCAGACTCCACGGGCTTGACGTATTGACCTGCACGTTCCTTGGTGTTGATCGTTTTATAGAACGCCCAGCCGGTTCCCTCCAATCCTGGGTCGATGTACAGCACGCGCTCGTACAGCACGCTCCTCCGCTTGCCTCGCTTCGGGTACATCGTACTCTTCTTATGATCCATGCTCTCCTCCCCACCGTAAACGCATCGCAACCTTCAAAGCGTTGTTCAACGACAAGTCGTTCCGGTGTTCCTTTGCGGCCAATGCGTTTCTAACATCTACGTCCACGCTGTTCTTCACCAGTAGGTGTATGAATAGCAGAGGCGTGTCCTTCGCTACGCTCAGGATGCGGTCCTCTGTTTGTGTTCTCGCCAGGAAGCCCGTGGGCTCCGAGAAGTAAATTGCAGTGTCAGCAGCCGACAGGTCCATTCCCATCTGCGCCACTGCCTGTTGAATGAGCAGCACTTGGATGTTCCCCTTCTGGAACTCGCGGCGACGTCTCTCGCGCTCAGGCTTCTTCGTCTTCCCGGTCATCGTTGCGCAGGTGATATGCTTACGCAGCAGTAGTTCCGACGAAGCCGTGATCTCGTTATTGAAGTTGTACCACACGACGACCTGCTCACCCTTCAGCTCTCCTTCCAGCAGCTCGCTCAGCACACGTACCTTCCCGTCCCACACGCATTGCTCTTTCCCCAACCACCCACCGCACATCTGCCGCAGCCATACGTACTGCGTCGTCCTCCATATCGTGCTCCGCTCCTGCATCCCATCGAACTGCAACACGAAGTCCTGTTCCAATTGGTCGTACGCCTTGCGCAACTTCACAGGCATCTTCAGCCAACGGTTGATCAGGATCTTCTCCTTCTCCATCCCGACGTCCTTACGTCGTTGGATGAACGCTCGCGACCCCACCGCTGCACTGATCAGGTCATCCGTTCCCTTCTTCGGCTCCCATCCGTACCCATCCCACCCCGGCTTGTAAAATCTTCCTCGATGCTCGTAGTAGTTAAGCGATCCGCAGAAGCTCCCGTCTAGGAACTGGAACTGCGAAAAGTACTCAAGGTCGTTTTCAGGATTTGGTCTCCCCGCGAGTATCCAACGATGCGGGACTTCCCTGAAGTTCTTGGTGGCGAACTTCGTAACCAATGCCGCGGGGGTTTTGATGAAAGGGGATTCGTCAATGACGACGACGTCCCATCCGATTGGAGGATCCGGAAGTTTAACACGACCGCTACCTCTACATCCCGAGCAAGACTCCCGTTCCAGCTGTTGAACACAGCTGCCATCTCCTTCATACTCACACTCGACGTCTTCGCCGCTATCGACAGCAACCTTGTAGCATTCATCAACGCCACCAACGTTTTCGATGGATACAAGGACGCCCTTGAGTTTTTTGCCCTTTCTCTTTTTTCCCTTCTTAGTTTTCTCCTCTGCCGGTGCTTCCTCGTCTGGCTCTTTGAACGAGACACGGTCGCCTACCTCCAATTCTTTTGTTAGCGTGTACCCCTTCCCCGCACAGCTGTCGCAATAGGTCATGCCTGCGATCTCAGGCAAGATCTGAAAGCCTTCACGGTTGAGCAGGTACCACGTGGCATCGTTGCGCTGCAAAGCAGCCACGCGCTCAGCCCTCTTCCCCTGCAACCACACGACCTCGTTCTCGTCTACCCCCTCCTTGTCAGGCAACGTCAGCTCTTCCCACCATGACCCCAACGCGGACCCCGGCGCAATCACCAGCACACGAAGTCCGCGCTTGGCATCCCGCGGCTTGTACAAGTTGCAGCGTCGGATGACTACCAACGACTTCCCCAGGCGCATCTCCATGAAGAGCGCGGGGTGCTGCTCGCGAAGCGAATACTTGAACGCTTCGACCTGGTTAGAGCGTAGCGGTCTCACGTCCTAGCTCACCAGTGACAAGAACTCAGCACGGACCTGCGCCGTTGTACGCATGGCCCCCAGCATGCAGCTTGTTACCATCTCAGCCTCGGGCTGCCGTACACCACGGCATCCCATGCACTGGTGATGGGCCCTAACGACAACGCCCACACCTTGCGGCTTCAGTGCGTCTTCGATTGCGTTGGCTATCTGACTGGTCATTCTTTCCTGCACCTGCAACCGCTTCGCAAACGTTTGCACCACCCGTGCCAGCTTGCTCAGCCCCACCACCTTCTCGTTTGGAAGATACCCCACCGACACCTCCCCGGCAAACGGTAGGATATGATGTTCGCACAGCGAGGTGAAGTGAATGCCGTGCAGGATGACCATCTCCTTGGTGTCGATGTCGAAGACTGTTGACAGGATCTCGCGCGGGTCCTGCGTGTACCCGGCGCACATTTCGTCCAATGCCTTCAGCACGCGCTGAGGCGTACGCTGTAGCCCGTCCCGCAATGGGTCCTCCCCGATGTACTCGAGGATTCGGACTACCGCGTCAGTAGGTCCGCGTACCCCCTCCTCATCGTCCCACGGGAAGTGCACCCAAGGAAGCGCCGCGTCCTGCTGCGAATCCTGCTTGTTGACGAGCGCGTAGAAGGGTGTGCCAGGGAACTCTTCCGCGTACCGGGCACGGGTAAGCCCGCTATCGATGATGTCGTCCACGAAGAAGTCTGCCTCCGACGGGTCCTCCACCGGCATCTCCTTGCACATCGCCGCAACGATTGTCCCACCACGTGGAACCCCGTACGGCCTACCGCTCGTTGGGGTCGCCCTACACCCTCTCTCGTGCACCTCCTCCCAGGTCATCGGGTAGATATTATTTTTTGGATCTGAACACTCAGTCGCCATGTCGGGTTCTCCTTCACGTACTGCAACGCCGGGGCAAAGTTTTCGCTACACGGTTGAATCCATTGGTGCTGAAACGCCCCGCTCCCCAGAATCTTTGCGGGGTCCACCCCTGGAGCAAGCACTACCTTGATCTCGTTGCCCCAGTAGTACCCGGTGCTGTGGGGCTCCTTGGGGCTGACCGTTATCCAGCTTACGACGTTGGTGGGTATGGTGTCGAGGCGAGTCCCGTTTGTTTCTAACGCCACGTACCATTTGTTCCTCGTCAGTAGTTTGCACAGCGGAGCGAGGTCGTGGATCGTCGGCTCCCCACCGGTGAGCACAACCATTGGCTCCCCTAGCTCGGCTGCGGACTTCGTCGGCCACAGGTCGTAGCATTGCTCCAGCAGGGCGTTCTCCGTATATGATACCTTCTCACTGTAATCCGTATCGCACCACGAGCATGAACGATTGCACCCCGCCAGGCGAATGAACACTGCCGGACGCCCGGTCCAGTACCCTTCCCCTTGCACGGAATAGAAGACTTCGTTCACCGGGTATATCATCTCGTGTACTCCGCCACGTTCCCCTCACTCTCCTGCACCTCCACTCGCTTGCATCTCGGGCCAAGCTTGTCGGCGATCCACTTGGCGATGTTCTCGGCGGTGGGGTTGAGGGCTGTGCCTAGATCAACCTCCAGCACCTGGTTGATGTCGTCGTGGTCAAGCTGCATCACTACTTCCTTGATCTCTGCGAAGTCCATTACCATCCCGCTCACGTTTAAATGGTTTGCTTCACAGGTCACAGTGATGATCCAGTTGTGCCCGTGCACCGCTGCGCACTTGCTCGGGTACGGGAGCGTCAGGTGGTGGGACCCGGATACCTCGATGCGTTTCGTCACCGTCCATTTAGACATGGGCATCTGCCACCTCGCCCACTGTCTTCGGAGCAACCACTCCGACCTCTTTGCAAGCCTCGGTGATCTGAATGCAGTGCAGGCACTCCCCACACCGGTAGTTGCTGCGACCGTTGTAGCACGACCATAGCTCGTGAATGTTGACGTCTTGCGTGAGCAGGTACGAGATCAACTCAGCACGTGTCCACGGGGAGCCGCCGTATCCGTGGTGAAGAATCATATTGAACTTGATTCTCGGAGCCCCATCCTCTGCGGCGTGGTGTGTGACGGCTTCGATCTTGTTGAAGAACTCGCGTCGGCAGTCTTTGAACACGTCCGACTCCTTGCTCCCCACCACCACCCAGTCACAGTCCATCGCCGTTGCGTAGTTTGCGGAGAGCGCGGCGAAGACCATGTTGCGGAGAGGAACGTAGTAGTCCTTTACGTTACCGGTACCTTGCAGGGACATCCCTGTACTGATCCTGCGCACTCCCTGATACTTCGGGTTGTCGGTAACCAGGTGGTGCATGTAGCTTACCGCCCGCAACTCCTGCTCCAGGTACGGTTGCCCGTAGTCAAAGAACACGGCGAAGACTTCGTCGTATTTCTCCAACGCCATCAGAAGGGCCGCGCTGCTATCCATCCCACCACTCAATTGAACGACTGCTCTCTTCATTTCTTCATCCTCCGAATCTTCTTAGGTGCCTTGCGTATCGGTACACGCTTCTTCACCGCGCCCGGGAGCTCCTGCATTGCAGTCTCCCACCTGCGTCTTGCCGCAGCTTCAATCTTCCTGAAGTGCTCAAGCTCCGAACGGATGTTGTTACCCCCACCAGTGATATGGAACTCCGCGTCATTGAAGCTGGGCCAGCGACCAAACTTGCTCGGGCGTAGTTCCCACGTGGTCGAATCGACGGAGTGGAAGGGCAGGGCCATCAGGACTTCCTCCTGCGACGACCCGAACCCGTGAATCTTTTGCGGCCACACCCTGGCGAAGACTTGTGCGGCCCATTCGATTTTCTTCTTGCCGGGCAACAGCTTCATCCCCCCCAGTCCGATCTTGTCATAGTTCTTGGCCAGGTTGATCAATGCGCTCTCGGGCTCTCCGATGTGGTAGGTGGGGATTGCAGGGACGCCGGCCTTCCACATCTTCTCGGTGTTCTTCAACGTCAGCCTAGCCCCCTCCTTGTGCCTGACTCCCGTACCCCGTCCACCGATAACATCCAGCGCGTAGATTTCGATTAGCTCGGGATCGTTCGCCATCAGGAACTTGCATGTGTCGATGTACTCGTCAATGTCAATCGTCTTGCCGATGTTGAACGCGCTGAACGCCCCGCTGTCCAACACCCATCCCCTCAAAACATAGTCGTGCCTCTTGCGGTATGACAGGAAGCTCTTGAGGTAGACAAAGGACATCAGGATCACCGGAGCGCTGCTCTGCGGGATCCTCTTCACTCCGCGCAGCCCTGCCAGGCAGTTCTTACCTTGCGCCGTAGGCGCGTGGGCCAGGTATATGGTCGGCGCCCCGTCGATTGCCTTCACCTCTTCTTCCTCTGCGGAGGGGTCTTCTTCCTCTTGCGGCCCACAGCACACTCCGCCAACTTTACTGCGGCCTCCTCGAAGCCATCGCCGTGGGTGATCAACCCAAGCTTCTCCCCATCCTCGCAGCACTGCGCCAGGCGTGCCCACTGCTCTGGAAGGAACCGTATGGACTTGCCTGTCTCGCCAGACTCCTCGGATGTCGGCAGCTTCCCCACCGTGTCCGGTGACCACTTCGCTTGCATCAACGGTTCCCGCTCGAAGTCCGCAAAGCCCGTCGCCTCGAGATCAAACTCCTTCCCGTCAAGAAACTTGATCAGCTCCGACACCGTTTGAAAATCAAACTCGCTGGTGTCACTGGTCTTGTTGTCAGCCAGCGCGTACGCCAGCTCTTGTTCCGTCGTGAGGTTCAGGCAGCGTACGATCTGGATGTCCTTCCACTTCAGACCCCGCGCAGCTTGCAACGTTCCGCACCCTTTGAGCACTCGGTTGTTCTTGCCCACCACGATAGGCGTCCTCTGGCCGAACGTCTCGAGGCTCTTGGAGATGGCTGAGATGTTCCGCTCGTCGTGCAGCCTTGCGTTCTTCGGGTGTGGCTTGATTGTCTTGACAGGTACCATCTCGATCTTGAGCTTGTCTTTCTTGGCCTTGATCTTTTTGAGTACGGGCATTCTATCCTCCGTGTCCGTATACCGATTCGGCTACATGAATGAACAGCGATCCGTTCCAGGATTGGATTGACCCCTGCAGTACGTTGACGAACCAGTCCCGACCACACACCGGGCAGGTAGCCCTGTCAGGCAGGTACGGTCCTTTATGAATCTCGAAGAACCCCAACTGCGCCTTGCAGCCGGGGCATCGAATGCGCACTGCATTCGCCTCTGCTTGCGTGCTCATGGTCATCCTCCTAACGGGGTGTGCCCCTGCATCGGATTCCGCCGATGCGTTGACGGGCGGGCCACCCGAGCCATTTGTCTCCCAGAGACTGTTCGCCGGTTCCGACCCGGCCTCCCCTTCACACCAGCCCTCGGCCAGCGAGCGGGAATCGAACCCGCCCTGCTCCGCGGCGCACCGCGCGCCTTATTTGGTTACCTTCTTGACGAGCTTCTTCTTCGGCGGCGCCTTCTTGACTATCTTCTTGACGACCTTCTTGGCCGCAACCTTTTTGATGGGCTTGACCTTCTTGGTGATCTTCTTCGTGGTCTTCTTCACGGCCTTGGCCTTCTTCGTTGCCTTGGCCTTGGGCGGGTTCTTCTCTTCGTACTTCTTGGCGAACGCTTTGATCTCGGCCTTCTGTGCGCCCGTCAATTTCGCGCACCACTTTTTCCCGGCCTTCCCCTTCAGGATTCCGATTGCGATGGTGGCATCCTTGACGGGGACCTTCTTGCTGTCCATGTACGCCCGCGCTGCTTCCTTGCTCATGCCGTCCCGACCCATCGCCCGCAGTACTGCGGTAACCGGCTGCTCGAAGATCGAGATGCGCCCCTTGCTCGTGTGGGCCTTCTTCACTGCCTTCACTGCCTTCACTGCTTTCACTGCCTTCGCCTTCTTGGTAGCCATGTCCTTCTCTCCTTTTCTCTGTCCAAAGACTTTTCTTAGGACTGCACTATTCTTCTGACGTTCTTCCTTCTCCACTGACAAGCGGAGACGAATGATCTCACCCAAGGTACCGACTAACTTTTCACTTGAGAACTCTTTCGCTGCGGCGTAGTTCGTCAGCCACTCGTGCGATGGAACTGTACCAGCGTGGTGGTACATCCTCCTCTCCAAATCCATTTGCGTGTGCAGAGCAGTCATCCGCGGGTGCGCATTGCCTGGCGGGCGTTGATTGAACACCAGGCGATAACATTCGTCGAGGTACACCCGAAGAGCCCTGTCACCCTTCTTCACCTGTGTACAGTAATACCAGTAGCTGTTGTTGAACGTCCACAGCGCCTTGCTTGCCAGCATGGTCTCTTCGCTGCGCGTCTCTTGATGCTGCCCAATCTGCCCGCGAGCCCCGAACAGCTTTACCCTAGTGTCCTCCGCCATGGAATCGGTGATGGCGCTTGCCACTACCACACTCTCAACAGATCCGGGTGGGAGGGAGGGTGGCTTGGCGTACACCACCCTCTTCACCCGTTTGATCTTCTTGATCTTCTTAAGCTTCCGGATCTTCTTGACCTGCGGTTTGACCTTGCGCACCTTCTTCTTGGCTTTGCGCTGTGTGTCAATCCGGCGTGCCATTTGTTCCTCCTGTCATTTCGTCTAGCGAGATTGTACGTCGCTGCTTAAGGTCGTCAAGAACTTTCTTCAACAAGTTTCTACGTGGATGCCAGTGCCTTTTTCAGTTGCTTTTCCAACCGGAACAGCCTGCCGTCCATCTGCTTCGACAACAGCCTGGTCATCTCGTGGTAGATCGTTCCGCGGTCCTTCAGTTTCTTAACGCGACCCATCCGCACCTTCAGCGACCGCTTCTCCCCTCCCTCCTTGATCATCTCTTTGACCTCGGCTTCGAGATCGTCGAGAACCGTCAAGGCTTCAGCTTCAAATGCGCGGTGAACCGTTCCTCGGGCTTCCGTCTGGTTGGGGACCACCAACGTCTCGAGCGGCACCCCTACCTTTGCCAGGAACGCTTGCACCTTGTCGACCACGGCTTCCCATTTTCTGGGAACGAAGTACACCGCTCCGTTGCGCCTGAGGGGCAGCAGGTCTTCAGCCTCGTTCTTGAACACCCGCTTGACGATGTTCCGGATGTCTTTGGTCCGAAGCATATTGCACGAGATTGCGTAGAGCTCCTGGAGCTTCGCTTTGATCTTCGGGTTGTCGGTACTAATCAACCCGCTCTTCTTGTCGAGGCTGATCTGCGCTTCGTATGCGTACTGGAGTTTGCTCTTGCTCAGGAACTCGCTGGTGAATTGGTACACCACCGTCTCCTTGCTCTCACTGACGCGGCGCATGATTCTGTCCTCTTCCATCGCCCTCGCTGCACGAATGAACGCATTCCGGGAGCGAGGCTCTCGAGCGTACTTCTCCGGTAGTCCACATGCTGCGAGGTGCCTCCGCAGATCTGTCACCGAGACGCGTACGTTCTTGAGCGTCCACCAAATCACCTGCCCCAGTTGTGCCGGTTGTTTTGTTGTCATCCCAATCTTCCTCTCACAACGAGTATACCGACTCGAGAACCTTGTCGTCCTTGAGGACGTCATTCAGGTTCACTACAGTATCGCTGAACTGCTCCAACGTGCTCTTGCCACCGTACCCGTAACTGTACCCTCCTTCGTCGATCTGAACCGAGATGCATTTGAACGCCAGCTCCGTCTTGCTCTGGTGGTACTTCTTCAGGAAGCTTGCGTCCACCGAGCACTGGCCGTCTGTGACGAATACGATGTCCGCCTTGTTCATCTTCGCATCTTCGCGGATGATCTTCAACGCTCTGTTGAGCGCTGCTTGGAAGTCGGTGCCGCCCCCTCCCTGGAACTCCAGCAGTCCGTCAAGCAGCTCCCCGTAGTTGGTCGGGTCAAACTTGTATGAATTCACCGACCGGCTGTCGGAAAAGTTTACGATTGCGAACGTCCTCCGCTGCTTCTTTGCAATCGTGAGGAGCCCTAGCGCAAACGCCTTCGCCCACACGATACGGTCCCCGCTCATGCTCCCACTGTTGTCAACGCACACCACCAACGGCCCGCGTCCCTCCTTCTCCATTCCATCTAGCTTGTACTGCAGCAGCTCCCCGTCGCAGAACTTGCGCATGAACTGCGTCTCGAGTTCTGGGTCGCTGAGGAGCATCAGCTCGCTGGGCAGTACCCGTCCCAGGTCGCTCCCTCGCTCGATGTCTACGACCTCCTCCACCGCATGCTTCGTCTTGGTCTCCTGGGTGTGCAGTGCTATGCGGGTGAACCTCCCCGCCTTCTCCGCGATCTGCCTGAGCATATCGTTGAATTGAATCTTCTGCATTACCTCTAGCTTGTCCTTCAACGATATCTCACGCATGGACCCCGGCTCGGACATGAAGCCGTCGCAGAATGAATCCGCCCGCTCGATCTCCTTCTTGGCCTCTTGGCACGCACCGCGTACCGCCTGCCTGATCTCACCCTTCTTTTTCTGCATCATCTCTTGAAGGGTCTGCTTGGCCTTCTTCTTTTCCCTCCGTGCCTCACGCGCCTTGTTGATTGCGTCGCCGCGCTGCTTCTTCTGCTCCTCGGTCTGACCGGCACTGCCCCCACCGGCCTGCCGAGCATCGTGCATCTCCTTGAGCATTTCCTTGCAGGCGTTCTGCTTGCTGCTCTCGTCTTGTACCTTCTTGGCCTCCTTCTCAATCTCCGGTGGGATCGCCTCGCGGATCTTCTCGCCAGCGCCAGTAGTTCCTATCGCTGACGCGAACTCGTCCAGCATCGTACGTTTGCGTAGCTCGTGCCAGTCCGCAAGCTTCTCAGCCTCATCCATCACTGCTCGTTGGAACTCCAGGTTGTCGGGCACCTCCTCGATCCGCTTCGGGCGTGGCTTGTAGAGGCCGGCATAAATGTCTTGCATCGCCCTCTCCCACTCGAACCCCTCAGCCTTCTCCCACTTGCTGATCTCCTGTAACTTAGATGACTTGTCAAGCAGGCGCTTGAAGGCCCGAGCGTCGTACTTGTCCTGCTGCACGACCTGTGCCGGGATCGGAGCGTCGATTGGTGGGGGCAGCATCATGTTTTCAACCGTCCCTGCTTCTTGCAGAGATCCGAGATCTCACAATGCTTGCTACAGTCC